>QWCO01000287.1_pt1 | contig 24628 bp, 19 predicted proteins | sample 1972611 | NCBI WGS metagenome assembly QWCO01 (sample SAMN09866706, study PRJNA288562) | Human oral metagenome isolate term1_saliva, whole genome shotgun sequencing... | reverse complement strand
GAAGCTCAGATAATGGTCTTGCGTAAGGGTTTGATTATGGTAGATTGCATCTTCTAAAAGACCTCCATAATCCTTAAAGATAAGCTTTGCACCATTTGTAGCACCATAGTAAGGGTCGTCCATAACCTCCCATCCTTCTTCAGTTAGCAGTCTCTGGTGTTCAGGATTGGTTGCATCGTAATACATAACATCCGTTCGTGGAGTGTAATCAGTATATCCACGACCAGAATAACCATTCTGTGCATCAACATTAGCAGCCCTTCCATGACCTTCCATAGCATCAGCATAACGCTTGAAGCCCATTCGGTTATAGTAAAGATAGTTACGGGCATTCATGAACTTATAGTCATCACGCTTGAAGTTTACACCTACCTTCAAACGATAGTTAATGCTGGAAATTCCTGCTTGAGCACGTTTTGTTGTTACAAGGATTACACCTCCGTTTGCTCTCGCACCATAAATTGCTGTTGAGGCAGCATCTTTCAAAACTTCGATAGACTCGATATCAGCTGGGTTAATCTCTGACAAAGTACGCTCAACACCATCAACGATAATCAATGCAGGAGCACTTCCTGTGATAGATTGACAACCTGAAGACCTGTCACACTACCCTGCAATGCACTACCGACATTTGAGAAAGCTGCCGCATCTAACACCTTATTATCCATCTTAGAGATAGCCGTTGTCAGTGTTGCACGCTTCTGTTGACCACCATAACCTGTCACAATCAGCTCGTTTAGCGCATGTTGCTCCTCCTTCAACTTCACTTTAATGTCCTGTCCATCCCATTTCAACTCCTTTGTTTCCATACCAATGTAACTGATAACAAGAACACTACCAGGAGGGATATTCGACAGTGTGAAACGACCGTCTAAATCAGTGGCGGCCCCATTACTTGTACCTTTCACTTGAACAGTGGCACCAACAATAGGTTCGCCTTGTTCATCAAGAATAACACCTGTGCATCTTCCTGATTGCTGTACGCTCTGAACAGGCAGCTTTGACACAGCATACCCTTGCGTAGGCATCAAGAATGACACACTCATGCATAACGTAAAACCAATTGGCTTGATGTGTAAGATCATACGCATCTAACTTTTTAATAGATAAAGATTGTTTAGTTTCCTCCGCAAAGCAGTTGGCAAAGAGAGACATGCCTCAACCACACGAAAGAATATAAAATTATTATATGAAATCTTATTTATGTTCACGATTATTAATAGGTCAATACGGAAGAAAGACTTTTCTCCTCACCGCTGAAGACGCTATTCACCGATACTATATTGTTTAAGTTGGTTGAGACAAAAGTAGGGACTTTTTTTATTTGCCACAAATTATACTAATAAATATTTTCTAAATAATCATTAAATTTAATCAAGCATAGGACTAAACCTACTGACTATCAAACAAAAAAGTATTCTTCATCTACCTACACCATACTTATACTAACAACTGTTCAGGCTATAAAGAGTTGTTTATCTTTTATCACATAACTCTTCTCCACCAACAATTCCGTCGAAAACTTACAATTTATTGTAATACACTAAGCTCTCGCATCAAAAGAGTTTGCTCCCCACACGTACATTGAAAAAGATAGGACCGTATCGTCATAGCCATGAAGGTTAATCATAGTAAGACGCTAATAGCAAACTTGCAGGTGAGTCTTTCACCCTAAAATACCAGTCACAAGACTATTAGACAAAAAGGAAACAGTCTTATTCCATCTATAGGAAAGATGAAATAAGACTGCTATATCAATAAAAAGACAGGACGAGGACCTTACTTTTGTTTGAACCTTTCAGCCTGACTTTGTATCAGTTCTGTATCCTCGAAATAGTTAATCTGCATGGCTGCACGCACCTCTTCCATAGTCTTGGCAGCGGTCTCACGTGCTTCCAATGAACCCTTCTTGAGGATGTTATAAATCTCTGGAATATCCTGTTCGTACTCATGACGGCGTGCACGGATTGGGTCCAACATCTTGTTCAAGACACTATTGAGCAACTTCTTACACTTCATATCACCGATACCACCGGTTGTATAAGCAGCTTTCAACTCATCGAGGTTCTGGAACTCTGGCCAGAACTCAGCGAAGTCCTCATCGGTTGAGAAGGCATCAAGGTAAGTAAACACAGCATTTCCCTCAACATGACCTGGGTCAGACACATTCAAGTGAGTCGAATCAGTGTACATTGTCTTCACCTTCTTCCATACGGTATCAGCATCATCAGAGAGATAGATACAGTTACCAAGACTCTTACTCATCTTCTCCTTACCATCTGTACCAGGCAAACGACGTGCCGTTGCGTTCTCTGGCAACATAATCGCAGGCTCAACAAGTACTGGTGCATAAATCTGATTGAAGCGACGCACAAGTTCACGAGTCAACTCCAACATCGGCTCTTGGTCCTCACCTGCTGGCACAGTCGTAGCCTTGAAGGCTGCAATGTCAGCTGCCTGAGACACAGGATAAGCAAAGAAACCCATTGGGATATTGGCTTCAAAGTTGCGCATCTTAATCTCTGTCTTCACCGTTGGGTTACGTTGAACACGGCTTACGCTGACAAGATTCATCAAGAAAGTGGTCAGTTCAGCTATTTCAGGAATCTGACTCTGTATATAAAGCGTACATTTCTCTGGGCTCAAGCCAGCAGAGAGATAATCTAAAGCCACCTCAATAATATTCTGTCGAATCTTCTCTGGATTATCAGCATTGTCTGTCAGCGCCTGTACATCTGCCATAAAGACAAACATCTTATCGTAGTCTCCGAGGTTCTGAAGTTCCACACGACGGCGGAGAGAGCCTACATAGTGACCCAAGTGAAGTTTACCTGTAGGGCGGTCACCAGTCAAAATAATTTTTCCCATTTATCTTTTTCTATTTTATTCGTTATATATACTGTTGAAGCTATTCATCATGTGCATGTGAAGATAAGGTATCCTCTTCCTCTTCCTGATTCTCTTCAACCTGTTCTTCTTCCTTTTCTTTCGGCACTTCAGGTGCTGCAACAACCGTATCAACAGATGGAGTCTCCTCTACTTGGACCGGTGTTTCGTATGGAATCGTATCGTTAGGAATAGAATCACTCACCGTGGTCTCTGGCGAAGATGAGCCCATAGCATAATAAGCCCCTACACCTCCCGCCAGTAAGAGGAGTCCAATCACAACACCCCAAAGGATTGCATTATTACCCTTCTTAGCTGTTTCTGCCTGTAACTGCTGGGGTTGTGGCGTCATACCAACAGACTGATCATATTGTTGACCAGCACTTACCAATGGCAGAGTCACCTCCATGATACCATGACAATGAGGACAAGTACACTCGATGGTCTGTCCTTCTTCAGCCTCAACGATAAACTGTGTACCACAGTTATCACATGTTATCTGATATTTCATAACTTTACGTTGCTTAGAACTTTATTTGTTGCACCAGCCAGACTCTCGACATAATCTCCCGCTAAAGACCCACATGTCTTGCGGTATTCTTCATCTTCAGCGAACTGATTCATCAACAGACTGAAACTCTCAAGATCGAAGATCTCAAAGCCTCCACCAACCCGCAAGAGTCCTTGTGCCTCTGCGAAATGCTTATTGTTTGGACCGAAAAGAACTGGCATATCCCATACTGCAGCCTCAAGAACATTGTGGATTCCTACTCCAAAACCACCTCCTACGTAGGCTACATCACCATAATGATAGATAGATGACAGCAATCCAAAACAATCAATAATCAAAACATCTGCATCAGCAACAGTCTCTTCAGTTGCCTGCGTGTAGCGTATTACCTTCTTGTCCTCAATCAGTGAGAGGATGGTCTTGAGATGGTCTTCCCCTATAACATGCGGTGCTATGATGAGTTTCCAGTCTTTATGCTTATTAAAGTACTTAAGGAAGATTTCTTCATCAGGCTGCCATGATGATCCTGCAACGAAGACTTTTCTCCTATCAGCAGCATCCCTATTGACGAACTTCTCCACCAATGGCAATTTCTTACTTGCCTCCTTGATTTGCAAAACACGGTCGAAGCGAGTATCACCCACAACAACAGCGTCAGAGATTCCTATCTTATTCAAGAGTTCCTTGCTCTCCTCATTCTGAACAAAGAAACGGCTAAAACACTTTAAAACACGACCATAACCACGACCATACCACTTAAAGAAGATTTGATCTGGACGGAAAATGCTTGACACGCTATAGACTGGTATATCACGATACTGCAGGATATGCAGGTAATTATACCAGAATTCATACTTGATAAAGAATGCCATAGCGGGACGAACAGCACGTAGGAATCTGCGTGCATTACCCACCGTATCTATAGGCAGGTAGGTAATGATGTCTGCTCCCTCATAATTCTTCCTCACCTCATAACCAGAAGGAGAAAAGAAAGTAAGCAGAATCTTATATTGCGGATAGTCTTTTCGTATCTGCTCTATCAAAGGGCGACCCTGTTCGAACTCGCCCAATGAAGCAGCATGAAACCAAACGTACTGAGCGTTTGGCTCCACCTTCTCACGTAAAATCCGCACAGCCTCCTGTTCTCCTCGCCACATCTTGCGTAGCTTTTCATTGAAAAGACTACCCACAGCAATACCAAGCTGCATGGCATACATTATTATATTATACATACTCGGCTCAATTAATTTAGCCTTTCAGAAGGCTTATCCCAACACCTCGATGGCCTTGCGCATACGCTTCAAGGTCTCCTCTTTGCCAAGAAAGGCAGATATATCGAACATTCCAGGGCCCTTACCAATACCTACGAGGGTGAGACGGAAGGCATTCATAATATCTCCAAGCTTATAGCCTTTGTCCTCTACCCATTTCATTACGACAGGTTCCTGACCCTCAATACTGAAATCTTCTATTCCATCCAACACCTCAGCAAGTTCGCTCATCTGCTGTGCAGAATACTCCTTCCAACGCTTCTTAACGGTCTTCTCGTCATAGCTTGTTGGCGCAATGAAGAAGAAAGAGCAAAGTTCCCAAAGTTCCTTAACAAAGCTAACACGGTCTTTCATCATGTGTACAACCTGTGTCACCTGCTCCATAGTAGCCTCAACACCATTGTTAGCTACGATTGGTGCGAAGAGTTGTGCTATCTCATCATCTGACTTACGGAGAATGTATTCGTGGTTAAACCACATACCCTTCTGATAGTCAAACTTAGCTCCACTCTTTGAACACTTCGTGATATCGAATGCGTTAACAAGCTCCTCAAGCGAGAAGAGTTCCTGTTCTGTACCCGGATTCCAGCCCAACAAGGCCAAGAAATTAACTACAGCCTCTGGGAAATAACCACTCTCACGATAGCCTGAACTAATCTCACCAGTCTTAGGGTCGTGCCACTCCAATGGGAACACAGGGAAACCAAGGCGGTCACCATCACGCTTACTGAGCTTACCCTTACCCTCTGGCTTCAACAACAAAGGCAGATGGGCAAAACGTGGCATGCTATCTTCCCAGCCAAAGGCACGATAAAGCAATACATGTAACGGTGCACTTGGTAGCCATTCCTCACCACGAATAACGTGAGAGATTTCCATCAAGTGGTCATCAACGATGTTTGCAAGGTGATAAGTTGGTAACTCGTCTGCGCTCTTGAACAAGACTTTATCATCAAGGATATCTGTCTTGATGCAAACATCACCACGAATCATATCATTGATATGAACTTCCTCGCCTGGTTCTATCTTGAAACGAACAACATACTGCTGCCCATCCTCTATCAGACTCTCAACTTCCTCCTTTGACATTGTCAAAGAGTTACGCATCTGCAGACGTGTGTGCGCATCATATTGGAAATTCTCAATCTCCTTACGCTTCGCATCCAACTCCTCTGGCGTATCGAAAGCAATGTATGCTTTACCAGCGTCTAAGAGCTGATTGACATATTTCTTATATATATCACGGCGCTCGCTCTGCCGATAAGGACCATGTTCGCCACCAAAGCTAACACCCTCGTCAAACTTAATCCCCAACCATTCGAAAGAATCAAGGATATACTCTTCTGCTCCAGGAACGAAACGATTAGAGTCTGTGTCCTCTATACGGAAGATTAATTTGCCGCCATGTTGACGAGCGAAAAGGTAATTATACAAAGCAGTACGCACACCACCAATATGCAAAGGACCCGTAGGACTTGGGGCAAAGCGTACTCTCACATTTCTTTCTGCCATTGTCTTAAATATTATTTTTCCTGCAAAATTAATGTTTTTTTTTGACTATACGCTATATTTTTAGTATTTTCGCAAGTTGTAAGAGGATAAACGTCAAGTTATTCAAACATTTATGTAACAAGATAATAACAATAGAATAAGATGATAAGATTTAAAAACATCAGCAGTCCCTACTGGCGCAATATGGTCTCAAGAATGGCATTGGTCATCGTTGCCGTCGTTTTGATAGTGCTTTTCTTACCACGTACGCAAGGTAAACTTTTCCATTATGACGAGGGAAAACCATGGATGTATGGGCAGTTGATTGCTAAGTTCGACTTTCCTATCTTTAAGACTGAAGCAGCGTTAAAGGTTGAGAAAGACTCCATTACTAAACATTTTCAACCTTATTATAACGTCAATAAGACTGTCGAGCAAAAGAAGATTGAACAGTTCCGTGAGGCTTATAAGAATGGTATCCCTGGCTTATCAGAAGCCTACGTTGATGCTATTGCACACCGTCTACATGAGATTTACGAGGCAGGAATCATTGATCCACAACAATACTCCACACTTGCCAAGGACAGTAACAACCTTATCCGTGTCGTTACTGGTAAGCAGGCTGTCAGTGTACCTATCAATAAGACCTACTCAACACTGGGTGCTTACGAACAACTTTTCATGGACCCTTTGTTAGGTCCGAAGCGTTCCGTTCTTCAACAATGTAATCTGAACGACTACATCGAAGCAAACCTTGTCTATGACAAAGACCGTAGTGAAACGGAGATGAATGATATGCTAAGTCTTATTCCACAGGCTTCGGGCATGGTATTGGAGGGACAACGCATCATCGATCGAGGTGACATTGTCGATGCAAAGACCTATCGTGTGCTTAACTCCTTTGAACAAGCAATGGAGAAACGTAAGGCTACTGAAGACGAGATAACATCTACCTTCCTTGGACAGACCATCTACGTCTTAATCTTCATTTGCCTTTTCACACTCTACTTGGCACTCTTCAGAAAAGATTACTTTAATAAGCCACGCTCCATATCACTCCTTTATGTGATGATAGTCATCTATCCTATCCTCACATCTCTGATGATGGAACATAACATACTAAGTGTTTACATCCTGCCGTTCAGCATGGCACCTATCTTTTTCCGTGTCTTCATGGACTCGCGAACGGCTTTCATCGGACATATCACAATGGTCCTTATCTGTGCTGTAGCCGTTAAATACCAGTATGAGTTTATTATCGTACAAATCGTTGCAGGACTCATTGCGATTTATTCCCTACGCGAACTATCAAAGAGAATTCAGATATTCCTTACCGCACTCCTCGTGACCATCGGGTCGGCAGCTGTCTATCTTGCCCTCCAACTCATACAGGCCGACGACTTGTCAAAGCTCGACCACACGATGTACTATCACTTTGCTGTAAATGGTTTCTTCCTTCTCTTCACCTATCCACTGATGTTGGTCATCGAGAAGGCCTTCGGTTTCGTGTCTACAGTAACGATGTTTGAGTTGTCAAACACGAATAACGAACTCTTACGCAGACTGAGTGAGGTGGCACCAGGAACTTTCCAACACTCTATCACCGTTGGTAATCTCGCTACTGAAATAGCAAGTAGAATTGGCGCTAAGAGTCAATTAGTGCGTACGGGAGCTCTTTATCATGATATCGGCAAGATGCTTAATCCAGCCTTCTTCACTGAAAATCAAGCTGGTATCAACCCACATGACAAACTAAACGACCTTGAGAGTGCACGTATCATCATCAGCCATGTGACGGAAGGACTTAAACTTGCCGAGAAATATAACCTCCCACGTGAGATTAAGGAGTTTATCACGACACATCATGGTACAGGTCTCGCAAAATATTTCTATATACATTATAAGAACGAGCACCCAGACGAGGAGGTCAATGAAGACCAATTCCGTTATCCTGGTCCAAACCCTTTCACACGCGAGCAAGCTATCCTCATGATGAGCGACACCGTCGAGGCTGCCTCTCGTTCACTACAAGAATACACCGAAGAGAGCATCAGCAACTTGGTTAATCAGCTTATAGACGGACAAGTTGCCGATGGTAAATTTACGGATTGTCCTATCACCTTCCGCGACATCACAGCTGCAAAGTCTGTACTCATCGAACGCTTGAAGGCTATGTATCACACACGTATTCAGTATCCACAGCTGAAAGTATAAGGAACTGAGAAGGAAAAAGAGAAAAGGGTAGAACAGTAATGAAGGTAGGGGCTTCTTCCTTACCCTCCTACTGTCTTACCCTTTTATCATTTACAAAACTCCTTACTATTATTCCCTTTCGATCCCTTCTCCCTAAAAGTCCGCTTTTTAATCTCGTACAAATAACATGCACCAATAATGCTCTACATACGCTCTTGCCTTGTCAATACCTAAACACCCTACCCTGCCGTACCAACAAGACCACTATCCTTCATTAGAAAGCAACCATACCACCTGAATCCAACATCCTTATTACGTTCAGCAGTCCTATTACGCCTAAACCAATACAATCTTATCCACCTCCCCATCCCCCATTTGAGACACACTATAATATAAGGAATATCCGTCTACAACAACTTTCTACATCCTCTTATCTTACTGCACATTTTAACTAATAATGAGAAAAAGTAGGCTTTTATTTGGATATTTAGAACAATATTCATAACTTTGCAACCAAATTATATAAGTTTTATATACACTTACAATTCAAAAGATGAAGTATCAGAAGACAGCTCTTGCCGCTCTATTGCTTGCAATGGCAACATCAACACAAGCCGGAGGATTGCTCACAAACACCAATCAGAACATCGCTTTCAACCGTAACTTTGCACGTGTCGGTGCAATTGGTATCGATGGTGTCTATTTTAATCCTGCTGGTGTAGCCTTCCTCGACCAAGGTTTTCACCTCTCTCTCAATTTCCAGAACGTATATCAGACACGTCAGATAACATCGGCTTTCAGCATACCTGCTTTTGCTAACACCCCTTACGAGTATCCTTTTACGCTCAACGGTGGTGACAAAACTGATGGCAGTAAGTTTTATGAGGGCAAGGCTTCTGTACCTATTCTCCCATCTTTTCAGGTAGCATATAACAAAGACAAGTGGAGCTTCCAGGCTGGTTTTGGATTGACTGGTGGTGGTGGTAAAGCTTCATTCAATGAGGGCTTGCCAAGTTTCGAACGCCAGATAGCTATTCTACCAGCACTTATCAACCAACAGCTCCCTACCTTCTCGACACTCCTTGGCCAACAGGAGACTCCCGCAACATCCTATAGTATGCAGAGCTACATGAGTGGCCATCAGTATAACTTCGGTTTACAGTTAGGTGTTGCATATAAGATTAATGAGAACCTCTCAGTCTTTGGTGGTGCAAGATTCAATTATATCTATAATAAATACGAAGGTAATATTACCAACATCTCGGCTGACGTGAACGGGAACAATCAGAATCTCTACGAGTATTTTGGTTCAAAAGCAAAACTGCTAACCGAGAAGGCTGCTGCGCTACAGGCTCAGGCTGTGGCTGCAAAGACCCAAGCTGATGCCTATCAGGCACAGGCTAACGCTGCTACCGACCCTACAGCAAAAGCTCAACTGCAAGCAGCTGCCAACCAATATGCAGCTGGCGCACAGCAAGCAAGTGCGGGTGCAAAGATGGTCAGTGCTGGTGCTGATAAGTTAAACAGTAGTAAGGAACTCGTGAAAGACCGCTATGTAGAGGTTTCTCAACGTGGATGGGGTATCACTCCAATCCTCGGTATTGACTACCGCACAGGCAAGTGGAACTTTGCTGCACGCTATGAGTTTACGACAAAGTTCAATATTGAGAACAACACTAAGCGTGATGACACTCAAAAGTATGAGAATGGTGTGAACACACCAAACGATATTCCTGGTATTCTGGCACTCGGTGCACAGTATGAAGTACTGAAGAACCTTCGCGTGATGGCAGGTTATAACCACTACTTCGACAAGGATGCTCGCATGGACAACAACAAACAGCGTTTCCTTAAGCACAACACACAAGAGTTCCTTGCTGGTGTTGAGTGGGACATCAACCCAACTGTAACAGTCAGCGCAGGCGGCCAACGCACACTCTACGGACTTGGTGACGGTAAGTATCTGACCGACCTTAGCTTCGTGACAAGTAGCTACAGCTTCGGTGTTGGTGCTAAGATAAAAGTTGCCAAGAATGCTCACCTCAACGTAGCTTACTTCTTTACAAACTATTCTAAGTTTACAAAGAATTACGAAGATGCTATTACGATTGGTAGAGAACAGGTGACACAGCCTGACGGTACAATAAGCGTACAACCAAAGACACTTGCAACAAAAAATACTGACATCTTCACCCGTACGAATAAGGTGCTCGGTGTCGGACTCGATATTGATTTCTAAGCCACAACAAAACTACCGTTTTCATTACTAATACCATTATGAGGTGGTCGGAGTGATTCCGACTGCCTCATTTCTTTTCCTCCCCTCACAGACTCATCATGAACAGATGCTTTACAAAACGCCATCAAAACAGAAAACAGAGACGATTTGTAAGGACCGAATAAAAGCGTTTCTGATAACTAAGAAACTACGTTTTTATTTCAAACCCTTCTGTAATAGAGGAAAAAATGTTAACTTTGCTGCCTATAATTATTCATCATGCTATATTATATTAAGCGTTCTATCGTCTGGCTAAGACGTGCACACCGTTCCAAAGGGTTTGGTGTACAGTCGCCTTGGGCATACCGTTTTATACGATATGTGGTGAATGAGCCTTATCCTTACTATAAGTATGAACAACTTGAAAAGCAGGTGTATGGCATTGACAAAAAGACTCGTAAACTATGCAAACTATACTTCCGCTTGGCGAATTATCAACAACCTCATACCTTTATCGATTGTCACTCTACATCCTCATGCTATAAGATTTACGTAGATGCTGGCTGCCAAAAGACTCAGTATAAGAAGTTAACTGGTGAGATGTCTGAAGCTGATTATTCGCAATTGTTTGCTAACGTTGGGGAAGGTAGTATGCTGCGAGTACCCCTCATAGAGAACTACCGCTCAATTATCGATAAGTCGTTAGAACACCTTCCCTCGTCATCTATCCTCATTATAGAGAACATCAAACGAGATAAGGAGGCGGCAGCCTATTGGCAAGAACTCGTTGCAGACCCACGCACAGGTATCAGCTTCGACCTATATTACTGTGGATTGATTTTTCTTAATAGAGATATGGTGAAGCAATCATACGTTGTCAACTTCTAAATCTACACACTGAAACGTTATAAATGTAATACTGTCATGAAGATATACACAAAGACTGGCGATAATGGCAAGACTTCCTTGTGCGACGGCAGTAGATTGCCGAAAGACGATATGCGCATAGAAGCATACGGAACATTAGACGAACTCAACGCAAACATTGGGTTACTCATCGCCATGCTACAGTCAGACACGCCTGAAAAGAACCTTGTCCATGATAACAAACTCACGGAACGATTAGAAGAGATACAGGCTGAATTGTTCGTGATTGGGACGGAACTCGCCTATACCGAATGCAAGGTCAAGACGATTGTTAGTACAAAGGAAATGATTAAGAAGATAGAAGGCGACATAGACCTAATGGCTTCACAACTCCCTACACATCATCACTTTATACTACCAGGAGGGACCCTCTCGGCAGCACAAAGCCATGTTTGCCGCACAGTCTGTCGCCGTGCAGAGCGTCGGATTGTCACTCTTTCCCAGATGACAAAATATCCGGCAGAAATCTTAGAGTTTGTCAACAGATTATCAGACTACCTCTTCATTTTGTCACGATATTTGAACAATAATAGTAGAACAGGCGAAAAAACATGGGAAAATACTTGCAGATAAGAAAATAAATGTTACTTTTGCACGCACTAAGAAATATGTAAAAGAATAAGAATATGTATTGGACACTGGAATTGGCCTCTAAGCTGGAAGATGCTCCATGGCCTGCAACAAAAGATGAACTGATTGACTATGCAATGCGATCAGGTGCACCACTTGAGGTTCTTGAGAATCTTCAAGAGATTGAAGATGAAGGAGATGTCTACGATAGTATCGAAGATATATGGCCTGACTACCCTTCAAAGGACGATTTCTTGTGGAATGAAGACGAATATTAAACAATAGGAAAGAGTTTGTATCACACTGGTACAAGCTCTTTTTTGTTGTAGGTTATAGGCTGCAAAGGCCGAGATTACTTCTCCAACTAAGATGTATATGCACCCTGTGGCGTATATATAGAAGGTGTAATTGGCCTTTATTCGCCTCAAACACATGCGCTATTAAAGAGAAGACTTACGCTGTTGCGATAAGAAATATCATTACAAAACAACCACTATTATACTTAGTTATTTATTGACCCATTCCCGCTATTATCCTCTTTAGAACCTTCTTGTTATCAAATAGTTGTGAACTCTATTTTAGAAGAGGCTTAGTAAGGACGAAGAAGGGCGTCTTCAACATGCAAGAAGGGCATGTTCTTGAACATAGTTAGGCCTCTTCTTGAAGCAAAAGGGGCGTTGATACAAACTGAACCTATGAAATATAATTACAAACAATAGTTCTCTATGTACTCCTTCATACAATTAAGAAGATAGAAAAACACACGTATGTTTATTCTTCCACAGCAAAGAGATACGTTTACGTCTTTATCAATAAGCCTTAATATTTATAGCTTAGAAGGCAATAAACCAACCTGTGATGCGTTATAAAAGCGTGTTTAAACGTTTCATATTCATATTTTCACTTGTCTGCCTGACAGTAATCTCTGTCAAGGCACAGTATGATCCGTCTTATAGTCACTACTGGGCGATGGAGCCATCGTTCAACCCTGCGACTGTAGGAAAGGATAATAAGCTGAATGTTGTGGGTGCATACGCACTCGACTTCGCTGGTTATGAACACAACCCAAACACTTTCTACGTAGGAGCTGACATGCCTGTCTATTTCATGAAACAATATCATGGAGTGGGACTCTCGATACTTAACGATAAGTTAGGTGCCTTTGTGCATCAGCGAGTGGCAGGACAATACGCCTTTCGCAAGGACCTTTTTGGGGGAATGTTAGCTGCTGGTGTTCAGGTAGGGATACTTTTTGAGAAGTTAGATGGCTCTAAGTTAGACCCAGAAGAGGCAAGCGACCCAGCTTTAACACAGGGAGAAGTAAGCGGGCACAGCCTTGACTTGGGAGTTGGAGTTTATTATATGCGTAAGAATTGGTATGTTGGTGCATCCGTACAGCACCTCAATGCGCCCTTAGTAGAACTCGGTGAGACCAATGAACTACAGATAAATCGAACATATTATTTAACGGGTGGATACAATATTAAACTACGAAATCCGTTTCTAACAATACCGACTTCGGTCTTGGCACGGTATGATGGTGTGAACTATCGGGCTGACATCACAGCTCGACTGGTCTACACGCATGAGAAGAAAGTGCTATATGGAGGTGTATCTTATAGTCCAACAAACTCAGTGACAGCCATGATTGGCGGTACTTTCCATGGTATCAACCTGGGCTATAGCTATGAGATGTACACAGGGACAGCAGCTTTCAAGAATGGTAGTCATGGACTATTCGTCAGCTATCAAACTGATATCAACCTGCAGAAGAAAGGGAGGAACAAACATAAAAGCGTAAGATTTCTATAGAAAGATATAATGAAAATGAAGAAAAGTATAGTTGCCATTTGCCTTGGTGCACTCGTCTTGGGAACATTGACAGGCTGTTTTGCTGGTAAGTCAACCGCTTCGTCTGGTCGTGGCGGTGAGGTTACTGGCGTTGGTGGAGGGCGTCCCTTCCGCGAACCAGCCCCTTACGGTATGACACTTGTCAAGCGTGGCTGGTTGAGAATGGGTTTGGAAAAGCAGGACTCCCTATGGGGTAAGAAGACTCCTGTTAAGGATATCTCTGTTGATGGGTTCTGGATGGACGAGACAGAGGTGACCAACTCCGAGTATAAACAGTTCGTTGAGTGGGTCCGTGACTCAATTATTCGTACACGCTTAGCCGACCCCGCATACGGTGGTGATGAGACTTATATGATTACAGAAGATAAGAATGGCGACCCTGTCACACCTCATCTTGACTGGAACAAACGTCTCCCACGTAAGCCGAACGAGGATGAGCAACGTGCGTTCGAAAGCCTTTATGTGACGAACCCTGTCACAGGTGAGAAGAGTATCGACGCACGTCAACTGAATTATCGTTATGAGATATACGACTACACGGCTGCTGCCTTGCGTCGTAACCGCCTAAATCCACAAGAGCGTAACTTGAATACTGACATCACTGTCGACCCTAATGAAGTGGTGATGATATCAAAGGATACGGCATACATCGACGAGAATGGCAATATTCATAACGAGACTATCAATCGCCCATTAACGGGTCCTTGGGATTTCCTCAACACCTATATTGTCAATATCTACCCTGATACGACTTGCTGGGTGAACGATTTCCGCAACTCAGACAATGAGATCTATCTCCGAAACTATTTCAGTAACCCTACTTATAACAACTATCCTGTGGTCGGCGTAACGTGGGAGCAGGCCAATGCCTTCTGTGCTTGGCGAACAGAATACCTGCTTAAAGGACTCGGTAAAGAGGCTCGGTACGTACAGCGTTATCGCCTTCCTTCAGAGGCTGAATGGGAGTATGCGGCTCGAGGAAAGAACCAAGACGAATTCCCATGGGACAATCAAAACGTGAAGAACGGTAATGGTTGCTTCTATGCTAACTTTAAGCCAGACCGTGGAAACTACACGAAAGACGGCAACCTGATTACGAGTAAGGTGGGTATCTATGGTGCAAACTCTAATGGACTATATGATATGGCAGGCAACGTTGCCGAGTGGACAAGTACTATCTATACAGAGGCTGGTGTCGATGCGATGAATGATCTCAACCCGCAGTTGGACTATAAAGCAGCCAAAGAAGACCCTTATCGCCTGAAAAAGAAGAGTGTTCGTGGTGGTAGTTGGAAAGACCCAGAGAGCTATATCCGTAGTGCTTGGCGTACTTGGGAATACCAGAACCAACCTCGAAGCTACATCGGTTTTCGTTGTGTTCGTAGCCTTGCAAGCTCATCAAGTGAGGCCGCTAAAGAGAATAAGAAAAGCAGTAAGAAAAAGAGAAGATAAATGACACAGTACAGCAAATACAACTTTGTTTACCATCTACAGAAGTGGATGGATAGCGTTCCAGGACAAACATTCCTCAACTATGGCTATAGCTGGGGTGCTTCGGTGGTTATTCTCGGAGCTTTATTCAAACTTACTCACCTCCCAGGAGCTAATATTATGCTCTACTTCGGCATGGGTACTGAGGTTATCGTGTTCTTCCTATCTGCTTTCGACCGTCCTTTCGATAAGACGGACGATGGTTGTGACCTCCCAACACACGTCACCGAGGAGTATCTTGAGGATAAGGAGAGTGCTGTGGAACGCCCTACTGCTGCACCACAGGTACAATACAGTGCTACAGAGAACCTTGCACAGAGTGTTCAACAGGCAATGCCTTCTGCCAGCGACATCGCTGCTGCCGTTGTTGGTCAGCAGAGTAAGGCTATCGCAGACGCACAACAACAGACGCCTGAGATGGTTGAGGCACAGACGAACTACGTCTCTGCACTGCAGAGTCTGACGGAGATGTTAGGCAAGGTGAACGACCAGAGCCAGCGTCTGACACGTGATAGCGAAGAGATGGAGAACCTTAATCGTACGCTTACGGGTATTGCAAAGGTTTATGAGATGCAACTAAAGGGTGCGAGCCAACAGATTGGTACAATCGACCAAATCAATGAGCAGACCCGTAAGATGGCTCAACAAATTGAGCAACTCAATAGTATCTATGCCCGAATGATTGAAGCTATGACGGTCAATATGCGGGTGGCAGCACCAGGTGCGACCGCTCAACAGACCAATTCTGAGAGCTTATAACGATGTATTATGGTAGGGAAGAGAATGCTTTATAGCCCTCTTCCCACTGCAAATAATAGAATTAATGGCTATTAAAAAGAGAAAGATTTCCCCTCGCCAGAAGATGATTAACCTCATGTATATCGTCCTCATGGCTATGTTGGCATTAAATATCTCCACCGAGGTACTCAATGGCTTCTCCGTTGTTGAGGAGAGCCTTAATCGCACAACGGGAAATTCATCCAAGGAGAACGAGGCTATCTTTGGCGAAATAGACCAAATGATGCGCAAGAACCCACAAAAGGTTAAACAGTGGTTTGTGATGGCATCAACGGTTAGAGAGATGAGTGACTCTCTCTATAATTATGCACAAGCGTTGAAAGTAGCCATCGTTCGTGAGGCTGATGGTGAGAAAGGTGACCCCTTGAAAATAGAAGGGAAAGACAATATTGAGGCTGCCAGCTATATCATGCTGAACCCTGCTAACGGACAGGGACACAAGCTCTACGAGGCTATCAACAACTATCGAGCACGTATCCTACAGTTCGTAACAGACCCACGACAAAAGAGAATCATCGCAAGTAACCTCTCTACGGATGTTCCAAAGCATTCCATGGGGAAGAATTGGGAGGAGTATATGTTCGAGAACATGCCTGTTGCGGCGGCCGTAACGCTCCTCTCGAAACTACAGAGCGATGTTCGCTATGCTGAGGGAGAGGTTTTACACACCTTAGTGGCCAATGTTGGCTTGAAAGACCTACGTGTCAACAAGCTACAGGCTTTCGTTGTTCCAAGTCAGACACGCCTTTATCCTGGCGAGACCATGACAGCACAGATGTTTATGGGGGCTGTTGACTCTACACAACAACCGCAGGTCTATGTCAATGGACAACTTATCAAGGGTAATCAGATTACTGTTAAGGCGGGTGCACCAGGTAAGCATACATTAAGCGGATACATCCTTATTAAGGACCTAACCGGTAATGTATTGCGTAGAACTTTCTCACAAGACTACTGGGTAACGGGTGGTCCGCAACCTAAAGAGTATATCAGTCCACAAGGAATGCAGAAGGTTCCTCCATTCGATGGCATGGCCACGATAGCAGCCGACCTCATGAATGTTCTCTATGCGGGCTTTGATAACCCCATCACCATCAGTATTCCGAACACATCTCAGAGTGATGTACAGGCAACAATGTCGGGAGGAACACTCGTCGCAAGGGGTGGCGGCCATTTTATTGCACGTCCTTCAACCGTAGGTCAACCAGTGACGATAGCCGTTTCTGCCAAGGGTAGGAAGATTGGAGATTATAAGTTCCGAGTAAGAAAATTGCCGGATCCATCGCCATATATCGCTATGGGCGCAGATAGATTTAAGAGTGGAGCCCTCTCTAAGGCTGCCCTTATGTCAGCGTCAGGCATCCAAGCCGCTATTGATGATGGTCTGCTTGACATTCCTTTCAATGTAACCAGCTTCCGTGTAGTCTTCTTTGATAACATGGGCAACGCTGTTCCATTAGCAAGTAACGGTGCTTCGTTCTCTGCTCAACAGAAGGAACAGTTCCGACAGTTGAGTCGTAACAAGCGTTTCTACATCACTAATGTTGTCGTTCATGGGCCTGATGGTACCACTCGAACGCTTAATGGCAGAAATATGGAGGTTATTGTGAGGTAGTAGTTGACGAGTTGACGAGTTGACAAGTAGACGAGTTATTAGATAGCACTGCTGCTATAACGGCTCATCACATGCTATGTCTGCCCCTCGCTTTTAGTAAAGAACAAACAAAACAACAATGAAAAAGATATTTCTCATAGTCTGCACAGCGTGTTTGGCACTCTCTGTAAGTGCACAGCCTGCTGCACGTCGTAATCAACAACAGCACCAATCGCCTGCTAACACCATTACAACACGTGCGCAGATATCCTTCCCTACAACGGCTCCTATGCAAGAGGACGTTGTTTGGAGACGTGATATCTATCGTGAACTCAAACTTACCGAGGATGCAAATGCGGGTTTGTACTATCCAACAGAACCTGTTGGCTCGCAAATGAATCTCTTTACTTACATCTTCAAGTTGATGATGAGTGGCCCTAACCGTGGTGGTATTGCGGCATATAACTACCGAATGGATGGCAATGAGATATTTACTGACTCTGCACGCATCAAACCTTTGCAGTTCCTCGATAACTATCATATCTTCTACGAACGCACCGACCACGGTATTCGACTTGATAATAGCGACATTCCATCAGATGAGGTTAAGGGCTACTACCTCAAAGAGAGTGCTTATTATGACCAAGGTACAGCTACCTTCCATCGTAAGGTTGTTGCCCTCTGTCCGATTATGTATCGTGAAGATGACTTCGGTGATGGGGAGGTTAAATACCCATTATTCTGGGTTCGGTACGATGACTTGGCCCCTTTCCTTGCTAAGCAAACGATTATGACAAGTAATCTGAATAACGCTGCAACAATGAGTGTTGACGATTATTTCACGATGAACCTCTATAAAGGAAAGATTTACAAGACAACCAATATGCTGGGTAGAACACTCGCACAATACTGCCCTAATGACTCTGCGATGGCTGCTGAACAGAAGAAGATAGAGCGTGAATTGGTTGAATTTGAGAAGAACATCTATGGTGATCCTGCTCGACGTGATAGCCTTGACAGTATTGCTGCTGCCAAGGAGGGTGAGAACGCACCACGAAAATTGGGCCGTTCACGTCGCACAAGTCCGTCTACAAGCAGCGTTAGACGCTCTCGCCGCCCGTCTTCTAACGGTAGTGCTGTTGCTTCACCAGCACGTGTCACCGTTCGACGCGAGCGTCATTAATATTTTTTTTAAGGTTGGTTCTATAAATTCCTCGATGGAATCTGCCTTTAATGAGTTATACTTAAAACATCATTAAAGGAATTTTATAGAACCAACCTTAATTAATTCTAATTGGGCAATAATACTCTTTCTGATAGGGTTTAAGTATAAAGATGCTCGAATAGTAGTACTATTTCGGGTCCTCTCTCAGATGTGTAAGCATATAAACTTTGCATGATGAGGAGTGAATTTAGTTCTTTATCATTAACACTTAAGGTTATGAAGAAAATTATCTCATTGGCTTTCTTAGCCCTATCATTTATCTTCTCCACCCCTATTCAGGCTGACGAACCATTGAAATTTGGTGTGAAAGCAGGATTAAATGTAAGTGATTTCTACTTTGATAGTGATGTCTTTGACAAAACTAACCAAGCTGGCTGGTTCATTGGACCAACGGTAAAATTCACACTACCCGTTGTTGGCTTAGGTATGGATGCTTCTGTCCTATACGACTATCGTTCTGCTAAACTCGATTATGCCACGATGACGCAGACTGTTAAGCAACAGCAGATTGCAATACCAGTGAATGCACGATACTCTATCGGCTTAGGTAGCGTGGCAAGTGTATTCCTCTTTGGTGGTCCGCAAGTCGCTTTCAACATTGGAGAGAAAGAGTATCAATGGAACATGAGTAGTACCTACGCCTTAAAAAATAGTAACTTCAGTATTAACCTTGGCTTTGGTTTTACTGCATTTAAGCACCTGCAGGTGAGTGCTAACTATAACATCGCATGCGGAAAGACTGGTCATGCTACCTGGAAGACGGCTACCGATGCTACTACATCGGCCTTTAAGAAGAAGGATAGTCGTAATAGCTCATGGCAGGTGGGGGTGGCTTATTTCTTCTAAAACGAAGGACATCAGCATTACTCCTCTCAAATACGCACAGAGAAAACTGTCCGACAGATACAAAGCGAGCATCCTCACCAGTGAGAACAGTATTCTCAGATTGGTGAGGATACACTTATAAGAAGGGGAGAAGACGACGAACTTTCTAACAGACAATGTAAATATATTTCATTAACCATTCTTCTCTCCATGCAAAATGAGGCCGAACAAGAGACAAGAAAACGCCTCTCTACGGCCGAGAACATGCCTTTCTTGGATATTGAAGACGCCCTTTTTGAAGCAAGAAGGGCGTCTTCTTTAATACCATATATAACAAGTTGGTTTACTGAATATTACGAGTTCTACTTTAAGAAACATCATACGCATATATTGAGGGAATACATACTGCTACGCTGTAATGATTTTTCATAACCAAACTAACAGCTTTGAAACATAGAGGGATTAATGCACAAATCATAGATGAGCTATTTCTTTACACGAGAAGATAAAGTCCATGAGTTAATATCTTGCTATTCGTCTGTCATTTCAATAGACGATTGAGTGTGTGTTCTCCTCATATCTCTCCCTAAACGTAAACTTGTTGAGACGCATGGTGACCTTAGCTAACTGAAATCACATGATATTGTTTTTTTGTATTATTGTTCTATAAAGTTATCGTTCTTTATTTTTTTCTTTGTACATTTGTATTCAGACCGACTTAAAATACTTGATAGAATGATGCTGAATAGGATAAAGTTCTTCTTAATCGTCGCAGTGTTGTTACTTACTCAATCATTGGTATTAAAGGCGCAGAAAAACTCTTCTGATGTAAATTACATGACAGTGAATGACCTTCCTTACTCGGTAAAGACGGATTCTTACGCTCGCGAACGTCTGAAAGTTGATGTCTATTACCCACAAACATTGAAGGATTGTCCGGTTGTAGTCTGGTTTCATGGCGGTGGACTAACTTCTGGGCATAAGGGAATACCCGTCGAACTGAAGAAGAAGGGCTTGGTCGTTATTGGTGTCAATTATCGACTGCTACCAAATGTGACGGTTGACAGCTGCTTGGATGATGCCGCCGAGGCCGTAGCTTGGACTTTTCGTCATGCGAAAGAATACAACGAAGACTGTCGGAAGACATTCGTGACAGGCCATTCTGCTGGTGGATATCTGACGATGATGGTTGGTTTGAATAAGGCACTGTTGGGCAAGTATGGGATTGATGCTGATAGTATTCGTGGCTTGATACCCTTCAGCGGCCAGACTATCTCCCACTTTTCTTATCGAGAGATGCATGGAAGGGGTGCACTTCAACCGCTTGTTGATGAGTATGCCCCACTCTATTGGGTTCGTAACTTGGTTCCGCCAATGGTCTTAATCACCGGGGATCGAAACATGGAACTATTCGGTCGTTATGAAGAAAATGCTTATCTATGGCGGATGTTGAAACTCTGTGGACACAAAGAGAGCTATCTGTATGAACTCGGAGGACACGACCATGGGGCGATGACGCAGCCTGCTTTTCACATTCTCTTGGACAACATAAATAGAATATTGGATAGAAAATAAGCTAATGACATACGCAAATATCATATTACCCTTACCTTTAGATGGGTTGTTCACCTATACGATACCAGATGCACTGGCTCCTAAGGTACAGGTCGGTGTACGTGTTATTGTCCCATTAGGCAAGAGTAAGCGATATGTGGGTATTGTTGCTGAGTATCCTATTACTCCCCCTGCAACTGAAAAAGGAATAGAGAATGGCGAAAAGAAGATTGTTTATAAAGACATTCTTGAGGTATTAGACGCTACTCCGGTGCTTCTTCCACAGCAGCTGAGACTTTGGTATTGGATTGCAGACTATTATATGTCACCTATCGGGGATGTTTATAAGGCTGCTTTGCCATCGGGTTTGAAGGAACAAGATGGTTATCGACCACGAACAGAACTTTATATCCGACTGGCAGATAACTTTCGTAATGAACGTGCACTTACGCTTGTGATTGATTCTATGAAGCGTGCAACGAAGCAAGTGGATGTTCTTATGGCTTATCTACAGCTGGCTGGTGTCGATGAAATGGACCAAATTTCGCCCAAAACAGAGTTTCGTGAGGTGACAAGGGAGGAATTGATGAACGTTACCCACGCTTCTATCGGTATCATTCGTGCATTATTAGATAGGAAAATCCTTGTCACCTACGAGAAAGAGGTTGGCCGATTAAATCATGGTAGTCCTTCCCGTCCTGAGAACATGAAGCCTCTAAACGAAGCACAGACCGAGGCGTACAACCAGATTCTCATACAGATGATGGGACATAGAGTGACTTTACTGCATGGAGTGACGTCTTCAGGAAAGACTGAAATCTATATACACCTTATTCAAAAGGCTATCAATGAGAAGAAGCAGGTGTTATATCTACTGCCTGAAATTGCTCTTACAATACAGATTACAGAACGTCTGAAGGCCGTATTTGGCGATCAGTTGGGTATTTATCATAGCAAATACAGCGATGCGGAACGTGTTGAAATATGGCAAAAACAGTTATCTGATAATCCATATAGTGTTATCTTGGGTGCGAGAAGTGCCATTTTTCTCCCATTTCATCGACTTGGATTGATTATTATCGACGAAGAACACGACCAAAGTTACAAGCAACAGGACCCTGCTCCACGTTATCATGCTCGCTCGGCCGCTATTGTCTTGGGACAGATGTATCCTGAGGCGAAAACGCTCTTAGGAACGGCTACACCTTCAATGGAGAGCTATTACAACGCAAAACAAGGGAAATATGGACTTGTAGAACTGACTCGTCGATATAAGGACATACAGTTGCCGAAAATAGAAATCGTAGATATAAAAGATCTCTACCGCCGTAAGATAATGAAAGGGGCTTTCTCTCCTCGCCTACTCTCTGCTGTTCGTGAAGCTTTGGGACGTGGTGAACAGGCTATCTTGTTCCAAAACCGACGAGGGTTTGCACCAATGGTGGAGTGTAGACAGTGTGGTTGGGTACCGAAATGTCCGAATTGTGATGTGTCTCTGACGCATCATAAGAATATGAACTACCTGTCTTGTCACTATTGTGGATACACGATGAAGGTGCCGGATGTGTGCCCTTGTTGTGAAAGTGAAGACATACGAGGACGTGGGTATGGTACGGAGAAGATTGAAGACGAGATAAGCTTCATTTTTCCTGAGGCTCGCATTGCACGTATGGACCTTGATACTACACGCACACGCAATGCTTACGAACGTCTGATTAACGATTTTTCTGCTGGTAAAAGTAACCTTCTGATAGGCACACAGATGATTACGAAGGGGCTTGACTTTGATAAGGTTTCGGTCGTAGGTATCCTTAATGCAGACTCGATGTTGAACTTCCCTGACTTTCGAGCATACGAACAATCATTTATGATGATGAGCCAGGTGAGTGGACGTGCGGGTAGGAAAGGGAAACAGGGATTAGTTATTCTGCAAACAAAGAGCCCTAACTTGCCCATTATTCAGCAAGTCGTACATAATGATTATCAGTCCTTCTACAACGATTTGCTGGTCGAGAGGCGTGATTTTCATTATCCTCCGTTCTATCGACTCATCTATGTCTATTTAAAGCATAGAGACGAGAATATAGTAAATACTGCTGGTTTGGAACTTGGTAGTAGACTACATGAGGTTTTCGGTGACCGTATCCTCGGTCCTGACAAACCCGCTGTGGCACGTGTCAAAACATTAAGTATAAGAAAAATCATGCTTAAACTGGAGATTGGCATCGATTATGCCCGTGTCCGCCAATCTCTCCATAATACCATACACGAACTTCTAAAGGATAAAAGATATGGCGCTCTCCAAGTTTACTTTGATGTTGACCCATTATAATTCAGCCCTTCCACCAAGCAAATACCCTATATACTTGATTCTCAACTATTACAATAAACGATTTAGCCGTCTTCTCTCTAACTCCCATCAGAACCTTCCAATTTCTTCCAAATACCTCTCAAAATCCTCTCTAAATCTCCTCTATCCACTCTAAAGTCCCCTCTTAATCAACTCTAAAGCTCCCTCTAAATACACTCTGGAATCCTCTCTAAATCCATTCTACCCACTATAGCTTCACTCTAAATAACTCTCATATCCATTCTACCCACTCCTGCTCTACTCTAAAGTCCTCTCTAAATCCATTATACCAACTCTAATTTCACTCTAAATACCTCTCTAAATCCTCTCTACCTCCATTCTACCCACTCTTGCTCTACTCTAATTCCCTCACCATATCCCCTCTAAATCACCTCCTCTACATGCCAGCCGTACCTTAACCACTGTCACCCAAAGTGCAATAAATAACATCCTTTTGTGCCTCTTAATATGTTAGAGAAAATATTTAGGACATCTCCTAATAACTTACTAAATAAAACTAATTACCCATCAAAAAACTTCTGTAAATCTAACCTGTAGCCATTCTAAAGGGACTTTGGTGATATAATCTATTATACATTATATTGCATTAATATATACCAATGCATCTCACAATAATTCAGTGGTTATCCTAATAATCCCATTAATCTTATCATCCATATAACATTAGACTTATAATCCTCATTACCCAATACTATCAGCCCTATTAGTTATTAGTTTCATTAGCCCTATCAGCCCAACGCTATTAGACCCATAAGCCCTATCAGCCCTACACTATTAGGCCCATTAACCATATCAGCCATAAACTATTAGACCAATTAGCCTTATCAGCTTTACGCTATTAGGCTCATAAGC
>QWCO01000506.1_pt1 | contig 25089 bp, 25 predicted proteins | sample 1972611 | NCBI WGS metagenome assembly QWCO01 (sample SAMN09866706, study PRJNA288562) | Human oral metagenome isolate term1_saliva, whole genome shotgun sequencing... | reverse complement strand
ATGGTTGGTTTTGACTTTGTCAAAACCCGCACTCTGGCATATGTTCAATCATATGATTGATTACCTATCATTGTTCAGTTTTCAAAGATCTGTACCAGTTAGACTAGATTTTATCTAGCTCCGAAGCACTTTCGTTTGAAGCGTTTCACCAACTGGCGACTATATTATAATAACATGTCGACCATTCGGTGTCAAGCACTTTTTATAATCTTTTTTAGAATTTTGTAACCACCTTAATATAAGGGATTTACATAAAAACTCTAAAATACTTAGCAAAGAATCTAGATTGTATCTAGTGTTTCCTCATTAAGAAACAGTCGCCTCAACGACTGTATGGTTATTATAGTACAAACAAGAGATGCGCGCAAGCCCTAATTTTGAAAAATTTGTAACTTTTTCTACTTTTTCTGCATAATGTATGTATTTATTTTAATACTACTATATATTGTATTTTGTAATATGCTTTTATTATTGCTATAGACTATAAATGCAATCTATGCCATTTCAGTAATTAGTACTATTTATATCTATTAATTAGAACAGAGCTGTTTTATCTTTCAAGAGGCCATGCAACGCCTTTTTTGCTATTACTACAGGCCTGTAGAAATTTGAAATTTCTATATAATACTATAATATGCATCTATCTTCTGTTATTAATTCCATATAAAACAAATGAGGCTCTATAATAAATGTTGGGGTGACGCCACTACGGTGTCACTTCCAACATTTATTATAGAGCAAAAAGAATGGCACCAACCATACATATGATTGGTGCCAAAGAAGACTCGTAAGGTGAACGCCCCAACATTTAACTAAGAATCAATATTTAATAGAAACTTTTTAAAGTTCCACAAATTAATGATTCACCTTAGATAATTGAGTATCATCAAGTCCTAATACAGAATTTAAAATAGATTTAATTTTTTCATTGTCAGCTTGTAGTTCAGCAATTTGACGTTTAGCATCAGCTAAATCACGGGCCATTGCCATTCTAGAACGGGATACTGTAGACTTAGCTCCCACTTTATAAGAGATACCAGCATTAAAAACAGTATCATCGTCACCATTAACAGTAGAGCCAACAGTAATCATTAAATCTTCAGTTGGACGATATGCAACACCAATAGCAACAGCATTAGCATTATGATAATGTCCATATCCGGCCATAACATCTAATTTATGGTCTGGATCAAAATCTAACGGATGTAAACCTGCAAGTGCAGCACTTCCTGCAATACCTTTATGCGCTTCTTTTTGATTAGCGTCAATAATATTACGTAAACTACTAGTGCTTAAGTTATTAATTTGATTAATAAAATTAGAACTTAAACCTATAGTATACTCTTTACCACCATTCCCATTTGTTCCTTCGGCAATTGTAATATTATCGCCAGGTTTAATAGTAGTATGTTTTTGTGCTTCAAGTGCAACATCATGTAATTGAGATCCATTAATAGCATCTGTAGATGTACTAGATACTCTACCAGCACCGACATTTTGAAGTTGCCGTGTAAAATTTGCATTACCAAAGGATACGATAGAATCTGGACTACTCCCCGCAAACGCATGATTAGTAAATTTAATGTCATTAGATTTATCAGAATTGATTGTAGTCCCAGTCATTACTTTAGAATGAGAACCAATAGCAACACCATCCTTGATGCCTACCAGAGTGTCACTGCCTTGGGCTACTGCCCCTTCAGCCTGAGCATATGCTCCGTTACCAATCGCAATAGTATTTGTACCATTAGTTCTAGCTTGCGACCCAATTGCAAATGTATTGTCAGTAATGGCTTCTGCAGTAGCACCAAATGCTAAAGAGTTTCTCCCCTTTGCTTTGGCCCCTTCACCACCAACAAAACTATTCGTTCCTTCAGCCGAGTTATTAGTACCAACAGCAAATCCATTTGCACCTTTTACTGTATTCCGAAAGCCTGCAGCAAAAGCACTCGTAGCAGTACTTGAAATGGTATTCTCTTTACCATAAGATTCTGCCCCTTGTGCTGCAGCTGCAGGATCTACAGTATTATTAACACCTGCGGCGAATACAGAACCAGTTAAGGAAACCATGGTCATTAACATAATCATTGATTTTTTTTGAAGTTTCAACATACTAAACTATACCTTTCTAAAATAAAACACAAATCAATCAACAACAAACTATTATTAAATATACATTTTACCTTAACATATTTTATTATATATTTATCTTTTATGTCAATAACAATATTGATACTCATTAATTCATAATCTAGAGTAATCATACATTTGTGACAAATACTTATGTCTCTTGATTCATAAAGTACTATGTTATAACTTGGTTCGGTGATTTAAAATTTAAAACTTTCTGTGCAATGTTATTATATCTATTAGCATATCGACTATGTGCTTTTAGAAAACGCTCCATAGTTTATAAATTCGCGACCATTATCGGTTTATATTGTATGAATAGAAAATCCCATTTTAGCTAATAATTACAAGGGTTAATTGATGTTTCACCCACACTTTTTTTCTTATAAGCCTGACATATAAAAACACAAAACAGATACTATATATTATTTTTATTAGCCCGAACACGTTCAACAATTGGCTGTCCTTGATGATTCTTTGCTACTGTATCAACGCGGAATAAAGCCATTTCAGGACTGAATTCTGTTACAAGTTGTTCATTGACTTGTGCACCATTTAGAAGAGTTATCAATTTTTGGATTTGTGCATTTTGAAAAGCTACGGTTTTCTTAAGTTCTAGCACTTCTTTACCGATGGCTACACGAGAACGAGATACATTGCTATGAGCGCCGACTTTCACAGAAAAACCTGCATTCACAACGGTTTCCCCATTACCAACAGTAGAGCCTACGCTTAATTGCATGTCCTCATTAGGACGATAGAACGCACCGAGTGCCGCCGCGTTGCCACCACCGAAAGCCATCGTTGCGCCGCCGCCGTTAGATTCTTTTACGGCTTCACGGAATTTTCCTGCTAATTCCTTCGCAGAATTGCCACCGTCATCACGTACACCATCAATAGATTTAACGGAACTAGTAATTTCATTGCCCGCGCCCATGATAATAGACCCATTGCTGTTGAAAGTTCGGTTTGCTGTACCAACGATACTATTAGCTACACCAGAATAATAACTATTAGCAGTTTTAGATTCAATACTATTTAACGAACCATTAATAGTAGCGCCTAGATTTTTTGACGGATTAGAAGAACAACCTCCAGTATATCCACTAGAGATAATATTATAAGTACCTGTATTTGTGGCAAAAGCGCCGTTTGTAAAACTATTGGCACCTACTGTTGTGGCATACGCATTCAATGCATCCGTACGAGTGGTCGCTGTATCTACTGTGGTATCCCCAAGGTCACCTTTATAGTTATGGGAACCAATCATAGTACTGCCAGTACGAGCAAATGTATTATCACCAATTGCTACGTTTTCAATCTTTGGCGCATTACTACCTGTACCATAAGCCACACCATTACCTGTACCTATAGAAGTATCAGGATTACCATTATGTAATATTAAACCAGTTTAAAACTTAATAATTTTGCAATGTTATCAACCAAAATAATAAGCGGATAGATAATCACAATGGATTAACTATCCGCTTATATACTGAGATTTTTATGAATAATCTGTTTATATTGTACAGCTATCTGAGTATCTCAATATTATCTGTTATTTAATTTTTGTACGAGCATATCTACTGTTTCTTGTAACTTTTTATTTTGAGCCTCCAATATATCTACCCGTTGTTAGAGAGCGTTATAGGAAGCAGGAGAAATGAATACCGCCCATCACTTGTACTCGATTATTTAAATCAAATTGCATGGGGTGTAATGCAGCTAATGCCGCAGCACGAGCATCGCCCTTATTGGCTTCTTTACCCAATGCACTTATTTTGTTATTAAGATTATCGATTTGTTGATTTCCACCATAGAGTATTACTCTCAAAATAGTATTACACGCGAGACATCGTTCTTGATGCACCATACATTTCGGCCACCACATACGGGTTGCCACAGGTACTCATTTTAGCGAGTATCCGTCTCGTATAATCTAGGTGTTCTAACAGAGCATCGCGTAATTTGCGTTGCACGTGGTCAGGGGAATGGAATACGAGTATAGGATCAAAGTCTCCTAAGATGATATAAGTCGTATGCGGTTCGGGTCCTGGCTCAATATGGTATTGGAATGGAATGATTACATTGAATAAACCATACACCACATCACGCCCAATTGGTTTTCGCGATTTTAGGCTTGCAAATGTCATGTTCGGCCCCATCGTTCTGGGGTCCGTATACATCGGCTTTGACCGCCTCGATGATTGTATGCCGTTTGCTAGCACCCCTTCGTGGTGCGCTACTTCTCGCAATACCATTTTCAGTGGTTTATGGATGATTTCACACCGACCATCTACATAATAACAGGCGGTACAATCACCACCGTCAATATAGGTAGGGATTAAGCAACATATATGGTGATCCACATCGCCATATACAGCATTAGGGTTACAAGAAATAGATTCGTTATTACTTACATTTTGATACGTTGTATTGTGCATCATCATGACCTCTTCTTTTGTTAAAGGAGTAATAATAGCAAGGAATTCCTCTTGTAAAAATTGATTCATAACACATGTTATATAAAGATGCTTTAGCAGCACTTATGAGTTAATTGTATACCTATAATTATAAACTGTAAATATATAAATCAAAAATTTATATTAGATCAGCAAATTTACTTATAACTATACATGTTCTGCATATCCTGGATATCGAATTCTTTATTATCCGCTACCATCATATAGTATCGTAACTGGTCGATAGCCTTTTGATGGCGCTGTTGCACAGCCTGTCTAGACTGATGTGCTTCGCAGCCTATGTCTACGCAACTCTTGCCATCTCGATATAGGGCATACAACAGCTGTTGTTGCTGCCGTGGCAGTTTTCTAAAAGCGGCCCACAGACGATTGCGCAATTCGTCTTCGCTCACGTTTCCGATAATGTCTCGTTCAATATTGACGTCATCAGGGAATTGATCCATGGCGGGTTCTGATACATCGTCGCCAGTACATAGGGGCAAAGTTAACTCATGGCGCCATTGCCGCGTCGATTGTTTGTAAAAGTTGAAATATCCATAGCGAATGGCGGCTTTCACATAACCAGAAAAAGGTACTTTGCCTGATGTGTGAAAGCTATAGATGGATTCGATAAAGATAATCCACAGAAATGATTCCACGTCATCGGTTAGCATAGCCGTACTCGAGCGGTTCGCATAGCTCATGATGAGTGGTCGATAGCGCCGGCATAGCTCGATTTGGGCCGCATCAATGGTCAATTCCTCGATGGGCCAAATGCCTCGATCCGTACTTAATACCGATACACGGCGCTCTTGGCAGACGCGCACTAAACTAAGGTCTGTCACGGCTTGTAATACCTTTTGGGGACATACCACATGCTTTACGTTCATATTCGTTCCTTTCTGCCTAGGCTTACTTGGAATATACACCCAAATGAGTATTTAGACAAACGAGAAATTCCGCCATAAATGCATAGATTTGCAGCGGAATTAATGTTGTTATATATGTATTTGTGAATTATTACAGACCGATTTCAGAAAAGTGCGCCAATTTAGATGAATGTTACCTACGTACCGCAATGGGCCACGACTGCCCCCTTGAATACATCCAATAATTTCTACATCTAGTAGGTCAGCCATACGCGTTGCAAAGGTGCCACTTTTAAGTTCGCTGGCGTGGCATAGTTCTGTATAAAACAGTTCTCAGGAATACATTATATTATATTTTTAAATTATTTATGAGTTCGATTGACCCCTATTTCATCAGATTCAGATGTAGAACCTGTTGTTTGTTGAGGTGCTTTATGAAGTGTCATCACCGTTTTAGCTGCCACCTTTTTCACAGGGCCCGTTGGTAACACAATTGGAATTTGAGTGTTTACTTTCACAGGACCATTGGCAGGTACAGGTGTTTGAACTGGCATCGACAAAGCCTTAACGATAGTTGGTTGCGGTGCCGTTGGCGCTGCTGTTTGAGTCGCCATCGATTGTGCCGCTGTTTGCTGTGCCACCACTGGTTTTGGTGCTTGTTTAGGCGCATTCGGTTGTTGACGTGCCACACGAGCCGACGCCAAAATCCCTGGATTACGATATAATAACTGACCACCTTCAGTAGACAATTTTTGATCATAATAATATACATCGGCATTATAATACTCACTGCCACTGGCCACATCATAACGCAAGCCAATCATGGTATATACCGTGAAATGTAGCAGCCCATCCGGTTTGCTGCGGTCAATCGAATCGCGGTCCACATACCAGTTATTGCCATTATAGGTGAAAGCATAAATATCTTGCCGAGCATCAGCATTAGGTATAACAGATATAAACAGCGCTGCTATAAACATAGCCACTACGCATATACGTTGAAACATGAGGCCTCCTCAATAATGATTGTATACGATTTAACAACTTATTATACCACATTTTCTGACATTGCGTTCCTCTGACATCCCTACTTGAAATTAGAACAGGCCTGTAGTATTGCTAGACCCTTTGATACTGCTCCTAAAAATTAGAACACGCCTGTTCTAATTCTAAAGACACCATATCAGGCTATCTTACTAATTACTACAGGCGTGTTCTAATGTAAAATCCCCTTGATAAGTACCTAGATACTCATCAAGGGGATTTTACATTTGTTTACCATTACTAACCAACCTTTAAGTCCACGTAATTTAAAGATAAATAGTCCTTCGTTATCCTAGGATAGCTAGTGAACTCAAGTCACATTTTAAGCTTTAAATGTGACACCATTATGCTCTAGTTGTTCCACCGTTTTTTTACCAATGCCTGGTAGCATCAATACTTCTTGTTTAGTAACTGTTTTGAAATCGGCTACTGTATATAGGCCGGCTTGTGAAAGTGTAATTTGTGCACCAAACCGTATATTGTCATATACCGGATTGCTACGCACAGCCCCACCTTTAGTAACCTCTAGGGGACTCATATGAACTGTCTCGAACTTTCCAATATAACTATCATTAGAGTACCGATTCACAACAATTAGACCGGTAACACATTCATACGCATCATATAAAGTCTGCCATAAAGGGCTTTCAAAATTCACCAATTGAGTCGGTAAAAATGAGATAGCAGTATATAAGCTTATTAATTCTCGTGGATCAAAATCTATGTCAATCACTTGATCTACCATATACATAATGGTCTCTAAGTGGTCTTCCACAAAATCGTTCCAGCGCGTTGCATCTTGTAATAACCAATCAATATCTTCATATTCGTCAACAAGATCTGCTAATACATCATGGGCAATCTTACTTTCACCACACTGCAAAGCCAATAAAATATACAATATATGCATCGGCAACATGATATCCGGTGCCTGATTAAACGCATTTTGTATATCATCACAACATGCAAGATAACGTTGATATACCTTGCGACCGCGATCCCAGTTAGCAGCACCACAGCAAGCAACCATCATATACACAAGGAATCCTGAATGATCTTGCTTGTCCCCGTGAAAGACCGGCGTAAAGCATGCAATCGCATCATTATACATATTGTATTCTAAATATATCATCCCCATATCGATGAGGCATCGCATATAAGGACGAGCCTCGATTATATGCCAATCCATTTTCTTAGGTTTTTTCAACGATTCTACTAGCTGTTTTAGCTGATGAAGTTGAAAACTTGGATGCAACTCAAGAGCTATAAGTTCCCGTTTAGCATCTACTTCATCAGGACATAACGCAAGAATCTTATTGTACAATTTCTTTGATTCCTCAGTCGTATCAGCCTCTTTTGCAGCCTCGTATAAATCACGTAATTTCATTTCTATCGTATCATTAAAATCACCACGATTATATTGAGTCATAAATGTTTCTATCAAATCCTCAATAGATTTGAATTCAGCCTTATGTTCAGATACAAATTGTTTCTGTAAACGTAATAATAACTCACTTTGAAAGCTAAACATGGAGTGTCTCCTTATACATATGAACGTAAGAATACTACTTATATGTAATATATCACGAGGAGATATGTTAATTCTAGAGGTGATGACTGTTGTTATTGCCTTTGGTGATTGCCTTTGGTGCACTTGTGGCTCTTATTTGTCTTGGAAAAGACAAATAGCCCTTCGTTATCCTAGGATAGCTAGGTAACTGAAAGGCCATTTCATCACTTTCGTATTTCTTGAGATGAGCCTGACGGATCTACTCGTCTGACTATCTTCTTATATTATAAAGATAATTATGTATATCGTCAAATTCGAATGAACTCAATGCATATATAATGTTTCATAAATTAGAACAGGCCTGTTCTATTTCTAAAGACACTATATCAGACTCATCTTACTAATTAGTACAGACCTGTACTAATCTAAAATCCCCTTGATAGGTACGGAGATACTTATCAAGGGGATTGTTTTAGTTATGAACGATACCAATCATCAGATTAGAATTGGTAGTTAAGATCTAGGCGGTAGTAGTTGGAAAGTTTTTCGTTATCGCCGGTAGCCTTGTTTGTTTTGTTGTTGAAGCTGTAGTATGCTGTTAAGCCTACGTTCTTTTGTAATGCATAGTCAGCAGTTAATAACCAGCCTTTAAAGCCTTGGTAATTCAACGCACTAGTAGTTACACCAGCTCCAGTTGTAGCCCAAGCTGTATTAGTTAAATCGTAAGCGATGTCCCATGTGGAGGATGCAGCGCCTAGGTTTTGTCTTATAACCCCATCAATACACATTATATACATACCCATCTCATAATATGAAATCGGTTTAACTTATTTTCATGATAATTTCATTCATATATAGATTATACAAAAATGGTGTGTTAGGGGGCAATAAACTAAACGTAAACTTTATTAGATTTTTCAACAAAAATATATATCAATTCTGACCAGCTAATGACTTAGAATCGGTGCGTAAAGCTCGCATTAACAGCCCAGCTTTGTTTGTATGTACCAGATAGGCCCGTACTGATATCCGCATATAGACTATTATTTGCATTTATACCATAGCGACCACCAACAGCCACATCCGTCCATGTGCCTTTTATGTTGGCTTGTGGTTCTACATAACGGTTTCTACTTGTTGCGTATCCGCTGTATTGAGCCCTACAGGGTTCGTCACTACATGAACCGCTGCCCTAGGTGCTGCCGACTGGATATATACATTACCGCCCCAATAATCATAGGCAATTTGCCCATCAGAAATCCTATTGGCTTGCAATGTGCTTTCATCAATATCATCGTTATCATTCTCATTATGCTCAAAGAACACATTTACGTGACTGGATAATCGATTCACATAAATAGGATACGTTTCATACTGACGAATCGTCCCCGCTTGGATACGATCACTAGCACCGGCTAATACATTCACATGACTTTCCAATTCTAAGGGTTGCGTCGTAAACTGTGTATTTAACGTAGGGCTATACAAATACTGATTCCATTGGGCCCTATTATCTATCATAAGATTAATAGCTCCGGTACGGCCATTTGTATTCGCTACGTTGAAAGCTACGCCTTTCCATTTACTGGTAGGCGTATTAACAGCAATATTAATCTCTGAATGAGTATGCGTATCTTGCATAGGTGTATCATGTCCGCCAACAATGATATCTCCATTAAATTTCTTGCGTTTATCATTAAGATGACCTTGTTCATCCATACCAATATTGATAGTGCCATTGTTAGCCTGTGCCAAAAACCCCGTTGGTGAACCACCCGCCTTAACAAAACCACGACGTGCATACACAATACCATGAGATGTAATCCCTTGCTCTGGTGCAGCTTCCCATGCACAAAGCGGTGCCGATACGGCGGATATAACAACCATCGTCAATAATTGCCGTCTAGATAGATGAAATATAATGAATCCCTCCTGAATACACTTAACTTGTGGCTCATTTCTTATTCATAATTATAACAGAAGAGGGAGAATATATATACATGAAGAACAGAGGACTAAAAAGAACCATAAAACAGAATTACCATCTTTTCGAGTTTAAGTTAAATTAAAGTATACCAATCGACAATCCATTTGAGTAGAATTGCTAGTTAAAATCTATACAGTAGTAGTTGGAAAGTTTTCTATTTTAGATATCATTATTTCTGGATGTCGCACAACCCATGAAGTCAACTCAACATAAGCTTGTTTTATCTCTTCAAAATCATGACGTTCTATGTGCGTTATAGGTGAATCTTGCTGTTTAGAATCTCGCCAGTTAATATCTTGTGCTATATAGTTACCATAAAAACCAATTTCAGATTGTGTCATCCAATGATACGGAGTTACGATGTGTTCTTGCGGTTCAAATAACGACGGCATTAAGGAGTAATATTCAAAATCCTTTGGTGCAATGAGTTCAAAAATAGTAGGCATAATTTGCATATGATTACCAATACTATTTTTATCAATCCAATTAGCATCAATGTCCTTATGATACATAGCAAAATATGTACAAAATGATTCTCTAATAGTTTGTTTTCTATACGAAAGTAGAGAATCCGCAATGCCACAGGAATGATCACCTGTGACTATGATAAGACTATCTTCAAAATGTTCCTTCATAGCATCAACGAAATGAAATAAGGCCTGTTCTGCATACCAATAAGTACCTAAAGCTGCTACTTTACTTTTATTATCTCTTACCTCTCTAGGAATATTTCCAAAAATCGTATCCGAATCCCATCCATATCGTTCAATAGGAATTGTACTTGGTGAGTGATTAGATGTTGTATAAATAAAATGCATAGTTGGCTCATCATCAGCTGCCAGTATGCGTTTTTTTACCTCATCTAGAAATAGATGATCATACACGCCTAACCATGTAGCAGGTGCATTTTCACCACAAATATCTGGTCCACCGATACATTCATCAAAGCCCATCGATGGAGCAAATAAACCTAAGCTAGCCCAAGAAATATTACCCCCATACCAAAGTTTAGTTTTATACCCCAACTTCTTAATTTGTTCTGGCAGAGAAGTAATTATAGTATGTTCCCAAAATTGTATTTTCTCATTAATTTCTAAATTAGAATCATAAATCCCTGAAATGAGACTTGTAATAGCCGGTTGAGAAATCATACCTGCAGGCAAAAAATTCTCCATAGAAATAGTATTCTTTTGTGCTTTAAACTGCTTTTCTGCATCGGCAATATGATATTCTGAATAAATATCGTCCGTCACAGATTGTGTAAGACTTTCACCAACAAGAATAAAAATATGCTTAGGCTTTGAAATTCGCGGGCCTTCTGCTTTTTTTTGTAAAAGCTCTAATGGATTCATCCCTATTTTTATATCTTTAAATTCTGGAACGACATGTAAATTATTGATTGCCGTGTCATCATCGTGATTCAAGACTTCATTGACATTATGTTTATGCACTAATTCTAACGCAATCAGATCATCAATAACCGCTTTAGCTAAAAATATATCATTTTTAATAATAGCTGGTACAAAATCCCACTCCGGCTTATTACGATGATTCAATGTACCACCATAACGTAACCAATAGAAAACCACTACCGTAAGAATAACTGATATAATTGTTCCCACTACTTGTCCTACAAATGGAAATGTAGGTATCAACAATACCGGTGTTAATAAAGTTGCATAAATTCCTAAAGATGCAATTACTGCAAAGGGAATAAAACCAAGTAAAATCCATAACCCATGGTTTTCATTAAAAAATATATCTAGTAGATTCTTTTTATCAGCATTACCACCCAAACGAACTAATTCATTATAGGTATCTTTAAAATGATAGTAATATATTAATTTTCCCATAAATGCAGCATATAATACCATCAAATACAATGTTAAAAGTATGGTTCTTACAATATCACCTACCGCGAAATAAGAGGATATAAATGCACCCGGTAAAGAGATAGCTAAAAAGGAAACTAATAATACATAAGCATGAAAATCGAGTCCCCACCAAAATCCATAAGTAAAGGTTTTAACTAGTTTTTTCTTATCCACATTCCAATGATATGAGGGTCCATATAGTCTAATAAAAATAAATCGAAAGATAGCACTGATTATAGGTGCCCATATAAAGATTTTTAAATCCTGTTGTAGTCCTATTAGTAGTGACTCAAGCATATTTTACCTCTGATGATAGTTATCATTTTATATAATCTACTGAGAACGTAAATATTTTATCCATACATCTTAGTATACAATAATAACAAATAAAATATACAAGTAATATAACAAAACCAGTGAAGTACTAAATAATTACTCCACTGGTATTTATAATTTATTTAGTTTTACTTATAGCCTTCAACAGTTCTTCCCATTGTCCCCAAATAGATTCTGGACTGAATTGTTTCATTCGTTCACGGCCTGCTTGACCCATAGTAACGCGGAGGTTTTAATCTTGCATTAATCGTTCCAAGGCCGCCGTCAATGGTGCCACCCCATCATCACATAAGATGCCTGTTTCCCCATCGATGATGAGTTCATTCACAGCAGAGCAAGATTTATAGCCAATTGCTGGCAATCCCATGCTCATTGCTTCGCCTAGTGAAAGCCCAAAACCTTCATAGGCGCTTGGGAATGCAAATATATCAGCCTTAACAAGTACACTTGGTACATTGGTAGTCGTTCCCATAAAATAAACACGATCTCCAAGTCCCGATTTGGACACAATCATATCCAATTCTTTCTTGTAAATCTTGCGGTCCTCTTGTCCCCATAATTCGATATCCCAGTTTGGATACTTCCCGGCCAATGGCCCAAATCCCTCAATCAACAAATGTGGTCTCTTATGGTTCTTATCGAGTCGTGCTACAAATACGATTTTGTAACGGTCTTTCACCTGTGAAAGCTCCGCCTGCTCCGCATATTGTGGAATGGCATTGCCGATTACAACAGTCTTAGCCTCTGGCAAGTGATTTTTAATATGTGCCTCAAAAGATGGTAATAACACTTGATTTACCGTACTCTTTGCGACCGCTTCGACCTCTTCTACAGGATAGGTATTAAAATAATCCTCAGGGTCGCCATGGCTCATGGTGATAACAGGAATATCTGTTTTCAAATCAAGCAATAACGCCTTCGATGCTGCTGGTTGGTATGAAACGATTACATCTGGCTTAGTACGATCTAATACAGACTGAAGATGACCTAATAGATACTTTTTCGTAAACTCATTATTTACTCCACGAGCTTTACGCTTATCAAAGGCACGCAAAATCTCCCGTTTTGCCTTGTACAAAAGAGGGATAGAATGACTTTCACCTTCATAATGACATAAATCATACGCCTCAATACCCGCATCAAGAGGATAGTAGAAATCCCCCGTTTGCACATCGCTGTACACAAGACTCACCTCGTGGCCACGACGCTGCATCTCATTGGCAAACGCAGCCGTCACCTTAGCAAGGCCACCTGTATCGCCTACCATCTTTGTTAAATTTGCTAATAAAATACGCATTACACTCACCTTTTTTATTAGATTCGACTTAAATTCACTCAATATTTTATGAATAAAACTGCTGTTATATAATCACTCTATAAAAATCATCAAATTTTATTTTTTATAAACTATATATTGCTATTAATACCTATTTCTATGACCATTTTTGATATCTCTTTATTATAGGTGTCAAATATGACATTAATGGTCTTTCTATAAATAATATACGTAAGTTATCAATAATCATACCAAATATAAATACACTAAAAACTATAATTACAGCATAAATAGGTAATAATAAAGAGTTATAATACTGATATGTTTTAAAAAGCCCATTCCAAATTTCATTAATAATTAAAGCATTATCATGTATTAAATAAATCCCAAACGTAGTTGATGCAATGACATTAATATACCATTTATATTTTATATTAATATTCTTAAAAAAATAAAATAAACCAATTGCTATTAACAATTGGAAAATACCATAATCTTCTATATCAAAATATAAAATTTGATGAATATATACGAAATTATTTAATGTAAGTATATCTATAAGAATATGTCCAAATATTATACCTATTAAGCCCATAATAACTAATTTTAAAGACTTTCGGCTTTCTATAGAAATATTATATAGTCTAATATATGCACCTAACGAATAAAGATATATAAATAATAGATATTGATTAAAACCAAAGCTTTTATGTGGTATACCTTGCCAAAAATTAATAAAAGTAGGCAATATAAACCAAAAAATAGTCAGCAAAATTAAAATTCTTTTATAATACTTTTTCGATATGCAATGCAGTATACGATTAATAAATGGAATTAAAGCGTATAATACCAAAAATACATGTGCAAACCAATTTAGAGAACCAAAAGGCAATATTGATAAAATAATACTTTCATAATTTATTGTATCTAATTTCATATACAAAGAAAATCCAAGTATAATTATACTATAAAACCAGATTTGACCTATTAACTTTATAAACTTCTCTAATTTAAAGTTTGTAGAAATCATAAAATATCCAGTTATTTAAACAAAAATATCTACACCTACTTTTCCACCAAAGCCAAATAACTGAATAAAAATTTTACTAAATGTCAAATCTTGAGTAAAAGGAAAATTGCCATGTACACTAAAATGATGCATGATAATTAATATCATAGCAATAATTCTTAATAATTAAATATTACTACTCCGTTCATTACAATATTTCTGACTACTATTAAATGCACTTATCCCCTGTAACCCCATATTTATATTCTAACCTCATAAAATCATACAACTCTTTTACTTTAGTATCATAATATATCGTTTTAAGGCATCTTCCCAATCAGGTAATTGATTAAATCCTTTTTTCTTTAATTCTGACGTATCCATTCTTGAATTTAATGGACGTATAGCTTTTGTCGGATACTCAGAAGAAGGAATAGATTCTACAATCATATTCATATTAGCTAATTTAAAAATAGTACGTGCAAATTCGGCCCAAGAACAAATGCCTTCATTATGAGCTTGATATATACCATACTTATCTGTTTGAATCATAGAAACGAGTAGCTTAGATAAATCCTCTGTATAAGTCGGACTACCTATCTGATCATCAACAACCCTTAATATACTATGTGTTTCACCTAATCTTAGCATGGTCTTTACAAAATTATTGCCATGTATACCAAATACCCATGAAATACGAACAATAAAATATTTATCTAAATATTGTTTAACAATCTTTTCACCATCAAGTTTTGACTGACCATACACATTTTTAGGCCCTTTTTCATCATTTATTTGATAAAAATTAGTTCCTGTTCCCGGAAAAACGTAATCAGTGCTGATATACATAAGTTTCGCATTGATTTCTTTGCATGCATCTACAATATATCTTGTACCATCTACGTTTACTTTACGACATAGTTCTATTTCTTCTTCTGCTTTATCCACAGCTGTATACGCGGCACAATGAACTACAATATCCGGTCTGTACTCAATAATTAAACGATGTACAGAATATTCATCAGTCAAATCCAACATATCTCGTGTCGTACCTAAATACTCTATATGTTGTTCTCTTAATTCGCGAATAACATCTTGTCCTAATTGACCACTGGCACCCGTTACAAGGACTTTCATCTCACTTTTCCTTACCTATTCAAATACATATCTTCATAATAATGTTGATATTCCCCACTAATAATATGTTTCCACCAATCTTGATTATCCATATACCATTGAATGGTTCTCTTTATTCCTTCATCAAAAGATATTTTAGGCAACCACCCTAATTCATTATTGATTTTAGTAGGATCAATAGCATAACGTTGGTCATGACCTGGTCGATCTGTAACATAAGTAATTAACGATTCATCTTTTCCCAATACAGATAAAATCGTTTTTACTACGTCAATATTAGCACGTTCATTATGACCACCAATATTATAAACCTCTCCTACACGACCTTTTCTAACAATTAAATCAATGGCCTCACAATGATCTTCTACATATAACCAATCACGTACATTCTTTCCATCCCCATAGACAGGTAATTGTTTATTATTGAAAGCATTAATAATCATCAATGGAATCAATTTTTCAGGAAAATGATACGGCCCATAGTTATTCGAACAGCGAGATATTGTTACAGGTAATCCGTACGTTCTATGATATGCTAATACTAATAAATCAGCCGATGCTTTAGATGATGAGTATGGACTCGATGTATGAATTGGAGTATCTTCTGTAAAAAATAAATCTGGTCGATCTAGTGGTAAATCACCATATACTTCATCTGTGGAGACTTGGTGATAACGTTGAATTCCATATTTACGACACGCATCCATTAATACAGCAGTCCCAATAATATTCGTACGTAAGAACACTTCTGGATTCTCAATGCTTCTATCTACATGAGACTCAGCTGCAAAGTTAATAACTATATCTGGCTTATATTGCTCAAATATTTCATATACAGCCTGTCTATCTGCAATATCTGCTTTCACAAATGAGAAATTAGAGTTATCTTTTACAGATTCTAACGTTTCTAAGTTACCTGCATAAGTTAGCGCATCAACGCATATGATATGGTCCTCTGGATACTTAGCTACCATCATATGTACAAAGTTACCACCGATAAATCCAGCACCACCAGTTACAATAATATTCATATACTCACCATCCTATTGTCTACTATCTGCCATTGTAAATGATATCTTATTCTCTAATTCATCAAAGACTGGTGCTTTTATATCCTTCTCAGATAGGATAGGATTTTCTATACCCCAATTAATAGCTAATGTAGGATCATTCCATCGAATACCTCCATCTGCTTCTGGTGAGTAATAGTTATCTGCTTTATACATAAACTCAACATGATCAGTTAGTGTCACAAATCCATGTCCAAAGCCTCGAGGTATTAGAAATTGTTTTTGGTTTTCTTCACTAAGTTCAACAGCATACCATTGTTTATATGTAGGGCTATCCTTACGAAGATCAACTGCTACATCGAGTACAGCACCACGAACACATCGTACTAATTTAGCTTGTGCCTTATCGCCATATTGGAAGTGAATACCACGCAATGTACCTTTTATAGTTGATGATGAATGATTATCCTGTACGAAATTATAAAATAAGCCAGCCTCTTCCATAGTTCGCTTATTCCATGATTCCATAAAGAATCCTCTATGATCGCCAAAAACTTGTGGCTCAATAATCACAAGACCTGATATACCTGTTTCTGTAACCTTAATTCCCATACTATACAACCCCTATCCTTGTATTTGCCCCTCTGCTACACGCCGTAAATGTTTACCATATGGTGATTTTCCATATAGCTTTGCACTCTCTAATAATTGTTCTTTACTAATCCAATTATTACGATAAGCAATTTCCTCTAATGCAGATATTTCAATCCCAGATCGTGTTTGGATAACGCGCACAAATTCAGACGCATCATTTAAAGAATCTACTGTTCCAGTATCTAACCAAGAGTATCCGCGCCCCAATGTTTTTACACGTAAATCTCCACGTTCTAAATACATCTTATTTAAATCGGTAATTTCTAATTCTCCACGATCAGATGGCGTTACCTTTTTAGCCAGTTCACAAACATCTTTATCATAGAAATATAGTCCTGTAACGGCATAATTTGATTTAGGATGTTTCGGTTTTTCTTCAATAGATTTTACGAATCCATTTTCATCAAATTCAACAACACCAAAACGTTCTGGATCTTCTACATGATAACCAAATACGGTAGCACCAGTTGTAGCCTGTGCAGCCTCTTGCAGTTGCTTTCTCATACCGGCACCATAAAAAATATTATCTCCCAAAATCATGGCACAGGAATCACCATTAATAAATTCTTCGCCAATAATAAAGGCTTGTGCTAATCCATCTGGAGATGGTTGAACCTTATATTGCAAATTAATACCATATCGAGAACCATCACCTAATAAACATTCAAAATTAGGTAAATCCTGTGGTGTTGATATAATCAAAATATCCCTAATACCTGCTAACATAAGCATGGATAAAGGATAGAAAATCATCGGTTTATCATAAACAGGCAATAATTGCTTAGATGTTACTAATGTTAATGGATATAAACGTGTACCTGATCCACCGGCTAAAATAATCCCCTTCATAAATGAACCCCTACTCTATATGATCAAGAAAAAATCAATTTTAATGCATTAATTAAATTATAGTCTTCTCTTATGAGTTCTCCTCCCTCATTAGCAATATGATTACGTTTATTATCATTATTCATATAATATTGAATTTTATCAACCAATTCCCTTGTATTACTATAGCAATCAAAATGCTTACCTTCTTCTAATTTTAAATCACATCCATTTTGTCTATCAGTAAGTAAGAAATTATTATTCGCCACAACTTCAAAAGTTCGACAATTGTAACAGGTATGTCCTTCTATATGAATATTCAAATTTATTTTGGTGCGCTTATAATATTCAATAACATCTTTAGGTACAAGTACCTTATTTTCAACATACTTAGATAGATATGGATATCTACGCTTAAATTTCCAATTACCTATAATACGTTGATGCCAATGATGATTATGCCATATACGCCCTAATACAAGCATCTTATAATTCTTCTCATATGCTAACTTAGCAGCAGCTTCTAATATATCTAATCGTTTTTGTATACCTGCAATTGTACCAATAAAAAATATATCGATATCTTGTTTATCTTCAGATGTGCGAGGTGAAGCATAAAATTCTGGTCCTGCAAATAATGGTAAATATTCTCCCTCAATAGAATAATATTCTTTTAATTGTAAAATATCATTTATCTCAAAAGAGTAAATTTTAGAATATAGATATATATGATTCTTTAAATCATTTATATCATGCATAGCATCCCAAACCCATAATCGACAATCAACCTTTTGAGCTATTGTTTCATTTAGAAAAAATGTTTGATCTGGAAATCTAAAATCATTAAGAAATAATACGATGTCTATTTTCTTATGTTTAATTACAGCTAATAAGCGATTTCGCTCTTCTTGTACAGATTTATCATAATCTATTTCAAAGATATCTGTACTATTCCCTAATTGTTTATTTGCAGCAATCATATTATTTGAAAATATATTACTATTTCTATGGTTTGTAACCATACATATATTCATCTAACTTTAACCCCTCACTGCATACACTAACCAATGATATATACTGAATAAATAGATTTATTTAAATAATTACAGTATTCTCTCCAGATATATATGTATCTAAAATTTTTACCTCTTCCAATATATCCTGATGACTCATTGAAAAACTTTCTGTTTTTTCTCGTATACATTTTAAAAATTCCACAAGTTCGTAACGTAATCCTTCGCCTTCAAATTTATAAAAGTATTTTCTATTTAAATTTACATCTTCAAAACGTAATTCAAAAAACTCAGTTTTCCACCATGGAGCAGGTACATATATATATCCTTTAGAACCTGATATAACCAAATCACCTTCAGCTTTTGCGTTAATAGCTACAGTAGCAGATGCCATCGCATTATCATAAATAAAATTAATTTTAGATAATATATCTATACCATCTACTTTATGACTAATAAAATCCACCTTATTATAATTAAATCCAAGCAATTTAAAAATAGCTAATAACGGATAAGAAGCCAAAGATAATACACTACCACCAGCTATCCTAATTTGATTTTTCAATTCATTTCCTAAAACTTGAGTAAAATTAGCATCTACATTTAAAATTTTTCCAATTTGACCACTACGTGCTAATGCAATTAACTTTGTAAAAGCTGGCGCATATGCAGTCTTAAGTCCTTCCATTAATACTAACTGATTTTCTCTGGCTTTTTGAAATAAGCGCTTAGTAGTATCAAGATTACAACTAAATGGAAATTCAGTTAAAACATGTTTTTTCGAATCTAAGATTTGTTCAATAACTAAATCTCGTTTATTTAATGGCAAGTTTATATAAACTGCATCTACATCAAGAATCATATCATCAATAGATGCATACTGTTTTAACGTACTATATTGATTAGATTTGTACGTAGAATCAATGATATCAACTTCACTATAAACACCTATAATTTCAATACCACTAACAAATTTTGATTCATCTAAAAACCGATCAAGAATTGATTCATTACCAATAATTCCTAATTTTAAATTATCAGAATTCCTTAATTGAGTACTAGAAATTCCTTGAGTTCTTGGTAGATACTTGACTTCACAGTATTCATTTAAATAATCAAAATATCCTTCCCAATCAGAACCTACAGTAAATATATCAATATTAAAATGTTTAATATCATCTATTTTCTGACCAAAATACTCTTCAACAATAATTTCATCGGCAAACCCTGTTGCTCTAACATTATCAATTCTCTTCATCAAAGAGTCTCTAACATTAAATTTTCCTCTTGATTTATCAAAATAATCAGAAGTAACCCCAACTATAAGGTAATCACCTAATGCTTTTGCATTTTTTAATAAATTATAATGACCCTCATGAAATAAATCATATGTCCCGTATGTAATAACCTTTTTCATAATATATCCCTGTATATAATATTATTATGTAAGTTCCTCAATAACTTTTTTTAATAGTTCTACTAATATAGTATTATCTTCAACGTTTGTATCCCCTATATGAGCTATTCTTAACACATAATCTTCATTTTCTCCACCTGTTGGATTTACGAAAATATCATATTTATCTTTTAATATAGAAAACACTTCTCTAGCAATAGGTTTCTCAAACCGAATAGGTGTCACTGCATTACTTAAGGTAAATTCTGGAATAGAAATAGGTAAATCTTTAATTTTTTCTCTAAAATCTTTAGCTACACTATCAATTCTAGTTAAATAATTTTCATATCCTTCAGCTTCAATTAAATGTAATGCCTTATTCATTTCATAACAGATACCTACCGCTGGTGTAAACGGGGTCTGTCCTCTAAGAAAATTCTTAATATACTGATTAAAATCAAAGTACAAGTTTTTAATATTATTATGTTTTACTCTTTCTTCATATAACCGTTCACTAATAACCACTGGGGAAAGACCAGGAGCAATGCAAAGACCCTTCTGAGAACTTAGAATAGTAACATCAATATTATTACCAGCCATATCATAAGGATCAATCAGGAAGGAACTAATTGCATCAATTACTAAATACGCATTGTGTTTCTTAGCAAAAGATTTAAGCAAGTTAATATCATATAACTGAGCAGTAGATGTTTCATCAATATTAGCAATAACAAATGTATAATTATCATTATCTACTTTTAAAAAGTGCTCACCTGTTAACTCTTCATTATTATCTAGTTTTATTTCTGTATACGGAATCTCATGAAGTTTACATAAATCTACAAATCTTTGACCAAATGTGCCTCCATTAATGATTAATGCATGATCATTTTCGTTCATACAATTCATAATAGTAGCTTCTAAAGCTCCTGTACCAGATGCTGTTAAATATATGCTTTTATAGCTTTCGGGAGCATTCATAAACTTTTTCATTAATCTATCTGAGTCTAACATTATTTTTGAAAACTCAGTTGTTCTAAAATAAGGAACTTGTTGATGTCTTACATCAAGAACCTCTTGTCTCATTTGGGTAGGACCGACAGTAAATAATTTCATATCAATCTCCATAAAACTAAAAATTTATTTTATTTCCAATAAGCTTCAACATTATGGCCAACCTGTTGTTCTTCTGGAGGTAATTTCATATAATCACCAAACGTAGCTACTAGCATATCATCATAATTTTTAACTACTGGAAGATTATGCCCTTCAAATTCAACTAATGTAAAATCATTAAACCAATCATACTTATAGATTGAAACATTAGTATCACTCTTCTTTTGATAATCCTGAGTTAACGATACTAGTGGTGTACATTGTTTATTATATTTATCTTTACACTTCATTAATAATCTTGCCATCATATCTAAACTAGGTAAAAAAGATAAGTGGTTTTTACGTACGAATTTATTCCACTTTTTAAAATGTCGTTGAAAATGTTGAATCCACTTCCAATAAAACCTAACATCCATAAACAACTTTCGTTGTTCATTTTTTTCAACAGGAATATGATCTAACACAAAAATATCAATATAAATACCATATTCAACTATTTTTCCCTTTGAAAAATGTTCATATAAAACAGTTTTCGTATCAAAGAACTTAGCACAAAATGCCATGAAATAATTTTCTTCATCCATTTCAGGCCATAGTTTATAGTGATCTGGATGATTTAATATATATCGCTTCCATGCTTTTTCAAATTTTTCATACTCTGGTCGAAGCATAACAACATCGATATCATCATCCCAAGGAATAAAACCTTTATGCCTAATAGCTCCTAATGCAGTCCCATATGCAATAGAATATTTAATATCATTATCTTTACAAAACTCATTAAATCGTAATAATGTTTTCAACAAAACAGATTTAAGTTCTTTCCCCTTAATCAGTTTATTCATTATACTAAACAACTCCTATTTTTTTATCATAGTGAATAGTAGCTCTTCCCATTGAGACCATATAATATCTGGTGCAAATCGTTTCATCGAATTTACTGCTTGTCTTCCTAATATAGATCTTAATTCAGAATTTTCCATAAGCTTTTCTAAACCTAGTGCTATATCTTCAGGATTATCTTTTACTAAAATACCATTATACCCATCTTGCACCATGTCAGTTACACCAAGCCATGTATCACAAGCTATTACTGGTAACCCTTTAGCCATTGCTTCAGCCATAGATAAGCCAAAGCCTTCTGATGCACTCATCATGGCATATATATCCCCTGTTGATAAAACAGATTCTACATCTCTAGTAATACCTTTAAATAGGACCCTATCTGTTAAATTTGCCTGTTTTATCATTAATTCTAATTGTGCTTTATAGGCTTTATTCTCATCAGCACCCCATAGTTCAACAATCCAATTAGGATATTGATTTGCTACTTTAGAAAAAGCTTCAATTAATAAGTGAGGTCGCTTATGTCCTTTTGCTAAACGCCCTATAAATAAAATCTTATGTACATCTTTGGATATCGTTAAGTCTACTTGACTAGTAAATTGTGGTACTACATTTCCTATAACAACAATTTTATTATTAGGAAGATGTTTGTCTAATACTTTTTTAAATGATGGTAATAGGACTTGATTAACATCAGATTGCTTTACAGCTTCTAGAGACAAAACAGGATAAAAGGCAAAATAATCTTCTGGATTTCCATGACTCATAGTGACAATAGGGATTCTTTTTGATATCCCTAAATCAATAATTAACTGTTTAGAATCACCTGGTGTAAAGGAAACTATTATATCTGGTTCAATATTTTTTATTAGATTTCCCATGTAAGGGCAAATATATTTATAATTAAAATCATTATTTACAGTACGTGCTTTTTGTTTACTAAATAACCGATAAAACTCACGTTTTAAACGTAATGAAAGAGGATATTTAATTCGTTTTCCATCCTGTAATCGTACATCATAACACTTTATACCTTCATCAATAGGGAAGAAAAAATCACCACTACGTTCATCCGCATAAATAACTGATACAGTATGTCCTCGTTTATTCATTTCATTAGCAAAAGCACTCGTTACTTTTGCTAATCCACCTGTATCTCCAACCATCTTTGTTGTATTTACCAATAAAATATTCATCATTAATCCTCATAATATACAATAAATAGATGAAATTTATTATAAGCTATCATTAGTATTTATTTTATAGTAACTATTATAATCTTTTCCTTTTATAATTCTCTGACGATTACTATTAAAATTAAGATTTATAATACTACGACTTTCATCAAAACCATCAACTCTAATATCTAATAAATCCATAATCGTATGAGGTAAATCATCCGTCATATATGGTCTATGTTGTGCTTCTAGAATTTTATTCCATATTTTTGGATGATTTTTTTTAAATGTATCTGTACCATACATAATCATTGGAATCTCAAGCATATACCGATTTAATTGACCATCTCCATGACCAATAAGTTTAGAATCCTTTTCATACACACTTTCACCATGATCAGATATATATATAATTAATGTATCTGTATCATCAAACTTTTCAAAAATTTGAGTCAAAATATAATCATTATATAGTACTGTATCATCATAAGCATTTCTTTCAAAGTCAGCTTTTGAGTTAGTTGGCTCCAATTCAAATTTTCTCCAATTTGGAGGAACTCGACGATCATAACTTGCATGTGAGCCCATTAAATGAATGGTATAAAATTGCTTATCACTATTATTTTGTGACTTAACCTTATCAATGATAGGGAACAATTTTTCATCATATGAATCATATAAATCACTAGTACTATCGCGCAAATATGTATACTCTTTATAATCATTGCGATTTGCTAAAAAGTTGGCTACACTTACCCAGTTACCAGATGATTCCTGATTAGATAACCAACTTGTATGGTATCCAGCTTTCTTTAAGATATCAATTAGATTTAATGTATTATACCATTTATCAGGATTTTCATAATGATGCAAAGAATAGATTTCAGATAATGATGCTGTTGTATAGGCATGAGGTGATACTACATCTGTAAATACAGCAATCTTATGATTTTTAGCTAATTGATCCAAACCAGGTGTTGTATCTCTATCATATCCATATAAATGCATATGATTTCTATTTTCTGATTCTCCAACTATTAATATAATATTGGGGATTCCTTTCCCAACATGTTGAACTATAAGATTTTTATTTTTATCATCTGTAAATTTATCAAAATTTTCTAATTCCTCACGCTGATGTATTGCATCATTCATCGCATAATATACACTTTGAATTGGCATTGCATAGTTTTTCATGGTATTTTTAGCGATAAATACTATACTACAAATACAACCAATACACATAAAAATAGTACTAACTTTAAATAACTTACTTTTACTATTTAATTTAGTTTTAATATAGTAACACAAACCATGGTAGTGTCAATAATTTTGTGTAAACGTCTTTTTATTCTCAATTACCAAACATATTCTGTAACTGACTAAATGCTGCCCCAAATCCACGATGTATTTT
>QWCO01000273.1_pt1 | contig 25229 bp, 23 predicted proteins | sample 1972611 | NCBI WGS metagenome assembly QWCO01 (sample SAMN09866706, study PRJNA288562) | Human oral metagenome isolate term1_saliva, whole genome shotgun sequencing... | reverse complement strand
TGCTCCTGCCATTGCCGCTGCCACAGGCCTTCTTGCTGGAACAACTATGCTGGGTCAAGCAATTGGAAAAGTGCTTCTAGGTGCTTTAAGCGATATCTCCGTAAAGCTTGCTTGCTTTGTAGGAATTTTCTCGGGCATTGTTGGCTTACTTATGTTGGGGATTAAGCTTCCAGTATTGCCACTCTTGCTGGCAGGAACCTTCCTTTTTGGAATTGCCTATGCCCTTACAACGGTCGGCTCGCCACTTTTGGTACGTGCGGTCTTTGGTAAAAAAGATTCCACTCTTATCTACTCAAGAATTGCAGGTGTCAGCTCCTTTGTCTCTGCCTGTGCGCTCATTATTTGGAGCCTGATTGTAGATGGCTCAGCCCATGGCTTCTTGGTGCTCTTTGGCATTGGCATTGTACTGATGAGCAGTTGTCTTGCCCTAGCACTCACCGCACTTAAGCGCGCTGGCACACGAGCATAAGGTTATCTGGCTCTCTTGGATCTGCTTCTGGATCTTGAGAATGATTTAAACCAAAGAAACCTTTAGGTACCACTAATAGTCAAGTGCGTATTAAATTTTAAAGAAGCAGGAAAAGACGTTTCGTGAGAAACAATAATAACAATTCTATTCTTGGAAAGATTCTGTATTTTCTGAGCAATAATTTCAATATTGTTCGGGTCTAAATTTGCAAATGGTTCATCAAGTATCACAACTTTTGACGGACGAATCAGTGCTCTAAGAATAGACAGTCTCTTTCTTTCACCTCCAGAAAGATTTTCACCTTCTTTAGCAATATCTTTATTCAATAGGCTTTTTCTGAATCCAAATTCATCTAGTAGACTCTCTAATTTTATTCTTTCCGATAATGAGAGATGGTCTACGGTTTTAGGATATATTAAATTTTCTATCACGGATAGATTAAACAGTTTATTCGATTGTCCTGAATATGAGTACAAATTCAAGTCGTCTTCTCGAGAATAAATAGTCACTTCTCCACTCGAAGATCTGATTAAGCCTAAAAGTATTTTTATCAAAGTGGATTTACCTACACCGCTTTTTCCGTCGATTAAGTTGACTCCTTCTTTAAATCTAAAAGTGACATCTTCAAGAATTGCTTCAGATTCATAATTTTTTGATATGCCAGTCAAAACTATTTCTGATTCAGATGAATCAGAAATAGAATGGATAGTTGAGATCTCTTCAGCTGGCTTCGAGATTATAAAATCTATAAGCTTATCTGCACTTGAAACGGATTTTTGAATTAACTGAGAATACTTATTCAAATTTGAAAATGGATTATAAAATCTTTGTACGTAAAGCAAAAATGGGATAAGAAGCATCCAATTTCCATCCTGCATTAACACATCTTTACATAAAAAGAATAATGAAATCGCAACAAATAAATATCGAACGCTTTTTTCTATAACAAAGAAGATACTAAGTGCCGCACTCGATAAATTATCGTTCTCCAAAATATCAATATTTATACAGTTAAAACGATTGTCCTCTCTCTCCTTGCCTTTAAATATTTTAATATATGCAAAATTGTCATTAGTTTCATTAATCTTTTCAATCAAATCCTCATTGAGTTTGATTGTATTTTCTGCAAACTTTTTTTGCTCAGATGCCGATATATTTCCGATTAAAACTAATGGTAATATGCCGATTATTAAAATAAATAACGAAGTGATATTTATTTGTGTCATAAAAAAACAAATCCACACTGTATCGAATATATCTGAGCACAAAGTAAAAAAGCTTGTTGAAAAGATTAAGCTTAATCTATTTACGTTATTGTCTATCAAATTAATATAATACGCATTATCATGAATTGTCGCTAATTCATATTTCATATCAATAAGTTTTGAATACGCTTTATCTCTTACGTTTTTAATGATGTCATTTGAAAAAATAGAAACTCTAAAGCAAAAGTAATTTCTAACTATTGTTGAAAGCACAATTAACATCAAAAACTTAGCGCAGATAAAACCAATTTGAAAAAGATCATTTGTAACCGTCGTACTAAAAACTTCTGAAAGTGACTGCATATATTGAATCGAATAAATCTCAAGAAATGATGATAGAACTGCTAAAACGGCGAGAAAAACCAGTGCATTGATTTTTCCATTACCAATATGAAAGATTTCTTTGATTGATAGAAACGATTCTTTCATATATTCATATCTCCAATCAAGTGCACTGAACTAGACTAAAGAATTCAATTTATGATGCGTACAAACGAGAATCATTCAAAAACTAAAATCAGCAACTTCTATTTTACACTTCATTTTTTTAATTTCTCTATCGATGCTAATTCATTAACATCACTAAAAACTTTTGACTAATAAATAGCCAAAAACTAATACTTATGAGTGTTAAAACCATACGTGATTTCATGATTGATAATCCGCATAATGACCTTCTTAAAAAGAGCCTCGGAATAGTTCCGAGGCTCAAGGAGAGGGTATATTTGTTGTTGCCAAGTCTTTAACGACGAATGTAGCTTCCCGCCTGATAGCGTGGAGGAATTACTGGAATCTCAATCCAAGAGTCATATTGACCGCCTGTGTGAACAATGTGGGTTCCCTTGTTCTCTGCATCCCAAGCAAGTGGCTCAAACCAGCCCTCGCGGATATAACGTCCAGCAATTTGAATACGCAGACGCTCGCCGGCGTGGAACATGCGTGAAGTTGGAACAATTGCAATATCAACCGGCACAACCTCACCTGGCTCAAGCTTCTTCTCAGAAGTTTCTGTAAGAACAGGAATATGCTTTAGTGAGAGTTTAGAATCTACCTCACGGCGAGAAACACGGCACTTACCCCATGCACCAGGATGTGGCTCGTCAAGGGTATACCATGGAATCCAGTTGCCTTCAGCATCTGCCTTCTGAATATTGAGGAAGAGATCCATATCATCATTGCCGTCACAAGAAACCCAAAGATGAAGATTCATGTGACCAGTAATCTCGGTATCTTCAGGAAGAACAAACTCAAAGCGGAGTTCCTCAGTATCGGGTTCATATGATGCAGAAGACTCAGCTGTTACTGACTCAGTTGCAAGTGCATAGGTCTTCTCGACACCAAGCTCTTCAACAGCATCAAGCTTGGAAGATGCATCAAGATAAAGCTTCTTATACTGAGTGCGCTTGATTGGCCAAGAGGTCTCTGCGCGCTTCTCCTGATAATCAACATCATATCCGTCCATGACATCAATGCGAACCTTAGGCATCATTTCCCAGCCGTTGTGAATATCCTTGAGATAACGGTCATAGAAACGACGAAGCTCCTCTAGGTTGTATGGATCGTAAGTGTCTGGCCACTCAAAGTCGCGATGAGCACGGAGCCACTTAAAGTGGGAGCGGCAACGACGAAATGCATTAATAGAGCCAGGAAGGTGAAAATGTGACCATCCAGCTGTCTGATACACAGGAATTTTTACACTTCTGACATCAGGGCGCTTATCATCCCAGTATGGGTTCATAAATGGATACATCTTTGCCATTGCTACCTGGTCATCAACACCGTTAGGTCCGGTAACCTGAGCAGAGATGAACTTATTGAATGAAAGTGCTGGAACACCACCCTCAAAGAAGCTCTCACGATAGAGGTCTGTAGTGGATTCCCAAGGCGCAATACAAGCAAGGTGTGGTGGCTGAGTTGCTGCGATTCCCCACTGGTGCATTGCCACACCAGAGTTACCCGCCATACCAACTTTTCCATTTGACCATGGCTGTTCTGCAACCCATTCTACGAAGTCGTAGCCGTCTTCACGGTCTTGGTGGGTAAACATGTGAACATTACCCTCAGAGTGACCCGCACCACGAACATCAACGTTAGCAACAGCGTAACCATAGTGGCACCAATACAGTGGATCAGGAGACTCAAACTTTGCACATTTGGAAACAGTCTGTGGTGGAACACCCATAATTTGCCACTCACTCATACCGTCGCCAGGTCGCTTACCAAACCAAGACCACGAAACAATGGTTGGGACCTTAACATCTCCCTCGGGACGATAAATATCTGCGTAAATGATTGTGCCATCACGCATCACTACTGGCTGGTCCTGCATACAAATGATGCCAGGAGCTGCTTCATAGGTATGAGTGTTAAAAGGAGGGCAGAATCCCTGACCCATACGAGCCATAGGGTCATCGCTCTTGGAAACGTCCTCGACTTCGGTTTGATCATCATTTGGGCGGCGGGCTACACGGTATGCAGCCATCATTTCTTCTCCGCCAAATGTTTCTTTAACAAGATAAATATAGCCCTCAGTATCACGGTCGAAATAAATGGGGCATTCGTCCTCATTTATTTTTACGTTCTCTCCAGACATATCAATGAAGTCAGATAATTTTTTATCCGTAATGAGTTCCCACTCATCAGGAATAATTGGTTCTAGCATCATACTTCCTTCTACTAAGAAACTACGGTTAGAAAACGTTACTCGTCGAGTAGATCTACAACAAAATCAGTTGCCTCGCCAAACGTCTTGCAGCGGCGGAACTTCATATAAGGAACCTCGATATCAAAGCAATCCTCAAGATATGTTGTAATCTGAGAAACCTGAACTGACTTAATGCCAAGGTCAGCAAAAACGGTATCCTCATCAAACTCAGAAGCGTCCTTTCCAAACAGCTGTGATGCACGCTCACAAAGCTGATTAAATACTTCCTCACGCTCTTCTTCCATGATTAGTCCTTTCTATCTGCTGGGATTTATACAATCTGAGTAGCAACACTACTGTTATTTTTACAAAAGTAGTTAGTTTTACCCATGTTCAAGAGCCTAGAGCCTAACCATTTGAGATGTTTCTTATTGTGAGAGAGTACAAATTTTTTCACTTATATCTGTTTGTAATGACAAGAAAAAAGAGCCACTCTGGTGACTCTTTCTCTTGTCATAAACATGATAAATTACAAGAGGTCTTTATCGCTTCTTGCAAGGAATAGGACGTGGAGGGGTTCTTGGTTTATCGGCACCCGCCACAATAATTGCCTCTTCTTCGCAAGTGGCAACGCATTTACCACACTGTGTGCATGCTTTTTGAACAATGACATGTACAAAGCGCGGTTTTCCTAAAATGGCCTCTTCTTCACATGCATCAATACATTCACCACAACCAATACAGAGGCTTGGAAGGATATGATAGGTTACGTATGCTGAGCATTCACCTGCCGCACAAACGCGCTTAGTGAAGTGTTGTTCAATCTCGTCTCCAAAGGCATCAAGAGCAGAAAGAACTGCGCGGCCCATAATACGACCCATTTCACACAGAGATTGTGTTTGCATGGTCGGACAGAGATCTCTTAACAGCGCAATATCTGAAGCCTTGCCTTTATTACGACAAATATCATCCACAATTACCGCCGTTTGGTGGCTTCCTTCATGGCCAAAAACGCATCTGCCGCAGGTCTCATGACGATACATCTGACATACTTCATTAAGAGCTTGAGCCATACATTTATTTGATCCGTATACACATACGTAATCAAAGTTGACATCAATTGTCTTTGAAGTGTTTTCTGTCGAGAAAAACTCTCCATTTGGATATCCAACATAGACGCCCTTAGCATCTATTACACCCGATGCATCAACCAAGTCTTTGATGGTTGTCTCTTCAGAAAGCTCAACAGGGGCGTCTTTTCCCTCAAACCATACAAAGCGCTTACCTTCATGAGCAAGGAGCTTTCCGCCATCAATAAGCTGCAGCCCTTCAGTTGAGCCATTGACTGCAGATGGGAGGGGTTTCTCGCCTTCTAACACACGAAATGCTGCAGTGTCATTTTGGTAAACAAAACCAAGGCCAGGAAGTGTTTCAAATACTACTAAAATTTCTTCATCAAGTTGGTCTTGCAGCTGATCTTTAAGTTCTGCAGCTGATTGAGGAAGAATTACGCTTACCTGATTGTCCTCAGCGCGTAACGCATTAATTTTCTTGGCGGCATTTGAAAGATCTTTTGAAAGCAGATATGAAGCTACTGGTGCCTGTTTGTAGGCAGGCACAAAATTAACAATTGTAGTCATTGTGACCTCCCTTTAGTATTCATTCCAAAGCTTAGGCTTATGGATGGTAAGACGTAAATCACATTGCAAGCAACGCGATGCCTCGCACACAGCCTGCTCTTCAGAGAAGGGAAGCTCAATGATGTCAAAATTGTGAGCTCGTTTTTCTGCATCAACAAACTCAGGCTCTACACGGGTGTCATAGAAGCCAGGGAACGCTGTACCGACACGCTGACATGGTACATCTGTATCAAGAAGCTCGGCATTAATATTACCGTCTCCGCCTAAGTAAACGTCAATTGATTGAGCTGCCTCTCTACCCTGCTCAATTGCAGCAATAACGGACTTTGTTCCCGTTACACAATCGCCTGCAGCCCAAACACCCTCTGCACTTGTTGCAAGAGTCTTATCAGCCACAATATAGGGACCGTGAGTCAAATCAAGGTCCATTTCATTGGTACCTTCGGGGCGTTGACCAACAGCAAAGATGATGTGACTTGCTGGAAGCGTGAGTTCTCCGCCCTCAACGAGCTCGGTAACTGGTTGGCGGTTCTCGTCAAAATAAAACTTCTTAATTTTGTGCAGCGTGACAGACCCAACAGATCTAGGATTTAACTCGGACTCATTGATGGATACAAACGAGTAGCCATCATAAAGCACAACACCCTCTTCAGCACCCTCGTGACGCTCTTCAGGAGTTGAAGTCATACGGTCAAGAGATTCTAGACAGGCAACCGCTACGCTTTGTGCGCCTAGGCGTACTGCCGTTCTTGCACAGTCATAAGCAACGTTTCCGCCGCCAAGCACAACAACAGGGCCTTCAACATCAAGCGGTTGATTTTCTCGCGCCTTTTTGAGGAAATCTGTATTGATATAGACGCCTTCGAGGTCAGAGCCAGACATATTTAGGCGAACGCCCTGATGTGTACCAATGGAGACAAGTACGGCGTCAAAGCCTTCGGCGAGAAGCTCTTTTGGTTTCTCAACTCGTTTTTCACAGCAAATCTGAATACGCGGCTCTGCGTCTAATCCCTGAGAAATCTCTTTGATAAGGTCAACCTCATGATCAACGACAGAATCTGGGAGACGATATGCTGGAATGCCATAGTGCATCTGTCCGCCTACTTTTTTGTTTGCCTCAAAGACAACAACCTTGTGCCCTTTTTCTGCAAGGTACAGTGCAGCAGTAAGTCCTGCAGGGCCTGCTCCTACTACTGCAACTTTCTTGCCAGTAAGGTCTTCGTGGCGAACACGAGATTTCCACTCGTACGTATCGCGAACTGCTGCAGCACGCTTAAGTCTGCATACAGAAAGCGGCTCGTGGAGGGCATTACGCTTACATTCTGACTCACAGTTATGATTACAAATTGAACCAAGCGTTTCTGGGAAAGGAACTTTTTCTCTTACGACAGCTGAAGCCTGTTCCCACTCTTGTCCTTTAATATGGCGTAGATAACGTGGAATATCAATGTGAGCTGGACAGCCAGAACGACAAGGCACTACTGTATCTTCTCGGCTTTTCTCTGTATACTCTGCACCCAATGCGTCAACAATAGAGCCAGTTGGGCAGACCTCTACGCATGCCCCGCAGAAACGACATCCTGCCTCTTCAAGCGAAACGTGACCGTCCGTTCCCACTCTAATACCCTGCTCAGTGTGCTGGTAATCCAAGACATTTGCACCGCGCAAATCCCTACAGGCGCGAATACATCTGCCGCAGCGCACACAGCGAGTAAACATGTGTGTAATTAAGGGGTTTGATGAATCTGTTGGGATCACGCGGGTCTTTACTCTCCAACGAGTTGGAGAAACACCCATGTATTGGTACATGGATTGAAGCTCACATTGACCAAACTTTGGGCAACCCGTGCAGTCAGTCGGATGCGTTGCCAAGATAAGCTCCATGGCAAGACGACGAACACGATCAGCTTCTTCAGAGTTTATTTTAACCTGCATTCCCTCTTGCGCTTCTGTCTTGCAAGCACAAACAGGTTCAGGATTACCGTCTACTTCAACCATGCAAAGACGACATCCGCCCACAGCCTCTAAATCAGGATGTTTACATAAATGTGGGATAAAGATGCCTGCCGCAAGTGAAGCATCAAGTACCGATTGGCCCGGAGCAGCTTCAATCTGCTGGCCGTCAATCGTTAGCTTCACAATTCTCTCCTTAAAAGTCGCACATAAAACAAACTGTCTTATGCCTCTCCGCAACTATGCAAGGTCCGCCCTAAGGCGGACCTTGCTAAAACAAACTAAAACTTAATACTCAAAAAGGCCTGAAGCAGCATTTTCTCCTGCTATACGACCAGAATTTAGGCAGAAGCCCATGGTGTTTCCTGGAATGCAGTAATTGTAAGAATCACCATAGATGGTGCACGCATCTGTTCCGACGCAGTACAGGCCAGGAATTACCTCATAATCGTCATTCATTACCTCAAGATTATGATTTACAAGCACGCCGCCAAGGGTTCCGTATGCACCAATGTACTGTTTGCAGACGTAGAATGGGCCTTTCTCCAAAGGCTGCATAAACTCACGCTCTTTTTCAAAGAGAGAGTCATGCCCCTCAGCACACATCTGGTTATACTCTTCAACATTGGCGAGAAGACCTTCTGGATCGATACCAATTTTCTCAGCAAGTTCCTCAAGAGTATCTGCCTGAGCGATGGGCTCGTATCCCTCCTGAAGGTCACGCTCCCACTGCTCATCAAAGCCCTCATACAAATCATGTGGGTGAACATGAGAAACAATATCAGGACCAAACTTCTTCCAACGTTTAAGCATTTTGGAATCAAAGATGGCAAAAGCAACCTTGCCGGGAAGATGATTGATTGCATTGCCAACGAATGTAGTGTTGAAAATCTCATCCTCTGGCATGAAACGCTCGCCAAGACGGTTACACCAATATGTTGGTTGGCGGAATGCGCCTTCAACATAGAAATGATTCATGTTGTCAGGAAGCTGGTACATAATCTCCATGGTAACTGGTGTGTGACCAGCACCAACAGCATGGCACATATTAAAGCCATCGCCATCCATACCTGGAATTGCAAAGCTAAAGAGATTTTCTCCCCAGTTGTAACCCATGGTCTCTTTGATCATTTTTGCGTTTGCACCAAAACCACCGGTTGCAACAATAACAGAGGAGCAGGAAATGACAATTTCCTCGCCGTTCTTATCAACAGCCTTAACGCCACAAACAGCACCCTCATCGTTAGTAATAAGCTCTTTACCAGGTGTCTCAAACATAAACTCAACACCCAGATCAAGTGCGCGCTCAGTTAAGCGTTTTGTCATGGTAGTTGCAGCGCGAGGACCAGGCTCAGAACCGTCCTCAGGCTGGACAACGTGCCAGGTGTACTCACCGTCTGCATAGGCACGTGTACGCTCGCGTGCACGGAATGCAGGACGAACGCTATGAAACTCAACACCCATATCCTGGAGCCATGCAATGGTATCGCCACTCTTGAAGTAATAATCACGAACAAGACGAGCATCTACTTGGTAGTGTGTGTAGAACATATGACGACGGAAGAGCTCACCAGGAGTGACTTCAATCATTGATGCCTTTTGTACAGGAGAGCCAGCTGCAGCTGGACCCATTCCCATATTTGCAGCACCACCGGTGTTAGAGGCCTTCTCAAGAGTAATAACGCGAGCACCACTTTCTGCAGCAGCTACTGACGCCGCAAGACCAGAAAGTCCAGCTGCAACTACGACAACATCTGTCTCTAGTTCTTTCATTTACCCTCCAAAATTATCTTTATAAAACACAAAACCCTTGATACTTACTTTCATCTTTTTGCTGGCGTAATACCATGTACAAAAAACTCATAGAACGCCGAGAAATACTCATTGCTTTGTGCAATGAGAACATGCGCCTTAAGCAGGTGCCTAAGGCGCATATCACTCCATTCAAATTAGTATGAGAAGCACTTAGGAACGCTCAGGCATAGATGCAGAGATGAAGTCCTTATACCTCTTATTACGAGCCTTGTACTCATCACCTTGCTGGAACTCAGCAAGTTTAGCCTCGTTGCGCTGGATGTCGCGACCATGAATTTCTTTTCCAGAAGGAGTGTCGTGTGCGCGTACAAGCTCTTCTTCAGTGTAAGTGACAACTACTGCGTCATTCTCGATAGATACAGTTCCGTCAAGGCCACATACAGTGCATGTTGCTGTAGTAGTTCCTGGAACAATGTAGAAGTCATTGCAGCCACAGTGGGGGCACACTCCAGCAGGTCCCTGATATTTTGCATTTGGGATATCTTTTGCAGCCTCAGCAAGATTGACGCCAATTTGATGGGCACGAGCAACAACCTCGTCGTCCATAATTGCAGCCTTTGCCCACTGAACCCACTCGTTGTCAATAACTTTCCAGGTTGGTGTCATTGACTGAATCTGGTGATCAGACTGAGCGTGAGTTCCCCACTCAGAGCCACCGATACTGATATAGGAAACAACCTTTGGACTCATAATTACTGGATCAGGAACTTTACCAGGCTTACCCTGTGCAATATTTGCCTCTGCAATCTGTGTTGCAATGTAGTTATTTCCTGTATCCATACGAGGTCCAAAGCGATCCATAATAGTGTGGAACAAACCAGATGCTCCCTTTTCAAAAATTGGATCAGTGATAATAACGCCATCAGCATTGAACATCTTAAAAGCAAGCCAGTCAAAGTCATCTTTGTGAATACACATATTGCCTCGACCGCTCATAAGCATTTTTACGCACGTAATACAACCTGTGCAATGCTTAATATTAAGGTCCATTGCTCGAATGAACTCTACTTCACAGCCCGCCTCTTTTGCACCCATAAGTGCTTCTTTACACAAAGCATCATTGTTTCCATTTTTTGTTCCAAATGAAACGCCAACGATCTTAGTCATTGCGCTCCCTTCCTCTCCAAAGGTTGCATTTCACACCTTATCCCGTTACCTAAAAGAGTAAGAGTTGCCACATGAAATATCGTTAGGCAGTAGTTCAGAACAGATGTATTTTTTATATGCTTTCGTATGTGCAACTGAACAATGCAAGCTTCCTGGAACATAACAGGAAACTTGCATTGTTATAGTAGTTCTCATATTTAACTGGGATAATACGAAGTAGTTCTATCCTTGATTACGCCTAGACTCATCAAGATTATTAAAAGAGATTTCTCCCATGCCTTCCATAATTTTTGCAGAGAAAGCAACGGCTAAACGATCGTCTCCATCGCGCAGGTCAAGGTAAAAAAGTTCTCTCATCTTATTGGTTCGATAAAAATATGTATTGCGATGAACATTAAGCGCTGCTGCAGCATCAGCAGGGCTTCCAGGGTATCTCACTGACATAATTGCAGTTTCTAGATATGAAGTTGCATGTTGTTTATCGTATGCTGCCATAGCAACTACACGTTTATCAAGCATCATCTCTACTTGATCAAACGAACTCATAGCACTAGCGAGAGTTACAAAACGATGACGCCAGAAATACACAATATTATTTTGTGTGTAAAGATTGTCTGAATTACTTGCACGTAAAGATTGCTTATCTTGCGGGGCAAAAGCTGCATCGAGAGTATCTTTTGAACGTTGCAGCTCTTCATCGGTATCAATAAGGGCACAACATTGCTTGAATCGGCTTGGAGCTAGAGAAAGATCTACAAAAGGCTCACTTACAAATGCACGTAAATCATTATTTATCAGCATACTAACAAAGGCAGAGTTAGACTCAAACTGCTTGCTTGTACGCTCGTAATCATCATATCCAACGCTTTGATTTTTTCCAATAGGAATCAGAACACACAGCTTGTGTTCATGCACACACCAAAGGCTGTTTCTTATAGCTTGAGATACGAGATTTCCTACACGAACAAAATAATCCCTATCTGCACCCAAGATTCCTTCAAGCACAACCATAACGTACGAAACATCAAGTGTGAGATTGGTAAGCATAAGCTGAGAGTGCATGGTCTTCTCGTTAACAAAAGATCCAGAAATCAAATCGTCTAATGCAGAAGAACCAAAACCCACCTTCTCTCCTGCGGTACCTAGCCTATCAATCATGACTCCAGCAAGTTGAGAAGATAAGTCAATAAGCTCTAGGTAAAATCCTGTTATAGGGTTTTGATACTCAAGTACGTCAAGACGGCCCATCTCAAGATAGTGAAAATAAATAATTCCTGCCACCCATTGGTCATCAGTTCTACTATTAAAAGAAATAAGAGAATGGCGAGCATGTCGAACATTTGAGAGAACGCCATCTTGTTCCATTTCAAGCGAGACTGATTCTGGAACATAACCTTCCTTAAGCGTTTCTTGAATATGAATATTATCTTCTGGAAACTCTCCACCCGATGCCAGTAACCTTTGATCAGCATTGGAAATGATTACGGGGTTACCTATAATTTCTGAAATCTTTTCTGCAAACTGATTTAAGTCATATGACGTCAAAAACGTAGAAAAAATCATATCTTTTTTGAGCGCTAAGACAGCACCTCTACTGGGCAAATCAACAAATGAAATGCGAAGGTTATCGTAGTTGAGTGAATGAGAAATGGCTACAACATTTCCTGTAAGCGCAATATCTTCTGGAATGCTGCTTCCGGTGTAGACCAATAAAATTTGACTTGGCTCAACAACCACTAAGCCTTCCAGATAATCTTGAAGCTCGCACAAACGTACATATTTCATGTTGAGTGCAGTTGAAACATCATACTCTGGTGTCAGTAAAACATCAGCACCAAGAAGCTCTTCTCTCACCGCTTTAAATGAACTGCACTGTAGCTCATCGATAACAGTTCTTAATTTCATACATCCCTCCCCAGATATAAATTAAGTATAGAGGAGCGATTATCTCTTGATTGTACAGATGCACAAAAGTATCAAAAAATACTTCAAGAAATTTTAAAAGTGAAACCATATGACTGAGTTATAAATACCACTACGATACTAATCAAATACAAGGTTATTTGTTAAACAGGAGAGTTATGACTCAGTGGAATACACAAATAATTGTGTCAGATATTATTTTGGCAGTTGTAATCAATACTTCTGCAACACTTTTAGCTGGTAGTCCTCTGATGTGGAGTGACTGGTACCCTCTTACTTGTGCTGCTTTAGGAACTAATATCATTGCTCAATTATTTATTCCAACATCCTGCATTGCTCAAAAAATAACAGAGCCCCTAAAAGATAAGACGTACAGGGTTTACTTTGCCATTTTTATTGAAAATTTGATATTCGTGACCATTATTTCTCTCACCATGGCCTTTACACAAGTAGGGCACGAATTAATGATCCAGGCCTGGAGTCAAACATTTCTTTGGCTCGTCCTTATTGGCTACATAACGTCGGTAATGCTTTATCACGCAGGCAAATTATTTTTTACTAGAGAGGAACACTAATGAACCAAGAATTTCTAACAAGCTTAACTGATCGAGCCAAGCTTCTTCATAAGCACATCGTATTCCCTGAGGCAGATTGTGCTGATATCTTAAAATGCGCTGAAAACCTTCTGACTCAAGAGATTGCAGATGTTACCCTTGTTGGTAATCCAGATCAAATTAACGAGCTTGCTCAATCAGAAAATATAAACATTTCTGGTGCGACGTTTTTTAATAACACCTCAGAAGATGAGCGAGATACACTTGTTGAGCCTGTTTTAGCAGCTACAGATATGTTTAACGAAAAAAGCATTCGTAGAAAAGCTAAAAATTCACTCAATGCAGCAATGTTTTTAGTACTTATTGGAAAGGCAGATTGCTGCGCTGCAGGCCGAGTCCTTACCACTGGTGAGGTAATTATTGCCGCACAGACTATCATTGGTTTGCAAGAAGGCGTTGGAACCGTTTCTAGTATTGGTATTGTTGATGCCCCTGGATTTAATGGACCAGAAGGTTCCATGCTTGCTATTGGCGACTGTGCCATTAACGTTCTTCCAGATGCTTCAACCCTTGCTGATATTGCCCTTTCGTCTGCAGATACCGTATCCAGTCTTCTTAATTGGGAGCCTCGCGTAGCCATGCTCGCATTCTCAACTGATGGCTCCTCTGAAGACGAATCCTTGGATGTTATCCGTGAAGGCATCTCAATTGCACGTGAGCGTCGTCCTGAACTTAAAATTGACGGGGAATTCCAGCTTGATACAGCCATTAATCCCACGAGTGCAAGCAGAAAGCTTTCTCGACCAAGTGCTGTTGCAGGCCAGGCAAATATTCTCATTTTTCCTAATATTCATGCAGGAAATATTGGAGTCAAACTCATCCAGACATTTGGCCATGCTGACGTATATGGCCCTGTTCTCCAGGGTTTTAAAAAGCCAATCTGTGATTTCTCCCGTAGTGCTCCAATCTCTGAGATGATGGGCAACATTTTGATGCTCTTAGTTCGCGCTCAATAGCTCTTCCCTAGTAAAGTGTGATGTGAATGTCATATAGAATTCTTACGCTCTCCCCTGGCTCTACCTCAACAAAAGTTGCAGTTTTTGAGGACGAGAAAGTCTTAGTAAAGGTAAATATTACACACAAACAAGAGGAACTTGCCCAATTTGAGCAGGCAAAAGATCAGCTTGACTATAGAGTTTCTACCATTATGAACGTGCTTGCTGACGCAAAAATCACACTTGACTCAGTAGATGCATTCTCTGGATACTGCGGAGGCATGGGACCAACCGTTGGTGGCATCTTTGCAATTGATGAAAACGTTGTGAACAAAACCCTTAATTGCGGTATGAATCATCCAGCAATTTTAGGTGCTCCAATCTTATTCTCTCTTGCTCAAAAAGTTGGCAAACCTGCATATGCCGTTAATCAGCCCGATACCGATGAGATGCAAGATGTTGCACGAATTACGGGTTATCCTGGCGTTTATCGTAAAAGCCACGTACACTGCCTCAATCAAAAAGAGGTGGCAATTAGGTATGCTACAACACTAAATAAATCCTATGAAGAAATAAACATCATTGTTGCTCATATTGGTGGAGGTCTTTCTGTAGCAGCTCATAAACAGGGAAAAATGATTGACACCAATGACGTCCTTGAAGGATCTGGACCATTCGCGCCAAATAGATCTGGCGATGTTCCGCTCAAACCTGTTATTTCTCAGTGCTACTCTGGTGCTGAAAAAAAAGATGTACTTAACATTGTTGGAAAAACAGGAGGCCTAAAGGGACTTCTTGGAACTGATGATGCACGAGAGATTGAAAATCGCATTAAGTGCGGTGATGAATGGGCTCGTCTAGTTTATTCTGCAATGGCATATCAAGTAGCAAAAGCTATTGGTAGTTTTGCTGCTGTTCTTGCGGGAAAAGTTGATGGAATTATCCTTACCGGTGGAGTATCAAACGACAAAACCTTTGTTGCTTCAATTTCCGAGCTTGTTTCTTGGATTGCTCCTGTTGCTGCCTATGGTGGAGATTTTGAAATGGAAGGCTCTGCCGCTGGAGCTTTAAGGGCACTTACTGGAGAAGAAGCTGTTATGACCTATACCGGCATACCAAATTGGAAAGGCTTTAACTATGCCGATGCTCCTCAAGACCTTGAGGGATAAGTATGTCAAAGACACTTTCATGGCGAGAAAAACTAGGCAATAGATACCCCTACTGCATTGTTGCTGCATGCATTATCAATATGTTTTTACCTTGTGCAATGATCTTATCGTGTATAGGTATTTTCATTCCTCCGGTAACCAGCTATTTCCAGGTAGCTAAAGCAGACTTTTCTCTTTCATTTGCACTTTTATGTGTTGCAATGATGGTCTCACTTCCTATTACAGGAAAATTAGTTGAGCGCTTTAGCTTACGAAGACTGCTTCCTTTCTGCATTATCTTATGTGGATTTGGATTTGGAGCCATGGGCTTTGCTCAAGCAATTTGGCATTTTTATATCTGTGGAATTGTTATTGGTCTCGGAATGCCAGGAATTCTTTTTCTTTCTGTACCAACCCTTATTGGTAACTGGTTTAAAGATTGTATAGGATTTTTTATTGGTCTTTGTATGGCCTTTACAGGTATTGGAGGAGCTGTATTTAATTCATTAGGAACAGCTCTTATTCAGACAGGTCCAGAGGGGTGGCGTTTAACTTACATTGCTTTTGCTGTTGCAATTTTAACAATCTCTCTTCCTGTCTCCATTCTCTGTATCTTTGATACACCAGAAGAAATTGGATTGCTTCCTTATGGGTCTGACAAAGAGACATCTGTTACTCAACAGTCACAGCTAAACAACGACAATCCAACAGTTGAGCATGAAGTACACACAAATAATATTTCTGCAAAAGATGCACTTGCAATGCCGGAGTTCTATGCCCTTGCCCTTTTTGCTGGAATTATTACCTTAAACCAAACTATTTATCAGTTCTTTGCAAGCTATGCACTTTCATTTAGCTCAGTTTTACCGGCAATTGCAGCTGCCTCTGGACTCATTGCGAGCGCTGCAATGGCAGGACAAGCAATAGGTAAAGTTTTGCTTGGTATTATTAATGACAAATCAATTCGTGCGGCAACACTTCTTGGTATTGCCTCTGGAGTCATTGGACTAGCGTTAATGTGGGCATTTCCAAGGTATTTAGGATTAATGCTCCTTGGCTCTTTCTTATTTGGATTTGTGTATGCAATGACTACTGTTCAGACTCCTCTTTTAGTCAGAACTGTTTTTGGCCAAAAAGATTACGCACTCATCTATTCAAGAGTTTCAATTGTTAGCTCTCTTCTGAGTGCTCTGGCTGCTGTAATTTGGAGCTTTATCATTGACAGTGTAGGCGGATACCCGCTTATGTTTACGCTTGGCTTTATCTGTATGGGAGCTTGTCTAGTACTTGCGTTTTTCTCACTAAGAAAAATAAAAAGGAACTAACTGTCTGAACCTACTTTTGGCAAACCACCATAAGATTATCTGCTTCATTTTGATCGGTTTCTTCGTCAGTTGGAATTACTCTGACTGACGAAAAAACTTTCTGGGCACTTTGCACGATACTCGTCAATTTGTCTGACAACTCACCTGTCTGAGATGCAACAACATTAACAAGGTACACTCCTCCTGCATTAAGGCTCTCTGCAACTGACTGCATCCAGGCAGTCGTTGTCATTTTCTGAGGAAACTTACTTCCCAAGAAACAATCGTTAAGAACGGCGTCGTATTTTTGACGTTTACCCTGAGCAGTTTCTTCAATATAGGTTATGCCATCTGCTATCTGCAAAGATAGACGCCCCTCACTTGCAGTCATAACATCATCTACAAAAAACCATTTTCTTGCAATCTGTGCAATTGACTCATCAACTTCTACAACATCACAGAAAACTTCTGGATGTGATACGATTAGGTAGCGAGGGTATGAGCACCCACCTCCACCAAGCATAGCAACACGCTTAATGTTATTGCACAAATCAAAAATCATGTCATAAAACTGTAAATACGAAAAAACTAATTGATCTCTTCTGCTATCTGTATAGGTAGCGCTTTCATAAATGCCGTTTTGCCACAAAACGCGAATTTCTCCGCCCTCACCATCTGAAATAGGAAATACAAGAACTGGACCTGCTTGAGATGCGGGCTCTATGTATATGCCATTGATTTCTAAACGCTGTATATCCTCTGGCGAGAAACCCCTCATGTGCTAAATCCTTATGACAAGAATATCTATGACGCTTGTCATTGTATCGTACTAATTTTGCTTGGATTTCGACTTCTTTTTTCGACGACGAGGAAGTCCTGGAGTAATTACAGCTCTAAAGTTAGGACTATCGGCATCAAAAGTTTCACACGGACAAAGATGGCACGTTCCTTTCCAATCTTCAACTATTCCGTGATGCCACTCAATTCCACGATCATTCTCTGCAAATGTACCAGCACTGATAAACGAATCAAGAGAGTCTTTACCAAATGGGCTTTGATGGTGTCCCGTAAGAAAATAAGTAAATGGTATAGACTTCATTTTGGATAGCGTGCGCTGCCATGCAGAAATAGAAAGACTATCTTCAAAACACAGGCACATAATAGGCGTGACGGCATCTCCCGAAAGCAAAATACCCAACTCTTTAATAAGATAGCCGGTTGAACCCTTTGTGTGTCCAGGAAGTGAAAAGACCTCTATAGTGTAGTTGCCAAGAGAAAAACTATCGCCTTCAGAAACATGAATGATTTCTGGTCTATTCTTTTCATTTATAGGAGCACTTATAAGGTGAGGCATCTGCAAAACATATTTATTTGCATGCTGCTCAATTTCTGTCCATCTTCCATCTTCCAAAGGCGAAAAACGTGCCGAATTAAACCAATATGCTCCGCCACAATGATCAATATGGTGATGAGTGAGAAAAACATCTACTTCTAATTCTGATTTTCCTTCTTGTGAAAGAATCCTCTCAATTGTTTGAGGAAGGTTGCCAATACCCGACATGGTATCGATAAGAGCTGCTTTTTTGGTGCCAACCACCAAATAACACATAAAGTTAAACGAATCAATCAGGCGATACAACCCATGATCAATTCGTTCAACTTTAAGAGCGCTTTGTTCAAAGTCTTCTAAAATAATTGCCTCAGTCAATTCTAAAAAGATATGCCTAACTATTGTGCAGTAGTAGGTTCTGGCTGAGCGGGAAAGTCTTTTGTAATAGTTCTTGCGAGTTTCTCCATCATTGGAGCAAGTGGCAAAGAAACAATAAATCCAGCAACCCAACAAGGAACAAAAGAACCAAGTAATGCTGGAATGTATGCAGATAGAGGTGCATGTTGCATAATAATTGCATTGATATAAGTAAGAATAAGAGAGTTAACCAGTGTATATACCGTATTAACTACAAGACTAATAGCAATACCAAATTTAATTCCATCGCTTGGCTTTAGTCCCCTACTCTGAGCAAATGCAAATCCCCACTGCTCGCAAGGAACAAAAAATCCTATAAAGAAAGAAATAACATAGGCAAGAAAGAAATTCATTGCAATAGCAGGACCTAAGACCTGTGCAAGAGCATCACCAGATAATCCCGCTCCAAGCAATCCTAAATATGTCGCAACTGATGCAATTACTGCAACAAGTACAACATTAGTAAGCAGAACCTTGATGACTTTAGTTTTTGTTTTCATGGGCATGGCAAATCCTTCCGTAAAGACGTACAAATCAAACCGTCGCTCAATACATAGAGTCTGTAATCCTTTTCACCATCGTAGATAAATAAAGTTACAAGCCCTATATCTTGCAGTCTCAAATACCCCTACAAACTTTGTAAAACCTTGTATTGGTGCACAGATAACAAAATGCCCTGTTAATTATCGAACTCAGCAAATCCGCTAAATACTGGGTGTCCTGTATAGACCTTGGGCTCTTCTTTGCCCGAAAGTACTCTATTTGCACCAGCCGCCATTGCTTCAAGCTCAAACTCACCTGGATATACACTAACTGGAGCAATCCATTCACATGACGCTTGAATTGTCTGAATGAGCTGCTTGTTAAAGGCAGCTCCACCGCCAATTACTATGCCATCAACTTGGCCCTTTAGAACACAAGCCATCTGACCAATTTCTTTACATATTTGATATTGCATTGCCTCCCATACTCGCTCGGAAGCTCTATCTCCCTCAGCAGCATAAGCGGCAACACTCTTAGCATCGGATGTCTCTAAGAAGCTAATCATTCCTCCTGTTTTCATGCAGCACTGAAAAAGTTCATCAATGGAGTGAGTCTTAAGATATTGGATGACTCCTGTTACAGGAACTGATCCCGTTCTTGTAGGAGACATGGGGCCGTCTCCTCCCACAATATCGTTACCATCGATCATTTTTCCACGCTGATGAGCGCTAACAGATACACCACCACCGATATGGCAAACAATAAAATTGCATTCTTCGTAAGCTTTGCCCATCTCATGAGCATGGCGAATAGCTGTTTCCTTTAGATTGAGAGCATGTAAGTGACTGGCTCTGTATATGCCTTTTATACCTGTCATTCTTGCATTATCACAAAATTCATCTGTGTCAGGAGGATTAACTACATATGCTTTTTTACCCCCTGCCATCTGAGAAAATTCCTCTGCAAGCTGGCTGCCCAATTGAGCTGGATGCTGTACGCCATTAGCACCTCGGCGAGCGTCACCAAGCAAGACTGAATTAATCTCGTATACGCCACCTTCCACAGATACCAAGCCGCCGCCGCGTCCTACAAATGCATCAATATTAGAGAGATTGACCGAGTGAGTCTGAAGAGCTTTGAGAATTGTTTCTTTTCTAAAAGCAAGCTGATCTGAAATTGAATCAAACTCTGATAAAACAGCGGCATCATGAGATACGTTTTCCGAGAAAACAAGCTCACTTCCATGGAAAAGTCCAATTTTTGTTGACGTTGACCCTGGATTAATAGCTAATACAGAAAATGCCTGACCCATAACTACAGTTCCTCAGATACACGCTGGACGAGCTCGCCAATGGTTTTCATCTTCATAACTTCCATAATAGGAACTTCTGCATCAAGCTCGTTTTCAATCATTGAGGTAAGTGCAATCATTTTCATTGATCCCTTACCTAGCTCAACAAAAGTGGTGTCTTCTGTAATCTCACCAGAATAGTTATAAGCAGACTGTGCGTATCCTGCAATTTGCTCTAGCAACTTTTCATCCATCTTAAAATCCAATCTATTTATGACTCATCAAGCTGAAAACAAAGCTCTTTATATCCATCACGTTGAATAGTAACTGCGTGTACACCAACCTTCTCGCCAGCCTTAAGACGTGCAAGAATTTCTGGTGCATTCTTTTTTGAAATACCGTAAATCACGTAGGTATATTCGCTACCTTCGTCAATGTCTACGCAGCCATATGCGTATTTATTGCCAAGACCATACTGCTTTCCAAGTTCCTTAAGATAAGGCTTGTCGTTTTGAACACCGGGTAGCGTAAAATCTACCAAGAATCCATGGCCAGATACCTCAACCCACTCGGTCTCGTGATATCCACAAGCGTTGCAAGCAAGGTGAGGTGGAAACTCTACAGCACCACATTCTTTACACTTACGAGCAAGATATTTATCTTCATCAAGTCCCTCATAAAACTTTTTTACAATGGGCTCCATCTGATCTAGACGCATTATGTTGCCTCCCCTAGGAAACTGTTCTTAAAATCTGGCAGCGGACGTTTTGTGATCCTCCAAATCCACGTAAAAACGTAGTTTCTGGAAGCTTCTTTAGATTTCTTGTTCCACAATCCCCGCGCATTTGTTTTACTGCCTCATAAATATCAGCAATGCCTGATGCGCCATGAGCATGACCAAAATTACAACGTCCACCATGAGGATTAATAGGTTTATCACCATCGTAGGCGGTTCTTCCCTCAATGGCGTACTTCCATGCCTCGCCACGAGGAATGTAGCCACATTCCTCAGCAGATACAATTTCTGAAGCTAAGAAGAAGTCGTTGCAGAGGAAAAGATCAATTTCATCAGGAGAAACACCGGTGTAGTTATATACCTGTTGAGCGGCAATCTTTGTTGCTTCGTGTTCGTTGTGCTTAAGTCCCGCCTCTAAAGCAGCAGCGCCAGTTCCTAAAACCTCAATAGGTGCGTGAGGAACGCCCATAGCCAGAGCCTTTTCTGTAGGCATGACTACAAGCGCGGCAGCTCCATCGCATTTCTTTTCAAAGCCAGTAACACGCAGGTATTGAGTAACTTTTGGATTGTACATGCTCTTTAAGTACTCATCCTCGTCATCAAATCCATGTTCACGTGCTTCTTCTGCAATAGTTTGATCAAACCATGCAAGGTCATTTATAGCTGCACCTCGACGAAGTGACTTAGTGAGTCCATTGAGAGCATCATCAATTTGCTCTGCGGATACGTCATAGCACATAGCATACTCATTAATCCAGTTGTCAAATGAGACGCCAAATGCGCCGTCAAACGGACGACCGTATGCCCTGTCATAAATCTTATCTAAAGATGGAATCATTACTGAAAGTGGAAAATCTTGACGCTTGTGAGAAGGTTGATGTTCAACAGGAAGTGTTGATGCTAAATCTACCGCTCCTGTTAAAACAATGTCATAGGTTCCACTTGCAACTGCCATTACCGCTTGTTCAAGTGCAACATAGCCTGTACAACATGCCTCCGAGTGATGGACAGAACCAATAGATCTGACTCCGAACCAATCAGAAACCTGCATGTTTGGAGTAATGCAATCATTAACTAGATAAGGATTAGCGGAACCATGGAAGAAATATTCAATGTCTCGTGGCTCAAGCCCGGCATCTGCAATTGCTTCAAGAGCTGCATAGCCAAATGCTTCACCCTCACCAATACCTTGTGTTTCTGGATGACTTTCAAAATCTTTAAAGGGCGTACAGCCAACACCTACAATAGAAACACTTCTTGATTGCTTTTTTAAGGTAACCATCAAGTACTCCTTCATCTCCTATTTGGATATACCTGATGGTAAAAAAGAACAAAAAATGAGACTAGAACAGTTGTAGTCCAAGTGTTCTACTGAATGAGACAAACGGTCATTATTTGTCTTATTGTGCAGTTAAGGGCATTAGCTAAGACGATTTTTTAATGTGTAGTGTTTAAGTCTTGAAACCGTTTGCCGATTGTTTAAGACCATTTACCCGACATAAAAGAAGGCTTATCGTCAGAGTTGTCTGCATTAAAAAAGAGCGGCGCATAATAGAGGCGGTTTAACGCAGCAGCAATAATTTCTGGCTCAATCTCTGGATGCTCTTCTAGCCAATACTGAATGAGATTGTGATGACCTGCGATGACAAATGAAAGATAGAGATCTAGAGATAGTTCATCGCCTTCTACATCTTTTACGCGGTCTCTAAAATAATTGTGCATAAAAACAGTAGCTTTATGTACAAAGGTAGGGTCTCCGTGCGGACCGTTAAGAGCCACAACCTTTTTTCTATTTGCTTGCAAAAGCTCCATTCGAGCAATCATAGAGTGAGAAGGTGCAAGCTCTGACTTACTTAACCGCACTTTTAATGCAAGATCATTAATCCCTCGCATGTTTTCTAATAAGTTAGTTTCAAATGATTTAACAACAGCATCAACGCTATCAAAATAGCGATAAAACGTAGAGCGAGAAGTTTGTGCAAGACGAGCTACATCATGTATTTTAATCTCAGGAATATCGGTGGTACGCATGAGTTCAAAGACAGCATCTTCAATTCTGTCTATAACATCTTGTCGCTTATCTTTAAAACTCATGCCTACTCCTTCCGTTGCAGTATCGTTCTACAATACAGTTTATTGCACCAAAGCTATTGCAGTTGCCACGTTATTCTCGTTAGTAATTGAAACTAAAATTTCTTTAGCCCCAGCTTGATGCAGCAATTCTTTTACCTCATCGGTCATAGTCACTGATGGATAGCCATGAGCATCTTCGAGTGTCTCAATAATCCTGAAGTTAAAACCACCTTCTGAGGTTAGATGACCTAACGCTTTAAAGACGGCTTCTTTGACAGCAAATTTACCTGCAAAAACCTGTGCTCTATCTGGACGACTTTCTGCTTCTATTTGTTCAGAAGTAGAAAATGTTTTTCTTACAAATGCGTCTTGCGTATCTGCACATAGTCTTTGCATCTCAGCAATGTCAACTGAGTCTATGCCAATCCCTAAGATCACGTTACCTCAACTCAAACGAATCGGCATCGGTGATGCAGACGCAGGTGTCATAGAACGCCTTGAGCGCCTGGTATCCCAAAAGCGTGTCTTTGGTGCCCGCGGTCTCGTAGACGGAGTGCATAGCAAGCTGTGGCAGGCCCACGTCAACAGCATGCATGCTGGCCTGAATGTTGGAGAGGTTGCCAAGCGTTGATCCGCCTGGCATGTCGCTTCTGTTAGCAAAGATCTGGTAAGGAACGTTTTGCTGCTTCCAAATTGCCTCGACAATGGCGCGACTAAACGCATCGGTGCAGTACGACTGACGAGCTGCTTCCTTGATAACCATGCCGCCATTGAGATACGGCTTGTTGACCGCATCGTGCTTCTCGGGATAATTGGGGTGCACCGCATGCGCATTGTCGCAGCTTACCAGCAAAGATGCCGAGAGCGCTCGGTAGTAATCTTCCTGCGTAAAGCCAAGCGTGGCGTTAACGCGCTGCAGCGTGTCTTTAAGGAACGTAGACTTTGCGCCCTGCTTGGTATTTGAACCAACTTCTTCATTATCAAAGCAGGTATACACAGAGATGTCCTGCTCATTTGAAGACGCAAGGAAAGCCTTGAGTGCTACAAAGGCGCACTGAAGGTCATCCAGATGACCAGCAGAAACAAACTCCTTCTTAGTACCCCAAATGCGGCCACCCGTGTGATCAACTAAGAACAAATCACGAGAAAGAATGTCCTCTTGAGACACACCTGCTGCGTCAGCTACCAGGGCATTAAAGGCGCCGGGATTAAGCTCCCCAGCACTAAAGAGCGGCATCAGATCTTTAGCGCGGTTGAACTCTGGCGAAAGACCATTTTTGTGCTCGAGATGAATAGCCAAGCTTGGAATCATAACAACATCGTCTTCAATGTTGACCAGCCTGGACTCTACCTTGTTTCCTACCTTGACCAGCACACGACCGGCAATACCCAAAGGACGGTCAAACCACGTGTAATCAAGCATACCGCCGTATGCCTCGGTGTTCAGGCGAAGCGAGTTGCCGTCGCCGGTAAGCTCTGGCTGAGCTTTTACCTTGTAGGTTGGAGAATCGCCATGGGCAACAGCAAGCTGGAAATGATAAGGAGCATCAGCGTTTGAGGTTTGGAGCTCACGGTACTTCTCGCCAACTTTCCAGGCAACAATTGAAGAATTATTGCGCGTGGTAAAGTAGGCGCCACCTGGCAGAACATCCCAAGAAGAACCTTCGGATAAATAGGTAAACCCATTCTCTAGCAGGTACTCTTTGATGGTTTGCGTGGTATGAAACATAGAAGGGCTCTGCTTAATAAAAGCAAGGAGCTCCTCAGAAAGAGCAAGTGACTCATTCAAATCAGACATGCGTAAAACCTTTCATAGAACTGTGTTGCACTCAACAGCCTAGCACGCATTTTTAGTGAGGCGCACACTTTCTAGAAAATGACGCAAAGAATACGCGCTTCAGGGTAGATACTTATATGTTGAACTAATTCTCACCCACCAAAGCGAGAGTGTATGGATATCAATCAAGCTATTGAGCACGCAAATGCGTTTGTCATACCTGGCCTTCTTGTTGATGATCAGTCCATCATCGGCGAGGTCAACAAAAACTGTGATGCCATTAAAACGCTGCTTGATGCCTGGAA
>QWCO01000611.1_pt1 | contig 25233 bp, 14 predicted proteins | sample 1972611 | NCBI WGS metagenome assembly QWCO01 (sample SAMN09866706, study PRJNA288562) | Human oral metagenome isolate term1_saliva, whole genome shotgun sequencing... | reverse complement strand
ACTGAGGATATGGGAGTATGGATTTCTGGTTTCTTTGGTTCAGGGAAATCACATTTTTTAAAAATGATAGGACATATTTTAGAAAACAATGCCTATGATGGAAAAAAAGTCGTAGATTTTTTTAAAGATAAAATAGATGATGCAATTTTAATGGTAAATATTGAAAAAGCTGCTGAGATCCCAACTGATGTAATTTTATTTAATATAGATAATGTAAGTGACCAAGATACATATCAAAATAAAGATAGCATAGCACTTGCTTTTTTGAAAAAATTTAATGAATATTTAGGTTTTACAAGAGATGATATAGAAATAGCAGAATTTGAAAGAAAGCTTTGGGAAGATGAAAAATTAGAAGAATTCAAAAAAGCTTTTGAAGAAGAATCTGGAAAAACTTGGAAAGATGGAAATAGAAATTTAGATTTTTATTCAGATGACTTTATTGATGTTGTAGAAAATTTAGGAATCATGAGTAGAGAAAGTGCTGAAAGATGGCTTGAAAGAGATATGGTTAGATCTATAAGTGCTGAAAGTTTTAGGGATATACTTGAAAATTATTTAAAAATAAAAGGTCCTAAACACAGAATAGTTTTTTTAGTGGATGAAATAGGTCAATATATTGGTGATAATTCAAAACTTATGTTAAACTTACAAACCTTAGTTGAAACTTTGGGAGTTAAATTTAAAGGTAGAGTCTGGGTTGGAGTTACATCACAACAAGATTTAAGTTCAATACTAAATAATAGTGAACACAGAAAAAATGATTTCTCTAAAATTCAAGATAGATTTAAAACAATGCTTGCTTTATCAAGTGGAAATATTGATGAAGTTATTAAGAAAAGACTACTTATTAAGAAAAAAATTGAAGGAGAAGATTTAGAAAAAATCTTTGATAAAAAGAGAGTTGAAATTGAAAATTTAATACATTTTGAAAAAACAATGACATTACCTCTATATGATGATAATAAAGATTTTTCAGAAACATATCCTTTTGTTACTTATCAATTTAATTTACTACAAAAAGTATTTGAAAAAGTTAGAAATATGGGACATTCTGGACAACATATGTCAAGAGGAGAAAGATCTTTATTGAGTTCATTCCAAGAAGCAGGAATAAAAGTAAAAGATAAAAATATAGGAATACTTGTGCCATTTAATTATTTCTATGAATCAATAGAACAATTTTTAGAAGACAATGTAAGAAGACCATTTATTCACGCAAGAAATGAAAAGGGAATAGATGACTTTGGTTTAGAAGTATTAAAACTTTTATTCTTATTAAAAGGAATTAATGGGATAGAACCTACTTTAAATAATTTAACAAGTTTTATGATAGATTCTATGGATTGTGATAGGATAGAACTTGAAAAGAAAATAAAAAAAGCATTAGAAAAACTAGAAAAAGAAGTTTTAATTCAAAAAGATGGAGAAAATTATTATTTTTTAACAAATGAAGAACAAGATATAAATAGAGAAATTGAAAGAGAAGATATTGATTTAAAGAAAATTGATGAAAAGATAGACTCATATATTTTTAAAGAAATATTTACAAAGAATAGTATTCTAATGGAAGAAACAGGAAATAAATATAATTTTACTAGAACTATTGATGAAACAATTTATGGTAAAACAGGAGAGGATTTAGCAATAACTATTTTTACTGAAAGAGCAGATGATTATGATAAAGTTGCTATTGTAGGGATAAGACCTGAAAGTGATTTAATATTAAGATTAGCAAAAGACGATGAAACTTATAGAAATGAAATTAAACTATTTTTAAAGGTGGAATCTTATATTAGAAATAAACAAAAGGATAATGAAAGAGAATCTATTATCAGAATACTAGAAATAAAACAAAGAGAAAATAAAATAAGAGACAGAAGAATTAAAAATGAATTAGAAAGACTTATAGGGGAAGCAGAAGTCTTTGTTTATGGACAAAAACAAGATATTAAAACAAAAGATGCTTCTAAAAAAATTGAAGAAAGTTTAAAAGCTTTAGCAAATCACAGATTTCATAAAGCAAAACTTGTTAAAAAGCCTTATGATGAAGCTGAAATAAGAAATATATTATCTTATGTTTATGACACAGAGAAAAATGGAGTATTGTTTGATATTAAAAAAGATGTTGAAAGTAATATAAATTCTGAAGCTATAAAAGAAGTATTAGAAAGAATAACATTACTTGAAAAAAGAGGAGATACCCCAATAACATTAAAAAATATAAGTGAATATTATTTGAGAAGTCCTTATGGTTGGGGACAACTTACAATCAATGGTTTAGTTGGAGAATTGTGGAAATATAAGTTAATAGATTTACAGGAATCAAAAGTCCTTGTTACAGATGAGAATACTGCAACAAATTTACTTACAAAATTACAAAATAAAAATCTTGAAAAAATTGTAATTTCATTAAGAGAAGAAATAGATCCTGAACTTATAAAAAAAGTTAATAATTTATTGAAAGAAATTAAAACAATTAAAGAAGACACAGGTGAAGTTAGTCTTGATTCTCCAAAAGAAGACTTGTTAGAGATATTAAAAAGAAAAATTGGAATAGCAAAGAGCTATAAAATAGAATGTGAACATAGTAAGTATCCAGGTAAAAAAGAATTGACTGATTGGATAGATCTTTTAGATGAAATTATTTTATCTAAGGATAATGCTGAAAAAACTCTTAAAAATTTCTTAGAAATGGAAGATGAGCTATCAAAAGAATATGACAAGGTTGATAGAGTTTTTGATTTCTTTACAAGCTCTAAAAAAGAAAGATATGACAAAGCTTTTGAAAAAATAAATAAAATTGAAGAGTTTAAAGATTATATTGGCAGTTTAAAAGAAACTGATGCCTATAAAACAATTGAAGAAATTATGGCTGATAAAAATATCTATGAAAGAATTAGAGAATTTGATGATTTAATTTCTGAATTAGATAAAGCCAAAGATGAACTTATAGAAATTGAAAAAACTTCCTTAAAAGAAAAAGTTGAAAAGTATAAAAAAGATTTTTCTGAAAAATTAAAAGACAATCCAGAAATAATAGAAAAATTAGAAGAAAAGTTAAATGAATTTTTAGAAAAAGAAGTTAATAATAAAGATAATTCTAATGATATGGCAATATTTATGAAATCTAAAAAATTAGAGAATATCGTTTCTAAATTTGAAGATGATTATAAAAATTATGCTAGAAAAGAAATTGAGAAATTAGAATCATATCTTAATGAAGTTGCAGAAGATAAAACTGATATTGATGAGCTTAGAAAAAGTATAAAATCTACATACAATAATTATAAAGATGAAATAGCTAAAAGTGATATTAAAAATATCAGTGTAACTATTGCAAAAGCAATTAAGGATAAAGAAGATTTTAATGCTGAAATTAATGGAAAAGCTAAGAAAAAAGAAAGAGTGAAATTAAGAAAAATTTCTATAAATTCAAAAAGTAATATAGAAAGTGAAGATGAAGCAAAAGAATATATTTTAGCTATTGAGAAAGATATTGAAAAGTTAAAAAATGAAATGCTTGAAGCTATTAAAAATAATAAGATTGTTGATATTGGATAATTGAAAAGTTGAGGTTCTATTGGAGCCTCAATTTTAATAAACTTTAAGTTGCAAAAGATAATGAAATAAATTATAATAAAATAAAAAGTATTGAAATATAAAGAAAATTTAAGTTGCAGTAAGTTGCAATAAAAGATAGGTGAATATTAATGATAAGAAAAAATAAAGAATATTTGGAAAAATTAGTAAAAGAACTAATTTCTTTATCAACTGAAACAGAATGGGTTGAATTTAAAAAAAATAATGCTGATGCAAAAGAAATTGGAGAATATATATCTGCATTAGCTAATTCAGCAACATTATGGAATAAAGAATATGGATATATGATTTTTGGAATAGATAATGACACACATAAAATAGTTGGAACAACATTTGAATATAGAAAAGCTAAAAGGGGAGCTGAAGAATTAGAGGCTTGGCTATCAAGAATGCTTAGTCCACGAATCAATTTTAAATTTTATGAATTAAAATTTAATGAATTAAATATAACAATATTAGAAATCCCTTGTGCTGATAATCAACCTATAAAATTTTCAGGTGAAGAATATATTAGAATTGGAACAAATAAGAAAAATTTAAAAGAATATCCAGAAAAAGAGAGAGCATTATGGAAAGCTTTTGATAGTACACCTTATGAGTTAAAAATTGCAATGACAAATATTACTTCAAAAAATGTAATGTTATTGTTAAATTATATTAAGTATTATGAAATGTTAAGATTAGCAATTCAAACTAACACTAAAAAAGTTTTAGAAGATTTTATCAATGAAAAATTTATAAAAAGAAATGAAATTGGGAATTTTGATATAACAAATTTAGGAGCTATTTTAATAGCCAATGATTTAAAAAAATTTGAAGAATTAGGACATAAAATTGTTAGAGTGATTTGGTACAAAAATAATGATAGGTTAGAAACTATTCGTGAAAAAACATTTGATGGAGGATATGCATTATTATATGAAGAAATAATAGAATATATTTTGACAATTATTCCACAAGAAGAAATAATAAAAGATTCAATTAGAGAAAATATATTAAGTTTTCCTGAAATAGCAATTCGTGAGTTAGTTGCAAATACATTGATTCATCAGTCATTAGAACAAAAAGGAACAAACCCAATGATAGAAGTTTTCTCTAATAGAATTGAATTTTCAAATGCAGGTTCTCCACTAGTTTCTATTAATAGAATTATTGATACAGTACCATTGTCAAGAAATGAAAATTTGGCTGGTTTTATGCATAAATGTGGTATATGTGAAGAACGTGGAAGTGGATATGATAAAGTAATATTTTCTACAAGTAGTAATTCAATGATTGCACCCAAAATAGAAAATCAAGATAATTCTTTTACTAAAGTAATACTTTATTCAAAAATTCCTTTTGATCTTACAAAAAAGGAAGACAGAATAAGAACCTGTTATATGAAAGCTTGTCTTTCTTATGTAAATGGACAAGCTATAAATAATTCTGATATAAGAGAATTATTTGGTTTATCTCTAAATGATAAATACAAATCATCTAGAATCATTAAAGATACTTTAGAAAAAAGATTAATAAAGCCTGTTGATGAATTAACTGCTCCAAGGTATATGAAATATATTCCATTTTGGGCGTAAAGTTTAAGTTACAATAAAGAATAAGATTGAGGTTCTATTGGAGCCTCAATTTTTATATCCGTATTTTTTTTACGGATAAATTTGCAAATAATATATAAATAATATATAATAATAATAAATAACCGCATATAGCGGTTAAAAAAATTATTAAGGGGTTAAATTATGTTAATAGAATTTAAAGTAGAAGGATTTAAAAATTTTGAAAAAGAATTAGTTTTTGATTTGAGTAAAACAAGAAACTATAATTTTAGTGAAAATGCAATAAAAGATGGAATAGTAAAAACAGGGTTAATATATGGAATTAATGGAAGTGGAAAATCAAATTTAGGTTCAGCTATTTTTGATATAATTTTACATTTAACAGAAAAAGAAAAACTTATTAATCTATATAGCCACTATTTAAATCTTTCTAATAGCAATATTATGGCAAAATTTTATTATAAATTTAAGTTTGAAGATGATATTTTAGAATATGAATATCAGAAAGATAAACCACAAAATTTAGTGAGAGAAGTTTTAAAAATAAATAATAAATTAATATCAGATTATAACTATATAACAAATGAAGCTGAATTAAATTTAGAAGGAACAGAAAATTTGAATAAAAATCTTAATGGAAATAATATTTCTTTTATAAAATATATTAATAATAATATAAATCCCAAAGAAGATAGCGAACAGTTTAAAATAAAAAAAATTATTGAAAAATTTATAAGTTTTGTAGATAATATGCTATTTTTTGCTTCTCTTAATGGAAACTTTTATCAAGGTTTTAAAAAAGGTGTTGAAAATCTTCATGAAATAATATTGAGCAAAGGAAAATTAAAAGATTTTGAAAATTTCTTAAAAGAAGCTGGAATAGATTATAAGTTAATAGAAAAAAAAATTGGAAAAGATAGAAGAATATACTGTAAATTCAGAAGTGGAGAAGTTGATTTTTTTGAAATTGCCTCAAAAGGAACATGCTCTTTGACTTTATTCTATTCATGGCTAATAGGATTAGATGAAGTTTCTTTTGTTTTTATAGATGAATTTGATGCTTTTTACCATGTAGATTTAGCAAAAAGAGTTGTAGAAGAATTACTTAAATTAAATATACAAGCTATTTTAACTACTCATGATACAACTATAATGACTAATGATTTATTAAGACCAGATTGTTATTTTGTATTGTCAGAAGGAAAAATAAAATCTCTTCCAGACTTGACAGAAAAAGAATTAAGACAAGCACATAATTTAGAAAAGATGTATAGAGCTGGTGCTTTTAATGAGTAAAAAGAAAGAATTTATTGCTATTAAGTGACTTCCCATTTTTCTTAATTGAATATTTTGGAGAAGAATTTTTTTCTTTGGTAGTTTCTTGGGTAGTATGACACAAGAAACTACCAAAGAAAACTACCCAAGAAAAAATAAAAATATTTGTCCTTTTTTTATATAAACCGACATTTTATTGTCGGTTTGAATGTCAGTTTGAGTGTCGCTTTAAACAAAAAAAAATTAAATAAACATTAATAATTTTGGAGGGGAAAATGAATAAAAGTAGCTTAAAGATTTTTGCAATAGAAGCAAGAAAAGAATTAATGGAAAAAATGAGAACAAGGCTTGAAATTCTTGGAATAAATAAAAATGGAATAGAAAAAGCAAAAGTTATAGGAAAAGAGGTTGAAGTAAAAGGAACACTTTATCCAAAAGAAAGTTATGATAGTTTAATTAGAAAATATAAACAAGTTGGCTATGAAGAACTTATAGAAGAAAGTGCTTACACTTGGTTCAATAGATTAACAGCATTAGCATTTATGGAAGCAAATGGATATATTGAAGAGAAAATGATATTTAACAATGGTGTTAAAAATGAGCCTGCAATAGTTGATAATTATTATGAATTTGAATTTTTTAAAAATTTAGATAGTGATTTACAAAAAGAACTACATAATTTAAGAGATGAAAATACACCAAATTCAATAGAAAAACTTTATTCTATTTTGATGGAAGAAAAATGTGAAGATTTATCAAATATTATGCCATTTATGTTTAAGAAAAAAGGAACTTATTCAGATATTTTATTTCCAACAGGCTTATTAATGGAAAATTCATTGTTAGTAAGGCTTAGAGAAGAAATAGGAGCAGAAGCACCAATTGAACTAATAGGTTGGCTTTATCAATTTTATAACTCTGAAAAGAAAGATGAAATTTTTGCCAAAAAAGAAAAGATAACAAAAGAAAATATACCAGCAGTAACACAATTATTTACACCAGATTGGATAGTAAAATATATGGTAGAAAATTCATTAGGAAAATTAGCACTAGAGTCTACTGGAATAAATGATAATCTTAAAAATAACTGGAAATATTATATAGATTCAGAATTAGATAAAAATTCAGAAAAAATAAAGATAGAAGATATAAAAATACTGGATCCTGCAATGGGAAGTGGACACATATTAGTTTATGCTTTTGATTTATTATTTGAGATGTATGAAAATCTTGGTTGGAGTACAAAAGAAAGTGTGCTATCAATATTAAAAAATAATCTATATGGATTAGAAATAGATGAAAGAGCAGGACAATTAGCTTCATTTGCACTTATGATGAAAGCAAGAGAAAAATTTTCAAGATTATTTTCAGTGTTAAAAAGAGAAGAAGATTTTAAATTAAATACTTTAATAATAGAAGAAAGTAATAGTTTATCTGAAAGAGTTAAAAATAGAATAAAAGCTAATAACTTAAATAATCTTAACAAAATAATAGAAGATTTTGAAGATGCAAAAGAATATGGAAGCATTTTAAAATTAGAATCTATTGATAAAGAAATATTAGAAAAAGAATTTAATATATTAAAAGAAAGTTTTAATAATAATGAGCAAGAAACATTAATATTTAATGAAACTGAAATAATTATAGATATTAATGAGGAATTAGAACTTATTGAAAATCTAATAAAACAACATATAGCTTTAACAAATCAATATGAAACAGTAGTAACTAATCCTCCATATATGGGTGGAAAAGGTTTTAGTCCTAAACTTAAAACTTATGTTGAAAAGAATTATAAGGATAGTAAAAGTGATTTATTTGCAGTATTTATAGAAAGATGTAATGAGTTTACAAAAAAAGATTGCTATACTTCTATGATAACAATGCAATCTTGGATGTTTTTATCATCTTTTGAAACTTTAAGAAGAAATATTATTGAGAAAACTGAAATTAAAAGTTTATTACAATTAGGATATGGAGTAATTGGAATTGCTTTTGGAACAACAGTATTTAGTTTAAAAAATTCTTTACCTGATGAAAGTAAAGGGTGATGAATATTTAAGTGAAAATAAAATATCTGAAAATATAGAATCAAATGAAAAAGGAAATTTAATAAAGTTTCAAGCTAAACAAAAAGATTTTGAAAAGATACCAGGAAGTCCAATAGCTTATTGGGTAAGTGATAAGATAAGAGAAATATTTGAAAAAAATCAAAAATTAGGAGATATTGGAGAAACAAAAGTTGGATTACAAACAGGAGATAATAATAAATTTTTAAGATTATGGAATGAAGTTAATTATAATAAAATAGGATATAATATGTCAAATTCACAGGAAGCATTAGAAAGTAAAAAGAAATGGTTTCCATGTAACAAAGGTGGAAGTTTTAGAAAATGGTATGGAAATCAAGAAATAATTGTAAATTGGGAAAATGATGGATATGAAATTAAAAATTTCTATGATGAAAAAGGAAAATTAAGATCAAGACCACAAAATATTGATTATTATTTTAAAGAAGCATTAACTTGGTCTACAATATCTAGTTCAGATTGTTCATTTAGATATTCTCCAATTGGAAATATATTTGAAACAAAGGGGGCTAATTATTTTGTAAAAAATTATAAAAATTTTTATTATTTATTTGGATTTTTGAATACAAAAATAGTTAATTATTTACTAAAAATTATTTCTCCAACATTAGACTATCATGAAGGTCCTATGAGTAATCTTCCTGTTACATTAGAGGATAGTTCAATAAAACTTGAAATAATTAATAATTCAGTTATAAAAAATCTTAATATCTCCAAAGAAGAATGGGATTCTAGAGAAACTTCTTGGGATTTTGAAAAATTATCTTTAATTGATGGAAAAGATTTAAAGAGTGTTTATGAAAATTATTCTTCTCATTGGAGAGATAATTTTGTTCAACTTCATAAAAATGAAGAAGAATTAAATAGCCTTTTTATCGAAATTTATGACTTACAAGATGAAATGGATGAAAAAGTTTCTTTTGACGATATTACTATTTTAAAGAAAGAAGCTAAGATTATTCAAATTGATAATATTATTTCTAAAGAATTTTCAACAGAATCAGAAAAATATCTATATGATAGAGGAGTTAGTTTAGAATTTAACAAAGATGAATTAGTAAAACAATTTTTATCTTATGCTGTTGGTTGTATTATGGGTAGATATTCAATAAATAAATCTGGACTTATTATTGCAAATAGTGATGATATGTTAGAATTATCAGAAAATAAGTTTATTGTTAAAGGTATTGATGGAGAAATAAGACAAGAGGTTGAAGGTAAATTTTTACCCGATGAATTTGGAATTATCCCAATAATGAATAGTGGAAAGAAAAATGCTTTTTCTTGTTTATTTTATATGCACAGATATGAGCCATTAACAGTTGCAAGAGTGAGAGCAGATTATTTAATACCTTATCAAGAAATGTTAGAAAATAAAAGAAAGTTTATAGAAAGACAGTTATCAGATGATGATATATCAGCAAAAGAAAAGAAAAATATTGAAAAACAATTAAAAGAATTAGATACATCATTAAAAGAATTAAGAGAATATGCTAATGAGGTAAAACATATTGCTGAACAAAAGATTTCATTAGATTTAGATGATGGGGTCAATGTCAATTATGAAAGATTAGGGGCTATTCTTAAAAAGAGATAGGGGAGAATGGAAAAAATGAAAATTAGTGATAAATTTAAAGATTTAATAGATGAAAAATATAGAAATAACTATATTTTTAATACTACAACTCAAAATTCAGATATATTTTGTAAATACTTTCACTTAGAAAAATATGATGAAAAAATTATTTTAAAAGAATTAGAATTAGAAACAGAGCCATTAGCAATTTTATTTTTAAATCTTATAAAGTTTCAAATTGGAGAGAAGAAAGAAAAATATAATAACTCAAAAATATGTTTGGAACAGTTAAAAGAACAAGAAGAATTTTTTTATAAAATAATATTTGATATATGTGTTTACTCTAAATTGATTGATATCTTAAAAGAAATTAAAAACATTAGAAAAGATGAGATTAAGTTTTTAGATAATTTTGTTCTCTCACTATATAACACTATAAAAGTATTCAATAATTATAATTTAATAATTGAAGTTTTAAAGTTTTTAGGAAAGGGAAATAAAAATGGAATAGATATAATAAATACTCAGAGAAAAGAGATAACTAATATTATAAGGACAACTTTTTATGATTCTCTTTTAAATTTAAAAGATTCTCAACTTTTAGAAGAAGATTTATATCAAGAAATTTTAGTAGAGTATATTGAAAAACTAATAGATTTTTGTCAAAATAAAAAAGAAGTTGAAAATTCACTTACTTATCTCAATTTTTTGAATATTGGAATGAGCAAATTAAATAATATAAGTGATTCTAAAGTTAGAAATACTTTAAAAGAAAAAACAAAATCAATTAGTGAAGAATTAGTAAAGTCATCTAAAATATGTAATAATGAAATTGAAATCATAGATGAAGAAAAAGTAAATATAATAAAAGATAATTTTAAATATATTAGTACTGAAAAAATTTTAGAAAAAAATATAAAAAATTTAGAAATTTTACTCTTAGAACAACTTAATAATTTATCTAATATCAATAAAAATCCTAGTATTTTTAAAAATTTATGCCGATTCTTATATTTAGATGAGAATAGAGTAATTGCCAATAAAGAAGATGAAAATAAAGATACTTATGATGTTATTACTTATATATTCTTTAATTTATTAATTTTATTTTGTGAAAATTCTACTTTTAATGCTTCTGAAACTAAAAAATTAAAATATATTCTAAAAAATGAAGAAATGAAAGGCTTTTTAGATGAAATTATAGAAAACTATTTTTGTGGAAATTATTTTACTTGTTGTTCTGCTATTTCACCTACTATTGAAAGATTAATAAGAAATACATATTTAAAACTAGGTGAATCAGAGAATGCATTAGATGGAAAAGATAATTCTATTCAAAGAAGAAATAATTTGGATAATTTGCTAAAAAAAGAAAATATAAGAAAAATATATGGTGAAGAGTTTATAAATTATTTTTCTTGGCTTTTTAATAATGATATTAGTTATTATAATTATAGAAATTCCGTTTGTCATGGTTATAAAAACTATGAGGAATATAATAAAATTGAAACTACATTACAGCTATTTATATTAATATTATTTTTAAAGAAATTCTATGAATATTTTGATAAAATAGAAGAAAGCAAAAAAGAATAATTCTCTGAAAGGAGGAATCCATATGAAGAAAATCCCAATAGGAATAAATGATTTCAAAACCTTAATTGAAAATAATTATTACTATATTGATAAAACAAAGCATATAGAAGATATTTTAAATGATGGTTCAGAAGTTATTTTATTTACTCGTCCAAGAAGATTTGGAAAAACATTAAATATGTCAATGTTAAAATATTTTTTTAATATTGAAAATAAAGAAGAAAATAAAAAATTATTTAATAATTTATGTATAAAAAATTCTGAATATATAAGTGAACAAGGGAAATATCCAGTTATATATATTTCATTTAAAGATTTAAAAGCTAAAAATTGGGAAGATTCTATTTTCAAATTGAAAAATCAATTAAAAGATTTATACAAAGAATTTCTTTATTTAAAAGATAGTTTAGATGAGATTTCACAAGAAGATTTTAATAAAATCATATATATGAAAGATAATGCTAATTATGAATATGCTTTAAAATATTTAACAGAATATTTATATAAATATTACAAGCAAAAAGTTATTGTAATTATTGATGAATATGATAGTCCAGTTGTAGATTCTTATGAAAATAATTATTATGATGAAGCAATAATGTTTTTTAGAAATTTTTATAGTTCAGTTTTAAAAGATAATCAATATTTAGAAAAAGGGTTTTTAACAGGAATATTAAGAGTTGCAAAGGAAGGTATATTTTCTGGTTTAAATAATTTAGAAGTTTGCAGTATATTAGATAATAAATATTCATCTTTTTATGGTTTAACCGAAGATGAAGTTTTAAAAACATTAGATTATTTTAATATGGAATACAAATTGGATGAAGTAAAAGATTGGTATGATGGATATAAATTTGGAAATAAAAAAATTTACAATCCTTGGTCTATTCTAAATTATATAAACAAAAAAGAAATTGGAACATATTGGGTTGGAACTTCAAATAATTTTTTAATAAATAATATTTTAGAAAATGCAGAAGCTAGCATATTTGATGAACTTAAACTGCTATTTTCTGATAAAAGAATTGAAAAGACTATCTATTCTGATTCCAATTTCTATAATATAAGAAATCCTCAAGAGATATGGCAGTTACTCTTGCATACAGGATATTTAACAACAAAAGAGAAACTTGATAGAAATTTCTATTCTTTAGTTATTCCAAATAAAGAAATTAAAGATTTTTTTGAAAGAAGTTTTATAGGAAAGTTCTTAGGAAATGAAGACACTTTTAAAGTAATGTTAAATGCTTTATTAAAAAAAGATATAATTAATTTTGAAAATAATTTACAAAAAATTTTAGAATTAAGTTTTAGTTATTATGATATTGGAACAGAAGAAAAATTTTATCATAATTTTATTTTAGGGATAGTTTTATCTTTAGGTGATAAATACTATGTGAAATCAAATAGAGAAAGTGGCTATGGAAGATATGATATTCTTCTGGAACCAAGAAATAAAAAAGACACTGCTTTTATTTTAGAATTTAAAGTAGCAAAAAGTGAAAATGAATTAGAACAAAAATTAGAAGAAGCATTGAAACAAATTGAAGAGAAAAAATATGATATTGAATTAAAAAATAAAAATATATTTGATATTTTTAAAATTGCTTTTGTATTTTATGGTAAAAAAGTAAAAGTTAAAAATTTATAAATAATTAAATTATATCAAGAAGAGAGGAGAATTATTAATGAAAGCAACTGAAAGAAAAATTGTAGACTTATTTTCAGAAGTAAATACTTTTTTTAGTATACCAGTATATCAAAGAAACTATAATTGGCAGGAGAAGCAATGCCAGATTTTGTTTGAGGATATTTTAAAAGCTGGTAAAGATAAAGAAATATTTTCACATTTTATAGGGAGTATAGTATATATTCATGAAGGTGTTTATACAACTGGTTCAAAAGAGTTTTATATTATTGATGGACAGCAAAGAATGACAAGTTTAATGTTGTTATTTTTATCTCTTTATAATAAATTAAAAAATATTGAAGAAAATGAAGCTGAAAGAATATATGAATGTTATATAGTAAACAAGTTTGCTAAAAAAGATATAAAGCTAAAACTTTTATCTTCTGAAAAAAATATATTTATCTTAGATAAAATATCTAAAGGAAATTTTAAAGAATTAGAAGATTATCAAGATAGAAATATATTAAAAAATTACTTCTTTTTCAAAAATGAGTTAGAAAAATTAAACGAAATAGAAATTAAAAATTTTTTAGAAGGGATTGATAAATTATTATATGTAGATATTGCACTTGAAAAAGGAAAAGATGATCCCCAAAAAATATTTGAAAGTCTAAATTCAACTGGTTTAGATTTATCTCAAGCAGATTTAATAAGAAATTATATATTAATGGATTTAGATAGAGAAAGTCAAAATGAAGTATATCACAATATATGGGTACCTATTGAAAAAAACTGTCAGTTAAGTGATGGAAATAAAATTACAAGCTATGTGTCTGATTTTATCAGAGATTATTTAACATTAAAAAATAATGAGATCCCTAATAAGAATAAAATATTTGAAGAATTTAAAAAATTTTATAATAATAAAGTAGAGGTTAACAAAAACAAATTAGAGGACATTAAAAAATATTCAGAAGCTTACTCTAATATAATAAATCCCGATTTAGAGAGGGAAAAAGAAATAAAAAAAGAATTAAATTATTTAAGAATGTTAGATCAAACTGTAATTAATCCTTTTTTAATAGGAATTTTAGTAGATTATAGAGAAAAGAAAATTTCTAAAAAAGATACTTTAAAGATTCTAGAATTATTACAAAGTTATTTATGGAGAAGATTTATAACTGGAGAGCCATCTAATGTCTTAAATAAAATTTTCCAAACAATGTATTCTAAAGTTTCTAAAACTGGAGATTATTATTTAAATCTAGAAAAAAATTTAATAAATCAAACTTTTCCAAATAATGAAGAACTAAAAAGTGCTCTAAAAATAAAACCTTTATATAAAGATAAAGCTAAACTAAGATATGTATTTGAAAAAATAGAAAATCATAATCATAATGAATTAATAGATTTTAATAATGAGAAAATAACAATAGAGCATATTTTCCCACAAAAACCTAATAAAAGTTGGAGAGAAAAATATTCAGAACATGAATTAGAAGAAATGAAAAATTTTAAAGATACTATTTCAAACTTGACTTTAACAGGAAGTAACATTATTTTAGGTAATAAAAGTTTTCTTGAAAAAAGAGATGAGCCTATTCATGGTTTTAAAAATAGTAAACTATTTTTAAATAAATATTTAGGAAATTTAAATGAATGGAATTTGTCAACTATGTCTGAAAGGTTTGATATATTATTTGAAGATATTATTAAAATTTGGAATAGACCAGAAGAAGATAATGTTGATATTGAAAAAATAACTTTTGTATTAAAAATATCATCTTCATCTTCAGCAGGAACTGGAAAATTACTTTCTGGTGATAAGTTTAAAATTTTAAAAGGAAGTACCATATCAAAAAAATCAATTTCAAATAATATTAATACTGTAAAAGATTTATTAATAAAGGGTATACTAGAAGAAACTAAAGAAAATTATATTTTTAAAGAAGATTATATAACTACTTCTCCAAGTGCAGCAGCAAAATTAATTCTAGGAAGAAATTCTAATGGCTTAAAAGAATGGAAAACTTTTGAAGGAAAATCTTTAAAAGATTATAAAGAAATTAGAAAATAATATAAATAAAAGAACTGCAATAAATATTTGCAGTTTTTTGTTTTTGTCCCAAATATTGAAATTTTGTCCCTGCTATGTTATAATGATTTTGAAGAGAAGTATAGTGGGAGGTGGAAAAATGAAAAAAGGAAATGTTATAAATTTAATAAAATATTATTCTGAAAATAACGATTTAGCTTTTAGAAATGAGGCTTATGAAATAGCCAAAGATTTTGATAAAACTGGAGATTATCAATTAGCTGAATATATTATGGGATTACTTTCTGATGTAAATACTTTTATTCCTCAAATAGATGAAAATAAATTAGTATTTCTAAAAAAATTAGAAATAAATGATGAACCTTTACCACTTCCTGATGAAATTAAGAAAGATGTTATTGGGATAGTAAATGCTGTTGGCCATAATATAGGGATAAATAAATTTTTATTTCAAGGTGCACCAGGAACTGGGAAAACAGAAACAGTAAAACAACTTGCTAGAATATTGGATAGAAATTTATTTGCAGTAGATTTTGCATATATTATAGATAGCAGATTAGGAGAAACAGCTAAAAATATCTCAAAACTGTTTGATGAAATTAATACTTTGCCTAGTCCTGAAAAAGTAATTATATTATTTGATGAGATAGATTCTATTGCATTAGATAGAACAAACTCAAAAGATATAAGGGAAATGGGAAGGGCTACAACTGCTGTTTTAAAAGGTTTGGATAATTTAAATCAAAAAATTTTGCTTATAGCAACTACAAATCTTTTTAGTTATTTTGATAAAGCATTGATAAGAAGATTTGATTCTGTAATAGATTTTAATAGATACTCAAGAGAAGATTTAATGGATATATCTGAAATAATATTAAATTACTACTTATCAAAGTTTAAATTTGCTGGAAAAAATATTCGTCTTTTTAGAAAAATAATTTCTCTTATAAAGGAAATTCCTTATCCTGGAGATTTAAAAAATATTATAAAAACATCAATAGCTTTTAGTAGTCCAAATGATGAATATGACTATTTGAAAAGATTATACTCATCTCTAGTAGGAAATAAAGATTTAAAAACCATGCAATTACAAGGTTTTACTGTAAGAGAAATAGAAATATTAACAGGTATTTCTAAAAGTCAAGTATCTAGGGAATTAAAGGAGTAGGAAAATATGAATGATATTCTTCAACTAAAAGGTAAATTTGAGCAAAGACAAAATGAATCTAAACCTGGAGCTTCAAATATTCCAAAAGAAAAAAAAGTTAGATTAGAACATTTAAAAAAATTGAAAGATGATTTAATTAATGTTAGGAAATTTTGGAAAAATGAAAAACTTTTGATTAATCCATTAATAAGTTTATATTATAAAACTGTTGTTGCAAAAAGCAATAGAGTAAAAGCTATTCTTGAAACTTCTTCAAAGAAAAATAATGATAGTATTGTAGGAGCAAAATTTTCTGACTCAGACATTAAAAAGCATATAATTACTCATTGCATAAGTAATAAAGTTTTAAATGATGCAATAATTAATTTAGAAACTGTTATTAATCTTTTTTATAAAACATTTGGAGAAAATATTACTCATGAACAAATAGGAGATATAAATAATAAAAAATATGAGCATATTTTTAGTTCTACTATCTCTAGAACACGGTTTGTAAATACTATTGTAGATTCATACTATTTAGAAAGTTTTGGTGTTGAAAAAAATAATACTTCCTTAGAAGAAAAAGCTATTATCACATTATATGATACAGGAGTAAAAACCTCTGAAATAATGAAACAATTAGAAATTGATTTTTTAGAAAGAAGAAGCATTGATGAAACAACTATTTTATTAGATCCTACTCAGTACAAACTTTTAAAAGAAAAAGCACCTTATCTAATATCTATGGCAGTGAGTGATATATCTGTTTTAGATAAAGATGATATTTTTAAAGAAAATAAAGATTATACTATAAGTATTCCTAAACCTGAAAAGGAACCTGTAATAGGTGTTATAGATACTATGTTTGATACCAATGTTTATTTTTCTGAGTGGGTAGAATTTAAGAATATGTTAGAAAAAGATATTCCATTAGATTCAGATGATTATTATCATGGCACAGAAGTTTCATCTATCATAGTTGATGGAGCAACAATAAATCCAAATTTAGATGATGGTTGTGGAAGATTTAGAGTTAGACATTTTGGAGTAGCAAAAAGTGGTAGTTTTAGCTCATTTATAGTTTTGAAAGCAATAAAAGAAATAGTTGAGAAAAATAAAGACATAAAAGTTTGGAATTTATCTTTAGGTTCAGCTATGGAGATAAATTCTAATTTTATATCTCCAGAAGCAGCAATTTTAGATAAAATTCAATTTGAGAATGATATAATTTTTGTAGTTGCTGGAACAAATAAACCCAAAAATTCAAATGTGAAAAAAATTGGAGCACCTGCTGATTCAATAAATTCAATAGTTGTAAATTCTGTTAGTATTAGTAATAAACCAGTTGATTATTCAAGAGAGGGTTTAGTGTTATCGTTTTTTAACAAACCAGATATAAGTTACTATGGTGGAGATAGTGAGCAGAGAATTAGAACTTGTTCTCCCTACGGGGAAACAATGGTTGCTGGAACATCATTTGCAGCACCTTGGATAAGTAGGAAACTGGCATATCTTATTAATATCTTAGGTTTATCTAAAGAAACAGCTAAGGCTTTAATTATTGATTCTGCAACTGGTTGGAATAAACAAGTATATTCATCATCACTTATAGGATATGGAGTTGTTCCTATTAAGATTAATGATGTTATAAAAAGTTCTAATGATGAAATTAAATTTATTATTGATGGGGTTTCTGAAAAGTATGATACCTATACTTATAATATCCCTGTTCCTGATGATGGAAATAAACAACCTTTTATATCAAAAGTAACCTTATGTTATTTTCCAAATTGTAGTAGGAATCAAGGAGTTGATTATACAAATACAGAAATGGATATAAAATTTGGAAGATTAAAAAAAACAATTAAAGAAAAAAAAGAAAGAATAGATATTGAAGATATAAATGATAATAAGCAGTCTGAGGAAATAAATTATTATTTATATGAAGAAGATGCAAGAAAACTTTTTAGAAAATGGGATAATATAAAACATAAAAGAGAGTATATAGTAACAGAAAAAGGTGGAAAAAGGCGAGGTAAAAAGAAAAAAGAAAATCCTCTATGGGGAATTAGTATAAAAACAAAAGAAAGACTTAATTCTAAAGATGGAAAAAGTTTAAAATTTGGTCTTGTTATTACTTTAAAAGAAATTAATGGAGTGAACAGAATTGAACAATTTATTCAGCAATGTTTATTTAGAGGTTGGCTAGTAAATAGAATTAATGTTGAAGATAAAATTGATATTTATAATAAAGCTGAAGAAGAAATTATTTTTGAATAAAAAATGTAAAAACTGCAATAAATATTTGCAGTTTTTTGTTTTTTTAGTTATACTAAAAGGTAGAAATATATTGAAAGGATAAAATTATGGAAATAGATAAAATTAAAGAAATGCTTGAGTATAGATTTAGTTTAACTACTGAGCTTCCTCAAAAAAGACATATAATTTTTTGGTATGATACTAAAAATGAATTTAAAGATTTAATAGATAATTTAAATTTAACTGATGTAAAAATTATCAAATTAACTAAATCTCTTGATAAAAAAGGAGAATCTATATATACAAATATATTTAAAACAAAATACACTTTAGAAGTTATAGATACTGAATCAAATTATTTAATTTATAGTGAACATCCTAGATCTATTGACAGTGAAAATTATCTTTTAGATATTGAAAAATATTCAGAATTTTTTGAAGCAGATAAATCAGCAATGATAGTTGAAGAATTAAAGTTAGATAGAACAAACTATAGATTTGGAGAAATTATAAGAGAATACTCTAATTTTTTTGGAAGTAAAGAAAGAAGAGAAAAACTAACAAAATTGATTGAACATCCTGAATCAATTGATGAAGAAGAATTTAAACTTTCAATATTGACTGTTATTTCTGGAGCAAAAACAGTTGATATCTTAGAAATAATAAAAAATATAATTTTAAATAAATCAAAGTTAGAAGATATTGAAAAATGGATGAGTCTGGGCTTTTTATTTGCTGAAATAAAGAAAAAATTTGATATTGAAGTTACTAGTTTTGAACAATTTTTAAAAATTCTTATGGTAACTCATTTTTATTTTCAATTACAAAAGAATGCTCATACAAATTTAGAAAACTATTTTACAGGTAGAAAAAATGAATTATATATTTTTGCTGAATCTCTATTACAAAATAAACAAATTTCTGAAATTATAAGAGAAGAATTTTATGACTTAGCTAAAGATTTGAATATAAAAGATAGAATAGATGAGTTAGAACTAGATTATTCTATCTCAGGAACAGCTTTTGAATACTTTGATAAGGTTATTATTAAAGATATTATAGATATCTTTAATTCCGAAGTTATAGATTATGAAAAATATAAGAAATACATTGAAATAAGATTGGATAATTCTTTGTGGATAGAAAAGTATCAATACTTCTATAAGGCATTATTAGCTATTAATGATTTCTTTAGATTAAAAGATTCATTGATAATTGAAGATAGAAAAGTATTAAAGGATATTTTTAAAGATTATACTGAGCATTATTTCTTAATAGATAAACTATATAGAGATTTCTATTTTTATCATGATAAAATAAAAAATGATGAATTAGCCCCTCTATTTGATATATTAAAGGCTAAAATAGATAAATTTTATGAAGTTGATTATCTTGAAAAGTTATTAGCTTTATGGTCAAGTAAAGTTTATGAAAAAGAAAAATTACCTCAACAAAGGGATTTTTATAAAAATAATATAGTAAATGCTGATGTTAGAACCGTTGTCATAATTTCAGATGCTTTAAGATATGAAGTTGGATATGAGATTAGTCAACAATTAAGAAAAGAAGGAAATGTTAAAGAGATAAAATTAGATGCTATGTTGACTGACTTACCAAGTAGAACTTTCTTAGGAATGGCAAACTTATTACCATGTAAATCAGAAAGAAATATTGATTTAGTATCAGCTAAAGTAATTGTTGATGGTATAGACAGTCAAGGAACAGAAAATAGAGAAAAAATATTGAAACTTAGCTGTGAAGAATCTTCTGCTATTTCTTATGATAATTTTAATAAGATGAATAGAGGAAAACAAGAAGAATATATAAAAGGAAAGAAAGTTATATATATCTACCATGATAGTATAGATGCAATAGGAGATAAGGCAAAGACTGAAAGTAACACTTTTAATGCATGTAAAGATGCTGTTGAAGATATTGTAGGCTTATCTAAATTACTTTCAAGCCTTGGAGTTGTAAATGTCTATATAACAAGTGATCATGGCTTTCTATATGAAAAGAAAGAAGTTGAAGAATACAATAAGCTTGAACTAAAGAATACGAAATATGAAGCTATAGGAAAGAGATATGCTATATATGAAAAAGAAGTTGAGGAAAAAGCTTGTATCACTTTAAAATTAGATTCTTTATATGGAGTATTTCCAGAAAAAAATCAAAGAATAAAAGCTAGTGGAAGTGGCTTGCAATTTGTACATGGCGGAGCTAGTCCACAAGAAATGATAATACCATTGATAAACTATAAAAGTGGAGCTAATTCTAAAAAAATATCTAAGGTTGACCTTAGAATAAGAGAAAGTGCTGGAAAGATAACATCAAATTTAACAAAATTCTCTATATATCAAATAGAAGCTGTAAGCATCAAAGATAAATTTATAGAAAGAGATGTTTCAGTAGCACTATACGATGAAAATGTTAGAGTTAGCGATGAAAAGAAATTGAAATTAAATTCAATAGAAGAAAACACTATACATGATTTTAGATTGACTTTAAGTGGTGAACATAAAAAAGTTACATTAAAAGTTATAGATATTGAATCAGGAGATGTATTGGATTCAAAGGAATATATTGTGAGTATTGGAATTGCTTCAGATTTTGATTTTTAGGAGAAGATATGGATATAAATGAGATTGGAAGTAAAGTTTTTGAGGGTAAAATTGTAAGAAAAGATTTAGTTTCAAAAATAAAAGGTGGAGCAAATGTTCCTGTCTATGTTTTAGAATATTTACTTGGAATGTATTGTAATCAGACTGATGAAGATAGCATTGAAGAAGGTATGTTAAAAGTAAAAAAAATACTTGCTGAAAATTATGTTCGTCCTGATGAAGCAGAAAAAGTAAAATCTAAAATAAGAGAAATTGGAGTATATAATGTTATTGATAAGGTAACTGTTGTCTTAAATGAAAAAAAAGATAGATATGAGGGTCATCTTTCAAATTTAGGTGTTAGTAATATTGAAATTCATAAAAACTATATAAAAGATTATGAAAAATTATTAAGTGGAGGAATATGGTGTATACTAACTCTATCATATCAATATGATGAACTTAATATCAGTGAATCTCCATTTAAACTTAATAAATTAAAGCCAATTCAAATTGCAAGTTTAGATATGAATGAAGTTTTTGAAGCTAGAAAACATTTTACTAAAGATGAGTGGATAGGTTTTTTGCTTAGATCATCTGGAATGGAATTTGAAAATTTTGATAAAGATGCTATATGGCATTTGTTAGCTAGAATGATGCCTCTTGTTGAAAACAATTACAATCTTTGTGAATTAGGTCCTAGAGGAACTGGGAAATCATATATCTATAAAGAGATCAGTCCTAATTCCATTCTCCTTTCAGGAGGGCAAACAACAGTAGCAAATCTTTTTTATAATATGTCAAAAAGACAAGTAGGTTTGGTAGGTTATTGGGATGTTGTTGCATTTGATGAAATTGCAGGAATAAAATTTAAAGATAAAGATGGTATACAAATAATGAAAGATTTTATGGCAAGTGGTTCTTTTGCAAGAGGGAAGGAAGAAAAGAATGCTAATGCCTCTATGGTCTTTATAGGTAATATCAATCAAAGTGTTGATGTTTTATTAAAAACAGCTCATCTTTTAGTTGATTTTCCACCTGAAATGAATAATGACTCTGCTTTCTTTGACAGAATGCATTGCTATATACCTGGTTGGGACATTCCAAAATTATCTCCAAAGTCTTTTACTAAGGAATATGGATTAATTGTTGACTACATGGCAGAAATATTTAGAGAGCTTAGAAAAACTTCATATGGAGATGCTTTAGATAAGTATTTTTCACTTGGTAGAGATTTAAATCAAAGAGACACTATTGCAGTTAGAAAAACTGTCTCTGCTCTAATTAAATTGGTCTATCCAGATGGAGTATTTACAAAGGAAGAAGTTGAAGAAATTTTAGTAAGAGCCTTAGAATATAGAAGAAGAATTAAAGAGCAATTAAAGAAAATGGCAGGAATGGAATTTTTTGCAACTAATTTTTCGTATATAGATAAAGAAAGTGGAGAAGAAAAATATGTTGGTTTAAAAGAACAAGGAGGAAGTAAGCTTATCCCAGAAGGACCTTTAAAATCTGGAAGCCTATATACTATTGCAATCTCAACTAACTCTGTAAAAGGTCTATATAAGGTAGAAAGTCAAATATCTGCTGGTAAAGGGAAAATAACTGTATCAGATAACAAATATAGAAAAACTTTTGAGAATGCTTTTAACTATTTAAAGATAAATTCTAAGAGAATAAGTGGAGCAATAAACATAAGTGAAAAAGAATTTTACCTATCTGTTGCTGATGAAAAAAATGTTGGTAATACAGAAGCTATAACTTTAGGAGGCTTTATTGCTATGTGTTCTATAGCTTTAAATAGACAACTTATTCCACAGACAGTTATTCTAGGAGAAATGGCTTTATCAGGAACTATTAATGCAGTTTCAGATTTAGTTAGTATGCTTCAAATTGCTAGAGAAGCTGGAGCTAAAAAAGCATTAATTCCAATTTTAAATGCTGTTGATATGTCAACATTGCCCCCTGATATCTTAATGGATATTCAACCTATTTTTTATCAAGATCCTATTGATGCAACTCAAAAAGCATTGGGACTTATGTAGTTTTAAAGGAGTGAAAAATGCAATATAGAGGAATTACCTCAGAAAATTTCTATTTAACTGAAATCAGAAATACTTGTAGATTTATTTTAGAGAATGGAATTCAAGAAAATTTAAAAGAGTTATTAAAAAAAAATAATATTTTAGAAACATTTAGTGAAAGTAATTTCTCAAAAAAATATAATACTATAAACAAAAGGTTAAAATCCTTAACTGATAATTTAAAAAAACAAATAGTAGACACTGATTTAGCTTCTGCAAAATTTATAAATCTTTATAGCATATTGTGTAATGAAAGGTTTATATTAGAGTTTTTAGAAGAAGTAGTCAAAGAGAAGTATGATAATTATGATTACAATATAAAAGAAAGTGATTTTTTAATTTATCTAGCTACTAAGTCTGAACAATCAGAGATTATTAATAATTGGACAGAAGCTGGTAAAAGAAAAATGTTAGTAAAGATTAAAAACTTTTTAACAGAAGGAGGCTTCTTAGAAAAAAATAAAGATGGTTATAATATAATAAAACCTGTTGTTGAGTCAGCTGTTATAGATGAAATTAAAGAAAATGGTAATAGAAAAATTTTAAAAATAATGTTCTATTAGAATGGTGAAGATATGGAGATAATGAAAGATAGACTAAAAGAATTAATAAAAAAAGTGAATAGTGATGAATTTTTTAATAATAGAGGTTTAGCAAACGAAATTCCTTTTTATATTTTCGACTACAATCCTAAATATGAATTAGAGATAAGGGATTTTGTAAAAAATAGCTTATTAATTAATTTAGATAATAATGCTAGATTAAAAGCAGTAGAAATAGATCTGTTTGAGCTACTTCTTGAAAGTATGAAAAACGATAATATTTTAGAAAGTGCTTTTGAACTTGAAGAAAAAAAAGGTACAAAATTTCTATATGAAAAATTAAAGAAAAGCTTTAATACTGAGATAATTATGAAATATATTGCAGAGAAAACAAAGGATAAGAACTTTTTAATATTAACTGGAGTTGGTAAAGTTTTTCCTATTGTTAGGACTCATACTATATTAAATAATTTACAAAATATATTTGATCATACAAAAGTATTATTATTTTTTCCTGGTGAATATACTTCTACAGATTTAAGACTTTTTGGATTTCAAGATAATAATTATTATAGAGCATTTAAAATTTTTAGTAAAAAAAGCATTTTTAGGAGCAACTGATGAGGAAAATCAAAAAAATAAAGCAAGAATGAGAGAAATCTTCAATGAGAGTGTTCCTAATGGTGATGATTATAAGTTAATTTATTGTCATATGGAAAATTTTACTAATGCTGTTGTTGTTAAGGTTACAAAACATGCTAACTATATTGTGGGATATAAAGAAGGAGAGGTTGTAGTAATTCCAGTTAATCCAGATTTATTAGACTATGATAAACCATATGTATTTAATAAGAAAAATGAAAGTGAAACTAAAACTTCATTAGGAGATTGTATAGTGGCTAATCCAGAAATTAAATTTCAATTTATACCTATTACTTATGAACCAGCATTAGCTGGAAAAAAAGATTATTCAGTAGCTATTACACAATCTAGTGCAGAAGTTGCAGAATTTAAAAACTTTTTTAAGAAAGGTTTATAAAATATAATATAAAAAATAAAAAATCCTATTAATTTAGGATTTTTTTATTGTATAATAGGTATAGTTAATTATTAATTACAAAAAAGAAAGGAAAAGAAAAATATGAAAAAATTTTTATTATTTTTGTTTGTAATAGCAATCTTTGCTATAGGTGGTTTATATGGATATAAGAAACTT
>QWCO01000301.1_pt1 | contig 25388 bp, 16 predicted proteins | sample 1972611 | NCBI WGS metagenome assembly QWCO01 (sample SAMN09866706, study PRJNA288562) | Human oral metagenome isolate term1_saliva, whole genome shotgun sequencing... | reverse complement strand
ATTCGACGCACACTCTCATCTATTCTGCTCTCTGAAATACGACCTTCACGAACTAACTCCACTACATCTTTCTGCCATTCAGGCCCATGCATGTGCATATCCATACCCGCCTTAATACTTTGATAAAAAGCTTCTTTGTTGTCTTTTGCAGTATGATGTTGATCAACGCAATGCTCTATATCCATCCAATCGCTAACAATAAAGCCCTGAAATCCCCATTCTTTTCGCAAGACATCAGTCATCAGCCACCGATTTGTATGGCAAGGCATACCATTTAATTCATTATGTGACATCATCACATTCCAGTCTCCACCCTGTTGAAGAGTAGCCTTGAAGGGAGGAAAGAATACTTCTCGAAGAGTGCGTTCTGATATATCACAAGGTGCTCCATTAGTTCCATTAATAGAATATGACCCACCAACGAAATGTTTTACACATCCTAAAACATCTGAGGTGTTATCCAAATTACGCTGATAACCTTTATTTGTTGCAACACCCATCTGCATAACTAAGTATGGATCTTCACCAAATGTTTCACCACATCTCCCCCATCGTCCGTCTCTTGCTACCTCAACGTTGGGATTAAAGTTCCAATGCATGTTCATTGCACGCATCTCTTCTGCTGTTTGTCGTGCAATTTTATATGCTAAATCAACATTAAATGATGAGGCTAATCCTATGTTTGTTGGATAGACTGTATTATTTTTACACTTCGCATTACCATGAATCGCATCAATACCTATAATAAGAGGTATCTGCAAACGACTTTGCATACTCAGTTTCTGCAAATAGTTAGCTTCTTCAAGTGTAAGTACATGAAGAAAAGAAGAAACCCAACCACGACGTACCCAATCTTCTATTTCACTAACAGTGACACCTGGATAAAAAGCCGTTGCTGTGTTTGTAGCTAACTCTTCAGCTGACATTGTTATAGAGTTAGTCTTGAAATGTTCTATACCAACAAGTTGATTCATCTGTCCAACTTTCTCTTCAAGTGTCATCCTTCGCAACAAATCGTCTACTCGTTGCACTACACTTGCTTTCGGATTCTTATATAAAGGCTTCTCCATCTTTGCCAGCATAATTTGAGATATAGAAGTTAAGAGAATAACTATGAATATTTTTTTCATGAGATAATTTAATCTTTTGGAAGACCTTTTATAGCTTTTCTGATAATATTAATTGTACTTTTATCAGATGAGAATACCGAATTCAGCCCTTGAGCCTCTTGGGCTGGATCACCAGTATACTCATCTCCTGGCTGCCACTGCTCGTGTTTAGGCTGCGCTATACCTCCCCAGCCCCAAAAATTACAGCCAACAAAGTACCCATGTTGAGCCACATCATTCAATAAAAGCGAGAAAACAAAGCTATAATATGAATCTCGTGCCTTTGTAGTTGTCTGTTTTGAAAACGAGAAACCATCTCTTGGATATCCAAATTCCTCCATTACTAAAGGCTTATTCAACTTGGCACATATCGCCAAATGCTTGTCTATATACTCTTTAGTATTATCTTCTGCACGCTTTAAGTTCTGTAATAATGAATCTTTCTTAGCCCAACTCCAGTTATAAGGCCATACATGTATGTTACAATAGTCAACATTCTTATCTGCACAAATACGCATCCAAACATCATAATCAACTTCACATCCAAAAGCACCCTCAGAGCCTATGCTCACCAAATGATTTTTATCTATTTGCTTCATCAATGCTGCTGCTTTGGCAATCCACTTTTCAAATGCCGGCAATACAGCCCGTTCAAAGGCCCGAGGCTCATTTGCTATTTGCCAAGACATAATAGCGGGGTCATCAATATAACGCTTACCTGTGTATCTATTAGTGCGATTTAGGATAAAATTCAAATGATTATAATAAAGTTGTTGCGCTTTTTCATTCGTAGAGAACTGTGATGCATACTTTATGTAAGCTGAATATCCTGCTTCATTTGGCTGAACAGCTTTTCCAGCCCCACTATTCTCAAGATAAAAACCATAACCACCACTCCATTCCCACGCATTATTCAGATAGAGCACGGCAACCATTTTACGACGCTCCAACTGTTGCATTAGGTAATCTAATCCATCAAGAATCGTATCGTTATATACTCCTGGAGAAGTCTGTAAGACGGGTTTTACCTTCCATTTAGAATCATCTTGTCCATCACTTCCAACAAGAATTCTAAGATTGTTTATACCTAAGTGTTTAAGTTCATCCAACTCACGATTCAATCGTTTGCGGTCACCTCCACTTCCTTTTGACCCAAGAATTGCTCCATACCAATAGTTTGCACCAATAAAAGTATAAGGTTTCCCATCACGCTTTAGTCGCCCATTATCCACTGTTACGAATGATTGTGCATGTAGAATTGTAGAACAAGCAAGCAACAAACCTATAAAATAGTATCTCATTTTATTCATATCTCAATGTAATTTTATTGTTCCAACTTCAATTGTTTTGCTATCCAAGACTGCCATTCATCCCACTGCTCTTGAAACCAAAAGTGACCTGTGGCGGGATACACACTTAATTTCTTTGCCCCTTTCACAACATTATAAGTGGCATACGAACTATTAGGTGGGACAACTTCATCATTATAACCAAACGAAAACCAACTTGGTATTGTTAAAAGACGTGCAAAATTCACACCATCAAAATATCCACTTACTTCCACTTTCTGCAAATTTGGATGCTTTTGTCCATAAAAATAGTGCGGCCAGCCACATGCTTTACCATACAAAGACGCTTTATGATCACACAAAGCAGCATGTACAGCACCAATAAAAGTTACCTTAGGATGCAATGCACCACACACAAGTGAAAGCATACCACCTTGACTTGAGCCCGTAACTCCAAGTTCTTTACCATTCCACTCAGGCAATTGAGTAAGATAATCTACAGCTCTTAATGCACCAATAAATATGCGTTTGTAAGGCATTTGGTCGCGATTGTCAAGATTTGCTTCCCAATAACCATTCAATGCCCCATGCAATAAGTCGTCATATACTTGTTGTTGCATTGTCACAGGAATCCCATGTACTCCTATCTCCAAAGTAATTGCTCCACGTTCTGCCATCCATATATCTCCCTGGTAAGGTCTTACACCAGCTCCAGGAACTCGTAAGAGTGCTGGATGTTTAATATTCGACGCTGTCGGGATACAAAGAATACCATATATTCGACTACCCGGATTGATACCATTAAAGCTCACTTCATAAACCATTGCACGTTCAGTACAACGTTCAGGCAATAGTTTTCGATGAGCATCAAGGGGATATCGACTTGCATCTTCATAAGCTTGTTTCCAAAACTGAAGGAAGTCTTTTGGGCAATTCTCTGTAGGCAACAATCTTTCGGGGGCGAAACCAACTGTACAAAGTCCTTCATAAGTACGTTCGCCTACGTGTGCTGTGACCTTCAAACGATAGAAACCTTCTTTTGTCATCTTTGCTTTCCATGTCATTTTCCCATCTTTCAAGACCACTTTTGAGCGTTTGACATCAGGATACATCACAGGACCGGCTTCTATATCTACTTCCGCTTGTGGCATGGGACAAGCATCTTTCAATACCGATATATTAAATACAGCCTCTTCACCTAATTGATAATTCCAATCAGTATGATTGGGACTAATCAGTACCATGACTTCATTACCACGTATTTGTGACATCAAATTCAATGTCAAAAAGAAAGTAATAAGAAGAGTTACGGAACGTTTTAATGAAATAATCATATTCTGAAAGATTAATAGAATGAATACCGAAATAACTTATTTTCTATACAAGCGATAAGTAACCACATCTTGTGCAGGAATTGTAAGCAGGCGATCAATCTTGTTCTTCAACGATGTCTTTCCTTCCATTCGACCAGTCCATAAATTCCTTACCTTATAAACGATTTTATTGAATGCAGTACTTCGCTTGCTTACAGCCTCATCTGTAAAGTTAAAGTCTTGCCAGTTCACCTTGCAAACAATAGGCTGACGTGTTGGATTTAATATCGTCATAGCCCAATCACCATTTGCAAGTGGTTTAAACCAATAGTCTAATCCCTCTCTACGCAAAAAGCGAAGACCTTGTACACCAAGTTCATCTTGGTCAATAGCAATAAGTTCTCGGTTTGTCAGTATAGCCTTAGTTTCTGCACTCATGTTACGAACATCATTACCAAGGATTAGTGGACTGGCCATCATACACCACATTGTGAAATGTGCTCTGTCTTGATTTATGGTTAAACCATTACCCACTTCGAGCATATCTGGGTCGTTCCAATGACCAGGACCAGCATAAGATCGCAAGCTATCATTCTTGTTAATACAATCTAAAACGCTATATTGTACATAAGTGGGAAATACTCTTGTTGAGTCAAACGAACACCAAATATCAGGCCCTATGCGCCAGGAGTTACCAATATCTCTTGCCCATCGCCATGGATTATTATCCCCCCATTCACACATAGAGAAGAAGATTGGGCGACCAGCAGCACGTAAAGCGTCACTCATCAGTTGATAAGCACCGCGCGCATTAATATTTATTGTGTTACACCAATCATACTTTAGATAGTCTATATCCCAACGTGCATACTGTAATGCATCTTGATATTCATGACCCAATGAGCCAGGACGGCCCGCACATGTTTCTGAACCAGCATCACTATAAATACCAAGTTTCAAACCACGTGCATGGATATAATCTGCAAGTGCTTTGATTCCATGTGGGAAATGCTTTGGATCAGCCTGTATAAAACCATTAGAATCACGCTTACCATGCCAGCAATCATCTATATTTACATAAATGTATCCAGCATCACGAAGCCCACTTGACACCATAGCATCGGCTATACTCTTAATAATATCCTCATCAATGTTGCCTTGAAACTTATTCCATGAGCTCCAACCCATTTGGGGAGTCTTCGACAATTCATCCCATTTCTGAGCACTAACTCTAAGCGATAGGAGTAAAAGCAATAGTAAAGTAATAGCGTTCTTTTTGTTCATGTTATTGAATTTGAATTTTGGCTTTAGGTAATTACTTTGCAAAGATAAAACTTAAATATCTAAATCACAAATACTATTTTGACTAAAATAGACACTTTCATGGGGCTGTAGCTATTTCTTTCAAATGTATTTAATCTTTGTTACTATCGATTATATTTGACGATATCTAATGAATAAGAACATAAGATGAATTTTAACAGCCCCATTTTTTTATAGTTTTTAGAAGCATTTAATATCATTCAACCATCAGAATCATCATTTCTTTTATACACTTTATTTTGTTATACAATCTATTAATAAACAGTTAATTATAAAGATTGATTCAATTGATATGTAAACTAAAAACTTATCATAATTCACACTGAATTTAACAACGATATGAATAGACTCATTTTACCGAGTAATCTGATGCACTTCATTGTACAATTTAAGTCAGATCAAGGCTTAAAATACCTGATTTCATATCGTGATTATTTCATATCTATAATTAGACTACATCCATTATACATTTAATTTTCTCATGATGTTATCAATACTTCGTATGATTTTCCACAGATATATCAATCGACTTGTCTTTAGATTAATATTATTTCAACTGAAATTATACTAATTGTCTTGCTGTATTTCCATTTCCTCATACAAATATTTATGTTCAATCTGTTTTGAAAGGAAGCAGTGGTAGCCCCGCTTGATTCTTCACTGTTCCTAATTGAAAGTTATGATAACAATAACGAACCGCAACAGGGCGGGTAACATTGGGTGATGTTAAAAGGAATGTGTTATTACGGATATATTGCGCATTTGCCGGATAAAACACTTTATCTTGACCTGCTATTTCAAATCCTTCATACGATTTCGTAGCAATGATTCCATGATATGTATCTTTCAAGTGAACAAAACAACTGTCATTTCTGATTTCTAACTTCTCAAAACTTGGGCTTCGATAGAAGACTTGATCAAAGCCATAATCACGTGCTATAGCAGCCATAGCCAACCGTTCACCTACCAATCGCTTCTGACAAGGGTGGATTTGTTCTGCTTCAAAAGGGTAAACTAAATCATTTGTGCCTATAAGTACTGTATTAGATACATTATTTGCCACTTCTTGTTGTTGTGAACGGATGAGTGCAGCCGCTGTACCCATGGCATCGCCATAATTATATGGAGCTATTTCTACAAAGTAAAAAGGTAACTCAGATGAACGAAAACCTTTTCTCCATTGATTGATTAGCTCCGTTAAACGTTTTACATACGTAGAAGAGTTATGGTCAACATTGCTACAACCTTGATAGAAAATAATACCTCGAACAGTACTATTGAGGATGGGATGGAATGTTCCATTCCCCCAAAGTAAAGGTCTAAGCCAATCCTTTGGATATTTCATAGCAATCTCAGAAGAGTCAGTTGGTTCATCGGTATGATGTTGAAGATAGTCCTTATCAAGCCAACTCTCTACCATTGTTCCACCCTTATTAGCGAGAATTAAGCCTATCGGAACATTGAGAATTTCATGGAGTTTGCGGCCGAAAAAATAACCGACTGCACTACAATATGAAGCAGAATTAGGATTAATCTCTTCCCAACGACAAACAGCATCATCTTTTGGCATAGCACTCATTGACGCAGGAATCTTCACGTATCGCACACCTTTCATTTGTCCAGACGTAGCAATAGCATCTTGATACCCTTCAACAGGACACTCATAGAAACCTTGAAGAGGCATCTCCATATTGCTTTGTCCAGCGCAAACCCATACTTCTCCTGCAAGGATATTATACAAAGTAACAGCTTGTCCGTCATCAAACGTAATATTGAGTGGTGTATAACTTGCTTTCGGTGTACGAATCTTTACATTCCATTTCCCATCTTTATCAGCCACAACCGATACCGGTTTACTCCACGAAGGCTTTACTACGACACGTGAATTCGGAGTTGCTGTACCCCAAAACTTTACTTCTGCCTGTTGCTGTACAATCATATTATCATTCAAAATGTGTGGTAAATGTACCTTAGCTGTAGCAGGCAAGTTCAAAATTAGTAAGAAACAAAATATCAAATAATAATGATTCTTCATTGCTTTCAATTAATTTTAAGGAAAAAGAGAATTTAATTTAAAACGACAAATCCCTCCTCTCAAAAGAGAGGAGGAATAAGATGATTTATCGCGTAATAACATAATCACTATTCATTGTGGACTTCCACCAATCATCAGAAGCATGACTTCCACCATACCATGGCATGAACCAACTCCACTTTGCATTTTGTTTCCACTGATTTGGGATATCTGTTACCATACCACATTCTGTTAGTGCAATCATCTTTTTGGGGTAACGATATGCTAAAGTATTAAATCTTTCAGCCATTTCTTCTGCAGAAAGTGGTACATTTTGTTGACCATATGCGTCTGTACCGATGACATCTACATATTCATCTCCAGGATACCAGCTCGCATCGGCTTTCTCTGAAGTCCATACCCAAATGAGATTATTTAGTCCTTTTTGTTTGAAATAATCATACATATAACGCCAAAGCTTTACGTAAGATTCAGCAGAACCATTGCCCCACCAAAACCATTTACCAGCAGCTTCGTGTAGAGGACGCCATAAAACAGGTATTCCTGCCTGCTTCAGTTGTATCAAATAAGGAGTCAACTTCTCTAAATCGGTCTTCATAAATCTATTTGCCCAGGTACCATCTTTAACAGCATCATCAAGTGTAAACTCATTTTTTGCAGCATAGAAATCATACTTTACGCTACCAGCAGCTTCTACAGTGACTCCTGTTATGGTATAATCGTGTCCACCAAGTATTAGTCCGTTAGCACGCATTTCATTAAGTGTTGTCTGATCAAGTGTCATTGAATAGCTATCACCGCTTATATTAAAGTAATCCCAATTCTTTCCACTTTCATCCACAAAGCCAGCCCAACTACTATTCTTTATAGAGCCTTGAGCACCTGGTTTAACGTTAGTAATTTTCACTATTAACTTACTTCCTATTGAAGCTTTAGCCAATATGTCTTTCGTAGCCTGTGTAGTTAGCTGTATATTACCACTCCAATCACTCGGAATAACCTTATTAGGACCAGAATAAAGCGATACGGGAACTGCAGAAACATAAGGATTTGATGTTGGAACACTCCAGTGCCAACTTATTGTAACCATACCACCGGCATTGTGCCACGACTGGACCGGAGTGATGTTTGAATAATCAATCCATCCACCAGGAGTACTTGATTGCAGATGAATATAATCGTATCCATTAATTGCAGGGTAGTTGCCTGTGAGCTGATGTACCTTTTCTGCATTTTCATTATTCCATGAAACATTTGCCATCGTAGCAGAAAACACCTTCTTACCATAGTTGTTAAGCAACTTCTGATAAAGCGCTTTTGCTTCAGTAGAGGCATTAGGATTGACTGGAGTTTTATCTATTTGCTGCGTCTGTGCCGTGAGATTAGCCTTTACCATAGGTGCAGCAACGCGATTAGGTCCTGTAACAACTCCTTCTGGAATAACCAATTCATAATTCTGATCACGGTCAATATTAGCCATAATCAATAACTGATTAGACGATCCTATGACATTAGCGCTAACAACAGGAGAACCATTTAGCGTAATCTTTGCATAATCTTCTGAGGCAAAAAAGACATTTTTGTCATAGCTAACTATAATGGAATCAAGTCCTGCTTTGATATTTGTTTGCGGAGAAACACTGACAAATTCAGGAGCGCCAACAGATGCAATATAATGTTCTACAGTATCACTACATGCAGAAGTAGCAAGTGATAGTAATACAAATGCAGCTGTGTTAAATTTATTTTTGAACATATATACTTTTATTTTATATAAAAAGAATGATGAAATTAAATTCTCCTCCATTTCTGAATGAGGATTAAGCTGGAATACTTTTAATATATAGCATTAGATGCATTCCAAGCTTATCTTATTCCATTACAGAGGATTTAGCTATTTGATTGGTACAACTCTGACATTATCTATATCCAATTCGGGAGTACAATCAGTTCCTTCTATACCACCACTCCATAAGAAGAAAGTAAAACCTGTCAGCATATCTTTCGTAATTGTCTTTCCTGCAGCTTGTCCTTCATAAGTCTTATTGAAAGCAGAAAGTGGAATTGTAACTGTAGTCCAATGGCTTCCAGTATTAAAAGAACCAGAGTTCTGCCATGGCAACCATAAGCCTCGTGGAATATCTGCATTGTAATATTGGCTATTTGCAGTTTGAAAAGTAACATTATTGTTACCTGTAAAAATCATCTGTAAAGCAGAAGCACTCCATGGAGAAGAGGCTGGTACACGACACTCAAACTTCAAAGCCATATCATTGATATCGCAAGTGTCAAGTAACTCTTTAAAACTTGTGATAGAAGATAATTCAGGGAAGCTTGCAGAAGGCTCGGGCCAATAGTTCATTGCAAAGTCATCTTCATCCCAAGTGGCACCTACTTTCCCTAACATATTAGCTCCTCCAAGATAAAGATAGCTTCCATCTATGCCATTATTACGTATGCGTCCGGGACGCCATCCATGCCCTGCAGTTAGTCCACCATGTGAACCATCGAAGTCAAATAATATGTTTCGCGTATCTTTATAAACGAATTGAGACTTATTTTTACCATAAACACTCTCCACATACACCCGTCCAGATGTTGCTCCTACAGGTACGATAAAGGTTAAACTGTTTTTACTAATCGATTTAATCTCAGTTACAGGCAACTCCCCGTCGTTGAATGTAATCTGTAAAGGTTTATAAGGATCTTGTATAAAGTAATCTCCTGTAACCGTCACTTCATCACCAGCCACAGCATATTCACAGCTCATTGACGAAACAACTGGTGGCGGAACAATGACATGGAAATCATAAGTTGTTGTATCACCAGCACCATTAATCATATAAATCTTATCCGTTACAGCAGATGGAATGTTCTTAGGGATATCAACTAATAACGTGTTATCAGTGATAAAACTTGTATTCAACACAGCCTGTTGATCATTGAACAAGATCTTATGTATACTGCGAAGGTTCTTTCCAACCAAGCATATTGTCTTCTGAAGATAACTCTTTGTGATAATAGAATCTGCACTTTGAGGTAACCGAATATATTGAACTTCAGGCTTTCCACTTGTTGATTTATATTCATCGGGTTGATCTTTACATCCCGTGAAGCTCATAGTGGCAAAGCTTGTTAAGGCTACCAACGCGATATGTAAATTCTTGGAACGTTTCATGTCCGTATAATTTTAAATGTTTTATATTTAATAAGCGTAAGTTGAACGAACGTCAACATGTACAGGAGTCTTTTGAAGATTTCCATTAAACACTACATCTTGACTTGGGAATGGCAAAGTAAATGTCTGCTCTGACACATTAGGAGCCAGTGTTTCTGTAGCATAATGCATTGTTGAAGCATCTACATTCCACGACTTACTCTCATAATAGTTCTTATATAGCGTATTAAGTCCATAATAAGCTCCTCGTTTTTGCTGTTTCAACTCATTGGTAGCACCACTCATATCATAATAACTGCGACGCACAAAGTCATACCATCGGTCACCTTCCATAGCTAATTCTAGCCGGCGTTCTTTCCAAACATCATTCCAAGTGATAGATGTTGGACGTGCAGCTGATTTAATAGCACGGCTGCGTACTTTGTAGAAAGCATCTATTGCACTTGCATCCGTGGTACTATTATTATTTCCAATAACAGCCTCTGCATAGACAAGATAAACATCTGAGAGTCGTAATACAGGAGTAGCCAAGCTACTATGCATGTTAGATGCAGAGATTCCATCTACAGCATGTGTCTTATGGTCGTAAGCATCGCCATAAAGATGCTTCACACTATTAACACCTGTTGCACTTTGTAATGTCCCAGGACCACCTGAACCATACCCATTACTATCGTAAAGGAATTGTAAGAAATTAAAGCCTTTACGTCCCTGTTCATCTGTTTTGTCCTCCCAGAAGTAATCGTAGAAGTCACCTGCCATCATCATGGTTGCTTTACGACGCTCATCTACATCTGTTCTTGTTGCAGGATCATCTAATGGTGAGACACCAAAGGCTTCCTGTAAGTCGACAGAAGGTCCACTATATCCACCCCAACAATCACCAAACTCATCGAAACCTTGCATTGCGAGATCACTCTGAAGCGTATTCTGTACGGTCCAAATACTGGTATCTGCAGTCCAGAGCCAAGAGAAAAGACACTCACGATTCAGTGCATTCTGCAGACGGAAAACATCAGAATAATTCGCCATTAAAGTGCGTCCGCTATGTTCAATTACATCTTTAGCGTATGAAGCAGCTTTATTAAGGTCGTCAGAATTACGTTGTCCATGACCATTTGCATTCACACCACTTTTATAAAGATACACTTTTGCAAGCAGACCTTCTGCTGAATAATAATCAATACGACCAGGGTTACCAGCCTTAGGCAAAAGTTCCATCGCCTTTTCTAATGTCATAATGATATAATCATATACATCAGACTTCTGAACTCGACTGACATTGCTATACGAACCATCTGCTAACATCGTCGAGTTGTCATGAACAATTGGCACATCTCCAAAAGATCGCACGAGAAAGAAATAAGCCATAGCTTTCCAAGCAAGACATTCTCCCATGCATTGATTCTTTACCGACTGTGAAGATGAGGCATTTTTAAGGTAATTATACACCGTATTAGCATGTCCTATGACTGCCCAAAGAGAGTTAGACATATTCATCAAGTCAGCATCTGTACTATTAACAGTTAGTGTCATATATGGACTTGAGCCCCAGTAATAGTTTCCAGACATCACCTCTCCTACTTTTATAAAGCCTCTTTGAAAGTCATACCATGGAGAATTATATAGATAATTGACACCTTGTACACATTGACTATCATCTTTGTAGAAATTACCTGCATTGTAAGAGTCCTCTGCTGGCCTATCTAAAAAGTCACCACAAGATGTTGTGAGGATAGCACCTGTAAAGGCGAATGCAATATATAGATATTTAATATGCTTCATTGTAATATAGATTTTATGTTAGAATGTAAGATTCAAACCAAAGGAATAAGTTGTAGGAGAAGGATAACGACCATTGTCTACACCATAAGTATATCCGTTAATATCGGCTGTACTTGCTCCAATTTCAGGGTCGTAACCATCATATTTGGTTATAGTGAACAGGTTTTGGATATTCATTGATACACGAATATTTTCAAAACCCCACTTCGATATCCACTTCTTAGGCAATGTGTAACCTAAAGCTATATTTTTGAAACGGATATATGAACCATCTTCTATATACCTATCGCTAATAACATCATTATCATTTGGGTCTGTAATTGTTGCGCGTGGAATACTCGTTCCAGGGTTGGCTACACGTACATTGCTAATATCCGTGTACCAATAACTACCTGCAGCATAGGTCTTTGACGGATCAATAGCTTCTAAACGTGCTCTTCCGGTCACATCTTTTAATTGATTACTCCATAGTGTATTTATGTGAGTAAGTTTCATTTTCATGTAATTATAGACCTTATTGCCATAAGTTCCATTAATGAAGATATTTAAATCGAAGTTCTTATAACGGAAAGTATTGGTCCAACCAAATGTGAATTTGGGCATAGGAGAACCTATATTTGTCTTATCATAATCATCAATTTTACCATCAGGCTTGCCATCTGGGGCACTAATATCCTTAAATTTCAAGTCTCCAACCCAAGGAGTTGTATTGCGTTCGAAACTTTTTCCGTCAGCAGGATATTTTGAAGTCTTTGGTGAAAGCTCAAGGTCTTTTAAATCTTTATATACTCCGTCAGTAACAAAACCATAGAAACCATAAAGAGATTCGCCTACATTTGAAACACTTATCACATCACTCCATTGTCCGTATCCAACGATTGCTGCATTCTTTGTGCCTGAAAGAGCAACTAATTTATTCTTATTCCATGAAATTTGGAACTCAGAATCCCACTGGAAACGACCTGTTATAGGATGGGTATTCACTGTAAGTTCAACACCGGTATTGCGGATTGTACCATAATTTCCATAGGGAGGAGCAAGAACAGAAGATACATTGCCAGATGTACCCATATAAGAAGGTAGTTGAAGTGGCATAAGCATATCTTTAGACTCTTTGCGATACCAATCCAATGTTATATTAACACGATCATTTAGCAAACCTAAGTCAAGTCCAATATTCCATTGTTCTTGACTCTCCCATTGTATATCAAGATTAGGAATATTATCAGGACGATAGGACTTTCCCAACAAAGTAGGCATCGCTTTCATGAGCGTTCCCCATTTATATGAACCAATTGCAGAGTTACCTGTTTGTCCCCAACCAGCTCTCAACTTTCCATTGCTGACATATTTACTAAGGACTGATTTCTGGAAGAAACTCTCATTAGTAAATCTCCACGAAGCTGCGAATGAGTGGAATCCTGCCCACCGTTTATTAGGACCAAAGTTTGAGCTTCCATCATAACGATAGGTGTACGTTGCATTGTAGCGATCATTGAAGGCATAAGTTAGTCGTGTAAAGACAGATGACATCGCCGAGCTACCAAAACCAACTTGGATTGCAGGCGTTCCTGTACCTAATGCAGGATTGTTTACTGCGTTAGATGGGAGGTTAGTATTTTCCGTTCGGTTATTATCATATGTACTTTCCCACATCTCTTGGCCAAGCATAGCCGAGAAATTATGTTTACCAATCGAATTAGAGTAAGTTACATAATTCTTTAATTGCCAAAACGTTCCCGTTCCTTTTTGTACAGACGCTGCGTTAATTTTACGCTTCCAGCTACCGAGATCTACTGTTGGCAGAAAACGACGGCCACGATTCTCACTTAAATCATAACCTAACTCTGCATGCCAGACTAAGTTTTTGATTGGAGTAATTTCAAAGAAAAAGTTACCATTTAGCTTACGGCGATCCAATTGTATTTGGTTCAACATCGCCATGGCTATAGGATTTGGATTTGTAAAACCTTCTTTTGAGACCGACGAGTAGCTGCCATCTATATTATAAATAGGAATATCAGGCGGCGTTGTTAGCGAATAGTTAATGATTCCATCATCACTATCTGCGAGCTTAAGATCATCGTATGTCGTCGAGAAGTTTGCACTTAGCCCTAATTTTAGCCATGATTTCAGCTTTGCATCCAAGTTTACGCGCATGCCCAATCGATCGAAATTACTTCCGATAATCGTACCTTGTTGGTTCATATAATTTGCCGAAACATAATACTGAACTTTATCTGAACCACCCTGTGCTGCAATCTGATGTGAATGCATTAACGCTGTTCTGAAGATTGCATCTTGCCAATTTGTACCTTTACCAAGCAAAGAGGGGTCTGCGAAATGTGGATCTGCAGTAGACGAATTAATTTGGCCTGTCGTCACGAAGTCATTGTAGTAATCTGCAAATTCGCGCAAATCCATCACATCTAATCGGCGGTTTTGACGACTTATTGCCATCATTCCGTCGTAAGTAAACTTCGCTTCGCCTGCTTTTCCACGTCGTGTGGTGATTAATACCACACCATTCGCGCCTTGAGCACCATAGATTGCGGTAGCAGAAGCATCTTTCAAGATTTCCATTGAAACAATATCGTTTGGATTTATCGTAGAAAGCGGGGAGATTGTTGACACCTTACCATTACCTAAAGCATCGCCTAAACCAAACGATGACCCACTTGAACCACTGCCCTGCACGATAACGCCATCAATTACATAGAGAGGTTCGGCGTTTGCATTGATGGTTGCTTGGCCACGAACGCGGATACTCGTCGAAGTGCCCGGCGCTCCAGAAGTACTTACGGCAGTAACCCCAGCGGCACGTCCTTGCAATGTTTGATCAAGGGAGGTGACGATAGAACCACGCAATTTCTTCTCATCCATCGTAACAGATGCACCAGAGACATCACTTTTCTTCATCGACCCATAGCCAACGACAACCACTTCGTTGAGCGTTGCATTGTCTTCTGACAAAGTGATCACATAAGAATTTTGAGCAGAGATCTTAACGTCTTTCGACGCATAACCGATATAAGACACTTCAAGCGTGCAGCCCTGGGGAACTGAAAGCGTAAAATTACCATCTAAATCGGTAATTGTTGCGTTATTCGTACCTTTTTGCTTAACTGTAGCACCAATAATCGCATCTTTACCATCGGTTACTTTTCCCGTAATTTTCCGGGCTTGCTGAGTCACGGCATACACGGTATTCCCCCCTGTAGCCCCTACTTGTGGAGAATAACTGAACATTGTCAGCGTCAGACATCCAACAAGTAATGTCGTTTTACTATTATTTAAATCCATGGGTATTGGGTTAGATTGTTTTCTGCTTTGAGACTTCCGTTGCTGAGCATTTTCAGCCTTCAGTCACATGTTTCGTAATTGGTTTTTATCTGCTTCCAAACACGGCTGCTTTTCGGCCTGTGTTTTTTCGCATATCATTTAGGTAATTTGTTTAATGTCATTCCATTCGAGAATGAATCTGGTGCAAAGATAAACATTATCTTATGAAACAAACAATGTTTTTTTATTATATGCTGATACTATGTTGACAACAAGCAGTTTTTTATCCATTTCTAAACATCGGCGTCAAACGCTCATCAGCCCACAATGTCGTTCTACAAAAAGATTCAAGCAAAACAGCAGCTTAAGTTTGAGGCTGCAAATCTTTTTGTGAAAATAGTCAAAACCAAACTCTTTTTGCATTAGAAACTGCTATATACTATCAGAATTTGACGCAAAATAACATCAATACAAAAGGAGATGCCCACAAAGACACCTCCTTCTGCATTTCGTTCCATGTTAACTGGCAGCCGACCCTTGCTGAACCTGTTTCAGCTTCTGTTTCCAATGAGAATAGGCCTCCAAATACTGCTCACGACAATTAAAATCGGGTGCAATGACCGCCAATCTCTTTAATGTCGAGAATGCCTCATCCCTATTTTGATAAATTCCGGCTCCCAACCCTGCTCCCTTAGCAGCCCCAATGCTACCGTCGGTTTCGAAGAGTTCAATTGAGGCCCCACTGACGTTGGCCAATGTTTCGCGGAACAAAGTACTCAGAAACATGTTCGCATTTCCTGCGTGAATCTTGTTGATTTCCATCCCCATTTCCTGCATGACTTCCATCCCATAGCAAAAACTAAAAACGATGCCTTCTTGGGCTGCCCGCAACAGGTGGGCTTGAGAATGTTTATTAAAATTCAGTCCATGCACCGAGCAACCCACAGCCTGATTCTCAAGCACACGTTCGGCCCCATTGCCAAAGGGGATAATCGCCACGCCTTCACTTCCGACAGGGATTTTCGCCGCCATTTCGTTCATTTCTGCATAGCTCACATTGGGGGTGACATTCCGATGCATCCAGGCGTTCAAAATCCCAGTTCCATTGATACACAACAACACACCGAGACGATCTTCCGCTGTTGTATAGTTGGCATGAGCAAAGGTGTTAACGCGGCTCTTTGCGTCATAGTTCACTTCGCCCAAAACGCCATAAACCACCCCAGAAGTGCCCGCCGTACTGGCTATTTCTCCCGGATTAAACACGTTTAAGCTCACCGCGTTGTTGGGTTGGTCTCCGGCACGATAGCTTATTGGCGTACCAGCCTTCAATCCTAATTCTAAACCGGCTTCTTTCGACACCTCACTCTGAAGGGCGAAGGTCGGCACAAGTTTAGGCAGTAAATCTTCACTAAATCCGAAATAATCCAGCAAGAATTTGGCAGGATTTTTCGTTTTGAAGTCCCACATCATTCCTTCTGACAAGCCGCTGATGGTGGTTTGAATTTCGCCACTTAATTTCATGGCAATATAATCGCCGGGGAGCATAATCTTGTCAATCTGTTCAAAAATAGCAGGCTCGTTGTCTTTCACCCATGCCAATTTGGCAGCCGTAAAGTTACCGGGCGAATTGAGCAAATGAGTTAAGCAGCGTGTCTCTCCGAGTGACTTAAAAGCTCGGTCGCCATACGGAATTGCACGCGAATCACACCAAATAATGCTTGGGCGCAACACTTTTTGTGATTTATCTACACAAACGAGGCCGTGCATCTGATAAGAAATACCGATGGCTGAAATATGCTCGCCGTCAATCTGCGCCTCAGCCATCACTGCCTTCACCGCCAATTTGAGATTGTCCCACCACATCTGCGGTTCCTGTTCTGCCCACCCGGTTTTTACAGCGATGATGCTCGCTTCGCACTTCGGATAGAATGCCGATGCAGCCACGCTCCCAGACTCAACATCGACCAATGAAGCTTTAACAGAACTGCTCCCGATATCAAGTCCTAACAGAAATTTTTTATTCATGAAATTAAAATTTGATTTGTTGTTCACCTTATATTATATATACGATAGCAAAAGTAATGAAAAAACTCAAGTTTAGACACAAAATTGGGAACGTTTTACATTTTATACGCTTGTTGGAAACCAGAAATCATGATGTTTCTGCTCAAACACCCGGGGTAAATGGTCAGAAATAGCTGTTTTTCTGCAAAACACCCGAGGTAAATGGTCAGAAATTGCTGTTTTTCTGCAAAACACCCGGGGACAATGACCGAAAATCGCGTAATTCTGATAAAACACCCGGGGTAAATGAACAAAAATCGCGTGATTCTGATAAAACACCCGGGGACAATGACCGAAAATCGCGTGATTCTGACAAAACACCCGGGGACAATTGCAGTTTTTCACGAAATTCTGCTCAGGAACGGGGTACAATTATCAGATTTCGTGAAATTCTGCTCAGGAACGGGGTACAATCATTAGATTTCACGAAATTATGCTCAGGAACGGGGGACAATCATCAGTTTTTAAGATAAAAGAGAACTTTTACCGATGATTTTAATCAGAAAAGCGCATAATACTGATGCGTGCCGTTGGAATCTATGCAAAACGAAGGCCCATTCTCCCCTATTGTCAATGATTCCATGCACCACAATAAGGACAACGGCCTTTACGCCGCAGTGCATGACCACAATTTCCGCAAATGAAGGTTGTGCGGTTTTTTGTAGCATAGCGATAGAGGGCAAAGAAGACATAGGCCACCAACAACAAATAGCCAATGTAATAGAGTGAAAGGATGCTGAAGACAATATAGTCAACGGCACACACGCCGACCAATCCGCAGATGTAAAGCACCGCCTCGCCTGCTGGCAGTTTATGGAAGGTGTCATCTACGGCGGCAATTCCAACGATGAGCATCGCCCACACCGACGAAAGGAAGATGGAGAGCAGCGGTGGAACCGAACAAGGGTTTAACGTCGGATGGAAGTAGAAATGTCGCCATACATCGGGGGCAAAATTCTGAATGCTGGCATAGAATGTCGCTGCCGTTGCAACAATGATTGCCAACAGCGTGGGATAGAACGAATCTATGTCGCGAAAATGAACGAGGTGGGCATTTTTGCGCATCAACTTGCGGATAACATATCCGGCGAAAATCAAGGCGACGATAATCAAGGAGATTAATACATGAATGTCTGAAAAAGTGGAGATAAACTGAGAGATAGGATCATCTGGCACCACTTTTGACAACAAAACCGACTCACGTTGCCAGCCAAACGTGTGTTGGTCACGAGCAACCTGCACCCAAATGGAGTCTATTGAGTCGGAGGGCACAGTGCGAATGTCAGCAACCACAATATGATCGTGTTTGTGAATATAAATCGTGTCGATAGGCAGTAATGCCGACACTTCTTCAGGTTGCTGGCGGATTAAAGCGAAAGAATCGGCCTTGACTATAAAGTTATAGTTGTTTGTGTAGTGATGTTTAGCCTGGAATGACAAAGAATCAAGTTGTTTTGCACTATAATTGACCACGGCGTCGTGTGTCTTTGGTTTCTGATGATAACATGAGGTCATCATGAAAAGAACCGCTATCCCACAGAGACAGCTAAGCAAATAGATGCGAAACTCTTTTATGCAATGATTCATTTGACAATGATTTTTGATTATTCAGCGTAGATATTCATCTGACATTCCTTGCAGTCGAACTCCAACCGAAAGCGACGGCCGTCTCCAAGTCTCAGGAAGAGAGGTTCATCCCACGTTGGTCGCTTTCCGCCTCGTTTCTCACAAAAACCTAAGGAAAATCGAATGCAATGGCGGCATTGCATGACTAATGGATTGGCCGAAGCAGACAATTCGAGGGCGGGCTGAAGAGAAGTGAGTCCGTGAGCCTTGTAAAACTGCTTTGACAGATGATTTGAAATGTTATAAAGGTAGGAATGAGCCTTATAGGCCTTCGGAACGATGTTTTCAACGTTGGAAGAAGGTTGGGTGTGAACATTTGTTTCGGGCGCAGTTTGCTTTGCTTGCTTCAACTGACTTTCAAGCTGGTCCACTGCAGTCCTGCGCAGCTCGGCTAACAAACTTGAGGGGACGAAATATTCGTCAGCGTGATTTTCTATCTTGATTTCTTGGCATTCGAAGATCGTATTCCCCAATTTTGCAAGTTGCTTGATGATATTCTCCCGCTGCGACTGACGTGCTGCCTGGTGCTCAAAAACAATGTTTGCAGTAGCCTTGATTTCTGCTTCGTGACATGAGGCACAAAGGAAAAAGCCGTCGGCAGTTGCACCGAAACGCATGGCGAGCTGTAGCCTGCGCTTGGCTGTGACGTTTGCCAGCAGCCGAGAGAAAGCCACATCGTTGTTCCGATAAAGATCCGTTCCCGGCCTTAATCGCTTGGGGAGTTTCAGCGGATAAAGTCTGTTTCCTTCGGCCTTATTGATGCGAAAGCCCTCAAGTTCGTGTGCATCATTAATGAAACAAAGTCCGTCGCCATTTTCAAACGCGGCCGTTCCTGAGACATTAAAGGAGTTCCCACGAATCTCTTTGACATTTCCAACGTATTCACCCATGGCCTTCGGAGTGTCGAAGTTCGCAATGTTGGCCTGACGTCCATTTAGGAAATATGTGGTAAAACCTCGGTTGAAAGTCTTTCTGAGATCAGGTTCGAAGGCGTAATCTACCCTGCCATAAGACGCGCGTGAATATAAATCAGGGTGGGAGTTTACAATCTTGTTCAGTTCTTTACTATATGCACTGACAACATTCTTAACGTATTCAACATCTTTCAATCGCCCCTCGATTTTGAATGAACAAGCACCGCTTTCTGCAAGTTCCTGCAAGTGTTCAAGCTGACACATGTCGCGCATGGACAAAAGATGGCGCTGATGTTCAACTTCGCGTTGATTGCTGTCGAGTAAATCAAATTTCATTCGACAAAACTGCGCACATTCGCCTCTATTCGCACTACGATGAAAGCAATGTTGCGAAGCGTAACAAACGCCGGAGTAACTTACGCACAATGCGCCATGGACAAACACTTCCAGATCCATTTCAGGCACAGCGTGGTGGATTCTGGCAATCTCGCGAGCAGAAAGTTCACGTGCTAAGACAGCGCGCTTAAAACCCACCTCCTGCAACCATCTTACCTTTTCAGCTGTACGATTATCAGTTTGAGTCGATGCGTGCAGCTCCATTCTGAATGGAACTTTCGCGTCCCAGTGTTCAATCAGTTCTAAGATGCCCATATCTTGCACCAGAAGCGCATCCACACCAATTGTGTTCAACGCCTCAAGCATTTCTTTGGTGGCAGCGAGTTCATCTTCATAGATAATCGTGTTTATAGTCACATAAACTCTCGCGCCGAACTGATGCGCATATTCACAGAGTTGCTGTATGTCGTCGAGAGAATTACCCGCGGCCGCCCGTGCGCCAAAGCGTGAGGCACCAATATATACGGCATCAGCACCATGAGAAATTGCGGTCATGCCACATTCAAGGTTTTTCGCCGGAGCCAAAAGTTCTAATTTCTGCATCTATTTGATTTCATCAATGTTGTAAGGAGTCTCTTGGTAGACATAATAATTTATCCAATTGCTGTAAAACAGATTGGCATGCGCGCGCCAAGTGACAATAGGCGGTTTAGCTGGATTGTTGTTCATATAATAGTTTACGGGAACATCCACATCGTCACGCTTACCTTTATCGCGCTTATATTCGCGGTCAAGCGTGTCAGGCGCATATTCTAAATGGCCAGTAATGAAAAACTCTCGTCCGCCCCTCGCCATGACAATACTCACTCCACTTTCTGGTGACTCGGCGATAATTTCCAACTCTTTATGCGCTAGAATGTCTTCCTTTCTCACCTCCGTATGCCTACTCTGTGGCATAAAGAACGTGTCGTCGAAACCTCTGAATATCGGAAGAGCAGGATTTAGTGTCTGCTGCTGAAAAATGCCAAACATCTTTTTGGGTAGTGGATATTTTGGAATTCCATAGAAATGATAAAGTCCAGCCATTGCTCCCCAACACAAAAACATTGTACTTGTGACATGGGTACGCGACCAATTGAAAATAGCCTGAATCTCCTCCCAATATTCAACAGCTTCGTAATCCATATTCTCTATCGGCGCACCTGTTATAATCATGCCGTCAAACTTCTGAGAAGAAAGTTCTTCAAAAGACTTGTAAAACATCATCATGTGCTCTACAGGAGTATTCTTTGGTGTGTGACTTTGCAATTTCATAAAACAGATATCCATTTGTAATGGAGTGTTTGAGAGAAGACGAATCAAATCGGTCTCTGTCGTAATCTTAAGTGGCATAAGATTGAGAATGACAATCCTCAAAGGCCTGATTTCTTGGTTATGGGCACGTGTTTCGTTCATAACAAAGATATTTTCTCCTTTGAGAATGTCAATTGCAGGGAGTCTATCGGGTAATCTTAATGGCATTTTATCAATTCATTAATACTGCAAAGAAATTTAACGCAGTTTGTAACCTTTGAAGGCATAGAACACAATGTAAGCGAAACTTACCAAGCAAATGCTATACGCCAATTGAATGCCTGCAATATCTTTGAGTAAACCAAACAAAACTGTAATCACCGCACCACCGATAAGGCCCATGGTAAGCAGCGAAGAGCCTTCTTTGGTAAACTTTCCTAAATCCATCAACGCTAATGGCCAAAAAGCTGGCCACATCAATGAGCAACCTAAAGCCATGATACCGATGCAATAGATGCTCAATGTTCCTGGCAAGAAAACAACGAGGGCTGTTCCTGCCAAAGCAACCAATGAACATATTTGCAATGCACGGGTTTGCGAGAGATGCTTTGGAATAAGAATAATCCCTGAAAGATATCCAACACTAATACTGATTGGCCCTATCCACGAATAGTTTTCAGGATGGCTAAGACCTAACTCGTTTGCATAATCAATCAAGGTTCCCAACACAATGGTTTCTACACCAACATAAAAGAAGATTGCCAAGGAACCAAGAACCAAATGTGGAAATTGAAAGATAGAATGTTTGCTGTTGGCATAAGCTGCCACCTTTTGGCTTTCAGCATCCTCTTCTTTGTTGCCCTCACCAACCGCCTTAACTTCTGGCAGCGGCGCAAAGAAAGAAATAACGCCCAACAAAACAAAGAGGCCAATAATGACAGCAAATGGCTTCGCCAGGTCGGCTACTGCAATATGGTCTGAATTACCTACAACAAATGCAATGAAAAGTGGCGACACTGGCCAAGCCAATTTATTAATCATGCCCATGATAGAAATGCGTTGAGCTGCACTTTCCGTAGGACCTAAAATCGTTACATAAGGATTGATAGCCGACTGTAAGAATGTATTTGCGGTACCACAAGCAAACGAGGCTACCAAGAACAAAAGAAAACTTTCTTCTTTCGCAGACAAAATAAATACGACAAAAGCAAGAGAAAACATTGCAAAAGCCGATGCCATCGTATGCTTATAACCTATTTTGCTAATCAACATTCCTGCAGGATAGCCAAAAATAAGGAATGGCAAGAAGGTAGCCCCAATAAGCATGTAGGCCTTCATCGAAGTTACCTGCAACGACACTTTAAGCACTGGAACCAACAGCGAGTTGATGCCCAATGCAAACCCGCAAGTGAAAAACATTAATCCTATAAACGCCATAGGAATAAAAAAGTTCTTTTGTTCTTTCATAAATTACATTTGCAACACAATTTTAGTTAAAGTTCTCATAATATTTTAGCAACAACATCGCTGCATTTCTGTTTAGTCTAATCAAAAAACAAGCTTAACTTGTGTTGCAATAATTATTAAGTTGTTCTCAAAAAAGACGTAGCAAAGGTACGAAAAAAATAAGAACAAACGGCGTATAGAAATATTCTTTAATATACTCATCTCAAATTTTATCAATATTTCAAGGCGAAAAGAATAGAAAAGTAGTAATTGCGCGGCGCGGAAAGGCCAAAATTCATTTTTTCATGCTTCCGCGCGGCGCGGAAAGACTAAAAAGCAATTTTTCATGCTTCTGCGCGGCGCGGAAAGACCAAAAAGCAATTTTTCATGCTTCTGCGTGGCGCGGAAAGACCAAAATTCAATTTTTCATGCTTCTGCACAGCGCAGAAAGACCAAAAAGCAATTTTTCACGCTTCTGCACACTGCAGTCATGCTTCTGCACACTGCAGAAAGACAAAAAAGAGATTTTTCACGCTTCTGCACACTGCAGAAAGGCCAAAAGTCGATTTTTCACGCTTCTGCACACTGCAGAAAGACAAAAAAGAGATTTTTCACGCTTCTGCACACTGCAGAAAGGCTAAAAAGAAGTTTTTCATGCTTCTGAGCGACTCAGAAAGACTAAAAAGAAGAGGAGAAAGGTCATCCAAAGCAGATGAGCCTTTCTCCTCTTTATTCAAATCAATTGTGAGTGCGTATTACCAAAGCTGCAAGCGCTCGCTTTCCGGCAAATACATCTTATCGCCCTTTTTCACATTCCATGCTTTATAGAAAGCATCAATATGAGGCAGAGCACCATCAACACGCCACTTACCCAATGAGTGTGGGTCGCGCTTTACACGATTACGAATCTCTTTGTCTGTGATGTTTTGTCCCCAAACACCAGCATAAGCCAAGAAGAAACGCTGAGCAGGAGTAAAGCCGTCTTTATCTTTCAAAGGTTTCTTGGCTGTAGCATTCAAAAAGGCATTGTAGGCTACTTGAAGACCTCCGTGGTCAGCAAGATTTTCACCTAATGTGAATTTGCCATTAGCATGCAGTCCTGGCAGCACTTCAATACCATCGAAGTAATCAGAATAGAGCTTAGCTCGCTTATCAAAGCCCTTAGCATCATTGGCTGTCCACCAATCTTTCATGTTTCCATCAGCATCATATTGACGACCTTGATCATCAAAGCCGTGAGTCATCTCATGACCAATGACAACGCCGATTGCACCATAGTTGAATGCCTCGTCAGCCTTAGGATCGAAGAAAGGATATTGGAGAATACCTGCGGGGAAACAGATTTCGTTGGTTGTTGGGTTATAATAAGCATTGACCGTTTGCGGAGTCATTCCCCACTCGTCTCTATCAACAGGCTTACCCGCTTTATCTGCAATTTCTTTATCGTGCGCAAACTTTCGGCATGCCATTACATTGTCATAGAAACTCTTCTTAGGGTCGATTGTCAAACGGCTATAATCAGTCCATTTATTAGGATAACCCACTTTCACATAAAAGCGATTAAGCTTTGCATGTGCATTGGCTTTGGTCGAATCGCTCATCCATGTTTGTGCATCAATACGCTGACCAAGACTCACTTGCAGATTCTTAACGAGATCCATCATCATCTTCTTAGATGACTCGGGGAAATAGCGTTTTGCATAGATGCGTCCCAAAGCTTCTCCCATTTGAGCCTCAACCTGATTCGTAGCACGCTTCCAAAGAGGATAGTCTTCTTTTCGTCCACTCATGGTTTTGCCAAAGAAATCAAAGTTTGCTTCGCGAATAGTATCAGTCAAATAGTTTGCGCTGCTACAAATAACATCCCACTCCATAAGAGCCTTAATATCATCAGCTGTCTGAAGCGACATCAGTTTGTCAAGTCCTGTCATAAAAGCAGGCTGACCAACAATCATCTTCTGAATGTAAGAAGACTTAATTCCTTCTGCATTAGCAAGCTGCTCGATTGGAATGTTTGGATAATCTTCTTTCACCTCAGCCAATGTCATCTTATTGTAATTTGCCTGAGGATCGCGCAACTCTGTCATGCTCTTAGAAATCAAAGCAACCAAAGTTTCCTGACGAAATACCTCGTCACTCCTTTTCTGAGCTTCGGCTTCATTGAATCCATAAAGAACAAACATTTGCTTGATATACTTCTTATAAGCATCACGAATGGCAACGGTTGCTGAGTCATTATTTAGATAATAATCCTTTTGTCCAAGTGTGAGACCACTCTGATAGATGTTTAGAATGTTATTCTTAACATCCTTCTCATCTGCGCCAAAGCCTGAGCTGAACTGAACACCATAGCCTTGTGCCGCATACTTCAATTGCAGGTCACGGAGTGCCT
>QWCO01000379.1_pt1 | contig 25525 bp, 32 predicted proteins | sample 1972611 | NCBI WGS metagenome assembly QWCO01 (sample SAMN09866706, study PRJNA288562) | Human oral metagenome isolate term1_saliva, whole genome shotgun sequencing... | reverse complement strand
GGGCAAATATTTCCTTTTCAACGGCTTCTTTATCCGCCGTGACAAAGTTGATTTCAGGTAAATTCATTATTATCGCCTCCACGGTGGTAAATTAATAGTCGCCCTTATGTCTACATCAGGGCATTTCAAAATAAGATTAGCGGGCAGTATTACGTAATGGGCGTACTCTTGATTAGCTTCTAATAGTACGTTCATATAGGCTTCGCTACCATACACTTTAAAGGCTATGCCGTCCCACATATCGCCTTGGATAGTTCTATACTGCTTCATAGCCACCTATCCTTTCTAACCATTCATCTTTGATTGCAATGGATACCTTAGGTCGTAGGTGACCTTCTTCTGCCTCGGTAGCGGTTGTTTCTTCAAAATCTACGGAAATAACTCTACATCGTGGCTCATATTCAGTAATGGCGCGAATCACTTCTGCAGATATTTTGGCCATTGCTACCGGTAGCGGTAAGTCGATAACAGTACCATCAATACCAAATCGTCTATCAAGTGGCACCGTAAACTGCGTTGTAGAAATGACAGTTCGCACATTTTGAATGATTTCAGTAAGAATATCCTTAGGGGCAAAATCAATGCCTTCAAGACGAGCGCTTACGTCAATTTGCATTTGTATCGCCTCCTTGTTTAGGTGTGATTACAACTTTAGGAATATCTGGAGCCTCTTTTAGCGTTACGTTAATTGATGCGGATAACACATTACCTCGGTTATCAATTGTATTCATCGCGGCACTTATACTCGTAATCAATAATTTATGTTCACTAAAAGGCTTGCCGTTAATAATCAACTGCTCAGCTTGACCTTCACGGCACATCTTGGCCACTTCCTCAATTTCTTTCAAAGGATCAACACCCAACAACTTATTAAAGTTCATCGTAAAGGTAATATCATCCGCATCAGGCCCCAAGAATTCAAGTATAGGCTTTTGCCCTATGATTTCGTGAGACGCTGTTCGTGCGTTGATATTTCGAGCTAACGCATCGAACGTACGCACCGTATGTGAGGACGCTACAAATACTATTTTTCCGAAACTACCTAATTGGCGTTGCGGTAAGTATCCGCCCAGACCAAACTTATCGGCTAGATTAGATAGGCGAGAGTAAGCCACATCGCCTAATTGTGTATTTTGTAAATTCTTTAAACCTTGTGAATTAAGGTTTTTCTTATAATTAGCAGCACTGCTGCCTAATTTACTAAATAATGATATGTTACTCACCTCCTATCAATTTGGCGTTCCTGTATTACCGCCACCAGGAACGACGCCACCATGTGTATGAGACACTAAACTAATTCCGTTAACCACTACGTCCCCTGAAGGGGCGTTTATAGTTAAATTACCGGTGCAATTAATTACGAGACCTCCTCCGTCCGCATCATACGAGATAGTCGAACCGTCCGCAAATTTGATGCCGTGGATATTCTGCCCATTAAAAGAGGGCTTATCTTTGGCATTATAAGTAGTGCCTAAGATGTAGCCCTGGGACAAGTTATTATTTTGAGGTAGGAATAAGCATAATACCTGTTCGCCAACGCCTGGCATCCAGTAGTGTTTATTATCTTGTGACCCGTGTGAAAGTACTTCAAGTGGATACGATACTAAATCGTCCCGGTCCGGGAATGTTACTCTAGCCGTCATAGTAGACGGGTCCGTACTAGATACGATACCGTCACGGATTAAATTTTTTAAAGCAACACTAATATCCATCTAAGCACCTCCTAATATCTAGGCTTTGCGTATATCCGCCCCCTACCTTATGGGAGCATTTGCTAATGATATACTTGCCATCAAATTTACCAAATCCTTTTAAATTGATCGTAGCAGATGCGGCCAACGCAATATGTCCGAGCATAGAGACTGAACCGGTGATTTCATTCTTGTTCTTTTCTCGTAGCTTTTTCTTGGCCAAACGTTCCGCTTCTGCCTGTGTTTCACATCCCTGGTTAACTTGTAATATCTTGCCTTGTGTTTTGTGCGGATCCTTGAACGTATATTCAATGTTACTTTTTTGCTTAGTGCTCTTATGCTTTACATGGCAGCCCCAGTACACGTCCTTTAGCGACGTCTTTAAAGAGTAGCTACCTTGGTAAGGAATGATTTCCCCGAGGTCTTTGATTTGTTCCTCTGTGAGGTCTGTTGGCATATCCCCTTTAATAAGTGTTGCGACTACTTTTTCAGTTTCATACTTTGTCTCATCAAAAATAATCACTTGCTTATCAGAAACCTTTAACGCCAATCCGTTATCCTTACAGACTTTCATCAAGAACTCTAAATCCGATTGATCTGTCTGCTCGACGCGGTCTAAATCAATTGTATCGGGCGTATCATAAAATAATTCGAGTTCTGCACCCTTTGCTAGTTCCTCCGCAACAGCTTTTAGAGTAGTCTTCTCCCAAGACTTACTTTTTAGTTCACCTCTTAATTTCGATTCATCTGGAACACTAACAGCCCCTATGGTTACTTCGTGAGGCGGATTTTTACAAGTAATCTCGTCTATCTCAAATTGGCCGCATTTCATTTCTATCTCGTCTCCGAGTTCATTCCAGTTATGGAATACAATTGATGCGGTCAACTTAGCCCCTTTTTCAGGGAACCAGTCGGACATCCAAAGCTCTTCTATATCATGTAGTGTGATTGATATATCGTCAGCTTCTCCCGACATTACATCGTTGAAACTGAAATCCTTTAAATAAGGAACCAAGTCTTGTGTGATGTCCTTTTGGTCATACTGCAATTTAACAGTAACGTAACGCAAATTACTAGGCATAACTTACACGCCCTTTCCGGTTTTGAATTTCAGCAAGGCGTGCTTCTAAATCATCCAGCGCTCCTCCTACCGCGCTTTTGATTTGGTGTACTGCACTTGCATCCGCACTCCCATTAACAGTAATGTTGATTGGGGCAGATACAGAAATTACAGAATTACCCTCACCCGGTAAAAGCCCCATCATAGCACCGGTTTGCCTCCATAAGGCTTCAGCTCTCGGTGTACCATTAATAGGAATAGCAGCCTCTGCAGATTCTTCGGCAAATGTAGTCAAGAACGAACCTTTGCCATAAATACCGCCTTTCGCATTATGCTGTACCGATTGCCCATTTGCTGTCGCTGAGCCTTCTATTCGTGCCTGAATTGGTCTACTGAAAATGGATCTAACCCATTCCCATTTTTCACTAATCCAATCAAATAACCCTCCAAGCTTACTCATAACCCAATCATAGAATTGGCCGAGTGCCGCCTTAGGGTCTTCCCATAATAGAGTGAACCAGGCTTTTACGTCTTCCCAGTTAGCAATTAGGCCCATGCCTGCATATATAAGCCAACCTATTGGCCCTGTCATGAAAGCGATAATTGCCGCAGTAGGAGATTCCCACATCGAAGTACAGAATGCAGATACAGCATCAAAATTATTTGATAGCCAAACTAATGCTGCTATTAACGCAACAACGGCAATAATTACGAGGCCTATTGGGTTGGCACTCATCGCCGCATTGAGTGCCCATTGCGCTGCAGTGGTTGCATACATAGCGATACTGCTTGCTATCATGCCTGCTCTATGGATACCTGATGCAATAGTACTTCGAATCGTAGCTACACGTTCTGATTCCATCATAAGCTTGTAGGCAGCGTGCGCCGCCATTACGCTATAGTAGACTGCTCGAACGGCTTTATAAGCAATTACCATACCGGCTACAGCTACGCTTGTTTTAATAATGCCTTCAGTAAGTTCAGGATGTTGTCCCGCAACCTTAGCAACGTAAGCAGCTTCGTTTGCTAAGGATTCGCCTAATTCTGCAAGGGTAGGCAACATGGTGCTACCGATCGCGATTGCTACTGATTCAGTTGCAGATGAAAGTTTAATTAGTGCTCCGCGCGCATTATTCTGCATCTCGTCAGCCATTTCCTTAGCTGCACCCTCACTGTTTTCAAGTTCCTTCGTTAAATTATCTAACGTATCTGGCCCTTGGTCAATAACAGATACCCAAGCGGATGCAGCGTTAGTACCGAAGATAGTTGCGAGGGTAGCAAGTTTTTGCTCCTTGCTCATATCCTTAGTCCTATCAGCTAAATCTCGAACAATAGCCCCCATCTTACGAGGACCATTAGTATCATCCATAGCGATGCCCAAACTTGCTAAAGCCGCTCTTGCTTCTTCTTGTTGTGCGGTAGCCTCACTTAATGATAGCCCCATCTCCTCAATCGCTTTAGTCGATTTAGAGGATGTACCTGCTAAACGTAAGAAGCCAGACCTGAGTGCAGTGCCTGCAGCAGATGCTTTAATACCGCTGTTAGCCATAAGACCAGTAAGTGCGGCTGTTTCTTCTAAGCTTGCACCAAATGCGTGCGCCACAGGTGCGGCGTACTTCATTGTTTCACCCATCATCTCGACAGTTGTATTTGTCTTGGTGGTAGTCTTAGCAAATACGTCCGCCATGTGGCCCGCATGTTCAGCGCTTAATCCAAACGCAGTAAGGTCGTCGGATACGATATCTGCAGTACGTGCTAAATCCGTATTGCTTGCTGCAGCTAAATTCAAAAGCCCTGGCATACCGGCCATGATTTGTTGAGAGTTCCAACCCGCCATGCCTAGATATGTCATGGCTTCGCCTGCTTGTGTAGCTGAGAACATCGTTTTCTCACCGAGCTCACGAGCAGTAGATGTTAGCTGTTGCATAGCTTGATCGTCAGATACAGTGATTGCTTTTACCTTAGACATTACGGCTTCAAAGTCCGCTGCTTTGGATAACATGCCTACAAGAGGAGCGGCCATTACTGCGGTGGTAGCCATAGTGCTACCTAAATCACTGCGTGCACTTCTTGCGTTGGCATCTGCAGCAATTTTATTTTGCATAGCTTTTCTGAGTTTTGCGTCTTTAGCAGCAGTTTGTTCTAGCTCCTTCCCTACTCTTGCGGTTGCGTTACGGTAGGAATCCATGGAAATAACGCCTTGCTTTAATGCCGAATCCAAGGCTCTTTGTTGCACTTTTAACTCGTTCATCTGTGAACCGTATTGTGTCAAAGTACCTCTGGCTTGTTGCATAGATGTTTTGAAGCTTTGGGCTAGCGCACCATTTATAGCAAAAGCAATCTCAAATACTTTACCCGCCATAGTACCTCCTTTCTTTTAAAATTGTATACGCAAAAAGCGCTTGATGGATTAGTCTTCTTCATCCCTCAAGCGCTTTTCATCTTCAAGCACAAATTCTAAATCATCTATCCAATCTGCTATTTCAGTGATTGGGGTAGACATCCAAAAGTTTATACCTCCGCACTCTCTAAGTCGGATGGCAATTCTTCGGCATTGTTGTCCAGGTGAAGCCCCTTTTTCTCTGCCGAACCACGTAGTAAAAAAACGCCCACCTCTGCGCACATTTCTGTAAAGTCAGAAATCGGCATTGTCATTAAGACTTTTGCACTTTCTTTTAACGCTATGGCGGCAATTTCTGCCTGAAATCGTTTAGAGAATGTTACGTCTGGCATAACATCGCCTTCACGGCGGACACGAAGTTCCGCCTTTGTAAAGTCAAATCCTGTTAAATTATTTAAGCCTTCAATTAGCTTTTCGCGATCGTATCTAGCCATTATTTACCCAATGCCTCCCGTACGGATGCTAAGTAATCAACGCCGTTGATTACACAAACATAGTTAAATTTATCAATTTCGGTGCGAGTTTTACCGCCTACAGTCATTTTGAAATATACAATTTCAAACTCTGTAGAGGTATCGGTTTTACTTGCCTGTTCAAACTTGCCAAGACCGATTTTCTTAGGCATCACTTTGGCGTATACGCTAACTGCTTCCGGCACTAATTCACCTTTAGCAGAATCATATAATTGTTGTGCGCCCCGGATTTCGATATCATGTACCTTTTGACTGGCAAGGTCAGTCACGTCCTTGTCAATGGTATTCCATTTAATGGACATGTTCATTGCCTTGGTTTGACCGAGTACACCTAAATCGACTTCGCCGGCGATACCTGCGCCTTTGATAGTGTCACTGATAAATTCGATATCAGGTAAGGTTACATCGGCGTAACCATATAATTCTCTGCCAGAGCTAAAAATGGCAAAGTCAATCAACTTATCTCTATGTTTAGCCATGAGTTACCTCCCTTTTAATTAAATAACGTGCTCATGTAGGATGGATCGTATTCTTGGATGAAATCGATTTCACGAGCTGGCGTTGGGACGCCCAAATATACATGGAATCGAATAATACCATTCAACAAATCAGTTGTAGGATTTTCGGATTCTAAGAATTCTACACGTGCCCCAAGAAGTGCACCAGATGCTACGTGACCATTGAGCCATGCGTTTGCACTGTTGACTACATTATTTACTAAACGTTTGTTTGTAGGATTATCGATTTTAGACCAGAAGGAGGTAATCAATGTGTTAGACACCCAGTTGAACATACGACGTACAGGAATAAAGGAATCCTTAACATCTGTATTAGATGGATATGCCGTTGTACGATTGCCCCAGGCTCTCCATCCACCAATGAAATTAAGCGCGGTAACAACGCCTTGGCCATTCAAATACGCCGCTTCGTCTGGGCCTAAGTAGATTTCAGTACCGTCTTTCAAGACCGCACTATCTGCTTGCAAAGACTCATTGGACGGAGATTTGTAAGGAATATCATCATACTTAGCATCTGTCTTAGCCATAAGACCTGCAAGCTGTGTGGATAAATGGAATTGGCGATTAGCTAATGCTACTTTTGGCCAACACAAGATTTGACGTTCATCGACGTAGTTCTTTTTATTTTTCCATTCACTAACTGCAGTTGCTTTTTTAATTTCATCAGTAGGTGCATCACATAAAGACATAGCTTGGAACATACCATTAATAGTGGTTTCCTTAGCTTTCATAACTGCTGCTACGAGCGTATTATGAGACCAACCTGGCGCCAATAAGTTGCCAGGAATTAAACCAAAACGAGGGAATACTTCATTGATAAGCTCCAATCCTTTACGTTTACCGTCAGTATCTACACCACCTACAATGTCGTCTGCAGTTACCATAGATGGATCTACATAATCGTAAGTCACCCAAACAGATGTTGCACTTTTAAGCGCCCCTGTGTCTACGATACCAATAAGCAATTTACCTTCGTCATTAAATACCGCTGTGTAATCAACGTTAATTGTTAAAGCGGCGCCACCATTTGTAGCTGATACTTTTAACGTGTTAAGTAGCACTGGGTCTTCAATAGTTACGACTTTATTCTGAATTTGCTTTTGCGTAGAAGCCAACGTTTTCTTATGTTTCTTAGGATCAAGAACATTAATAAATACTACTGGCGCCATGCCAAATAAAGAGAACTGGGAGTACATAGCTTCGCACAAAGTATATTTATCCCATTCTTTAGAGTATCCAAATTGAGTAGTTGCAGATGCATAGTCATAGCACAATACTGCTTTATTTGCTTCAGCAGCGTCTGTCGCTAAATGTACAGGTGCAGTACCTACAAAAACAGGTAAGGCTGCCGTAGCTTCTGTCATAGAAATAAGAGAAGTAGGTACCTCCCTTGTATAAATTCCGTGTCTATAGTTTCCCACTATCTACGACCTCCTCTTTTAAATTCAAGGCAAGCTGCATTCATTGCAGTACCTTCTGTTGCTAATTCCTGTTGCGCTTCCGCAATTCTATTAATTGGTACGAATAACAAGCGTAACATTGCTTTATCTTCACCTACTACGGCAGGGATGCCGTCAATATAAACAGTGCCAGTTGTAAGCCCTAACTCAGCGCTGTTAGGACCTAAGTAGATTACTTGTTTAGCATCCTTAGATTTAACTGTTTTTTCTACAACTTCAGTTGCTTCAGTTACAACTTCAGTTGGTACATCAGTTTTTGCCATTAAATAATCATCTCCTCTCGTATTTGTTCGATATCATATTTAACTGTTATAAATCCCTCCCAATACGGATAGGCTTGATCCGGAGGGATGTCGGTATCAATTCCGTGTTTATCATCCATTACTAAACGGTATCGCTTAGCAATAACGGGATGGGCCAGTAGCGCTTGCCGTGTTGTTTCCAAAAAGTTGGTAATCTCCATCCACCCTTTTTCCACGTCTTCAGAGTACACTCCATGAATCAGAAAAAGTTGGACAGTTGACCCCTGCAAGGTATCCTCGACCTTATTAATTCGAATAACAAGATGAGGATATTGGTCCTCCTTGGATGATTCTTTCATTTTTAAAAATCCAGGTACAACTATTAAAGGGTTTCCCTTTACTTGCGCATCATCACTAAAATAGTTAGCATGCACCTGCTTGAGAAAAGTACCTAAATCAGTTGCCAATTGCGTAGGTGTCATTTACTACTTCCTTATTAACTCTTCGAATGAGGTTCCGATTTGTCGTAATAGCTCTTCTTGCGCTACATTACCGACAAAAGCCGATACCTCAGCATTCTTTAACATACTTGGGACTGCAGGCCCGTGGAATTGCCCTATCGGGTACCTATCTGCCCCTTTACGATACATTGCGCCAATATGCCCGCTTCCCATTCGCGCAATGAAGGCGTTAGGGATCGTCCCTCCACCGCCATTACGCATGACTTGAGCTTTGACTGTACGACCTTTCCGCTTAGGTGGGCGTTTTGGTGTAACTCTAAACTTAGTAAGTGCTACTGGTCTTCCTTTAGACCTAATAAAAGCTGATAGTCCAGAAGCGGTTGCTCGCTTTACATTAATCGTTTGCTTAACGTTAGCTTTACTTATGAAGTACTCCTGCGTTGCCTTATTAACAATTGCATTTCGAATCTTAGGAACTGCCGTGTTAATAGCTTTTGACGTCGCCCGTTTTGTTTCACCGGAAAGAGCGTCTATCTTAACTAGGCCTTCCTGCAGACCTTTTATATCAATGGTTACGCTCACGAACTATTCCCCCTAAGGACTATATTCAGCATGCCCATATCATCTTCACATGATTGAACGAGCATGACTCGACCGTTGAATCGAAAGATTTGATTATACTCTGGCACTTCAGGTAAATCCTGCTTGGCCACATGCACCACGATCGTATCGTAAATCAATCCGTCGATATCCTGCCCCATAATTTCAACATGCTGCTTATCGGTAAGACCTTCTGCCACAGCATAGCACTGCGTACCGTTTAGATTATGCACTTCGGCAAATTCATTTGAATTGATAAACACGGTTTCAATATCATTCTGCACAAAGTCCTTAAATCCCATGATTATTCTCCCAATACGTCGATGAGTTCTTCACGAGTAGCATCTTCTGGGACCTCCAATAGTTCAGCATTTGCCATTATGTGAAGTGCTTCATCGGATAAGAGTTCCAAGTTAACATCTGCATTAGATGCAAGGATATCAGCAATCATGCTCGCCTTTGTAGCTTTGCTAGCAAATTCAAGTCCAATAGATTTGCCATATTTAGTGATATCTGCATTTGTCATAACGCCAAGAGCTTCGGCAAAAGAGTCTTCCGTGTTGTTTTTATTATCACCATTAACCGCAAAAGCAGCACCTAAACGAATTAGGCGCTGTTCTTCTTCTGCAGTCAATTCGGAGATAATTTCACCAGGATTATACACATAATCTCCAGTATTGATTGTGTGCTTAGCTTGTACTGGCATTAGTCTTACCTCCTTTAAATTACAATACGTCCGCTACAAAGTAGGAGTCTACATCGAATGGAACGTAAATAGGGCGAGATTGCAATTCTAAGAACGCCGCATCAGGGTCACGAGTAACCAATCGACGCATTACATATTCGCCTTCATATGTTACAAAGTCCATACCTTCACCAGGGATGATTGTATTTGCACCATATAATTTAGTGAATTTGGCCATGTCGGAAGCAACTAACAATTTACCAGTAGCTACCATTTCTTTTTCTTGACCATCTGTTGGATCCACATAGTAGTTATCATATGTAAATACGTTACATTGAATTTGACCGCCCATGAAACCAACATAAACAGCACCTTCTGCCATTTGTTCAAATTGCAAAAGACCCATTTCTGTACGACGATTATCGAACAATGCCAAGATTTTTTTATCAGAAAGCATTACTTCTAATGTTTCAGAGTTCATAACCAACGTATTTGGATTAAAACCAGATGCTTTCAAGCATTTCTTTTTCCATTTGATAATGTTGGCCACAATTTCTGCAGCAGATTGGCCCCAGCGTGCGTTGCCTGCCAAAGTTTCTTTATTTGTAAAATTGAAGTCTACGACATCGTCAATACCTTCGCCTTTAATATGAGCTTGGCCGTTGAATAACACATCTGCCGCCATAACTTCTTGAGAACGTACCAAGTTGTCCTTTAGTTCTTGCGTATCTTGCGCTAAGAGTTGGATTGCGCGCTCTTCTGGAGATACCGTGCCAGCAAATGGCTGTTCGCCTGCTAAACGGACCTTGATGTCGTTTTCAGTGATAGCACGTTTTTCTTTCTTTTGCGCCGGTTTATAAGTGGTAGTTGTTACACCTGTACGTTGAGATAAAGGCGCTGTAGAGTTTGGCGCTACCCAAGGTGTAATCGTACGGCGACCTTTTACGATGTCAAAAGAAACTGTTTCTGTTAAGAATGTTTTTGTATCTTTGAAAAATAAGTCTTTCAAAAAGGATGGCACATCGGGAGTACGACGAACCACCGCAGCTAGTGTTTGAGGTGTGTAAATATTATCCATGTGTCCTCCTTATTAACGGAAATAAATGTTGCGGGCTTCAGCTTTAGCTGTAAAGTCTTCCGCTTTTTTACCAGATTTGAATACTAAATTAGCTGTAGCAAATTCACCAGTAACTGCGATTTCTGCTACTACGTCGCCTTTTGTAGCGTCGATATCTGCTAATGCTACGCCGTACACATCAGTATCTGCACGTTTAGCTTTTTTAGATGCAGCTTCAAATTCTAATACTGTGCCTGCAGTAATTACTGCAGCATCTTGACCGATTGTTACTTTTTTAGTAACGACTGGCATTTGTGTACCAGCAATTAGAGATTTGTACTCTAACTTTTGTTCTTCCACATATGGCATGTTGTCTGCCCTCCTTATTTTTTAACGCGTGCTTTCATTACACGATCAACAATTTGCATTGTCTTTTCAGAATCGTCGATTTCTTCGTCAAGTACTTGACCTGGGATTGTATCAACTCTATTAGATGCATTGTTAGCATCTTGCATTAGTTGTTGTAATTGATTAGTTGGCTGTTCAGATTGTGGCATATTGAGCAATTCAACAGCTACATCTTGAACAGTAGCGTATGTTTCATATTTGGCGCGATTAATTACTTCTGCCCGTGCTTCGTTATTAATCCCATCAAGGGCTTGTAATCGTGCACGTTCTGCAGCAACGCCCGCATTAAATACCTCATCATATACTTCCGCATAATCTGTACGTAACAATTCAGCAGTTACTTCCATTGGCTCTTCTCCTTTCTCTTCATATTTATCAACAGGCAACCCTTTGAGTACATCCATACTCATTGGTAAACCATTGACAATTAAGTCAGTGCCTTTACGGCACGCAACCATTTGCAAGGATTCATCTACACTTGTGCAGAAACCTCTTTCAAGCGCTTCTCTTGCTGTTAACCAAGTTTCATCGTCCATCATGGTTGCAATTTCTTCACGAGATAGCCCTGTGCGGGCTTCGTAAATATCAATAAGATTTTCTTTTGTTTTACGTAACGATTCAGCTGCTTTTTCAAAATCATCTGCTTCACCATATGCAAAAGAACTAGGGTTGTGAATCATCATTTCACTACCTAGCGCCATATGGATTTCATCGCCGGCCATCGAGATAATAGAAGCGATAGATGCGGCCAAGCCTTCGATGATAACAGATTTCTTATTTTGCAAGGCGCGCAATCGGTTGTAGATTGTTACACCTGCCGAAACTTCGCCACCTACAGAATTAACATGTAAAACGATATTTTGAGACGGATCTAAACCTTGGAGCTGTGACAGTACGTTGGAAACGCCAGTATCCTCTCCCCAGTAGTCCGTTCCGTTCATGACTACGCCGTAAATATCGACGTCAATCGTCTCCGCTTCCTGAATTAGATTCAGCGGAGTTCGAATTTTGAACTGAAATTTGTTGTCCTTGTTCATTCAACAAGCCTCCTTCGTCCATAGATTGGTGTTCACGAATACGTTGTGGTAAGATTTCATTTTCGTAGTCCATGCCTGTGAGCTCTGCTGCTTCTTTAGCACGAGTACTAAATGCATTCTTAACACGAATTTCTGCTGCAGTAGCTTCCTTCTCAGGGTCTAGTTGACCTTGTGATGGTCCGTACCACTCTGCTCCTAACCAAGCCTCTCGAATAATTGGGTCGTCGAAGAAACCTGGCGCATCAATGCGACCTAATAGAATGGCCATTGTAAGCCACTCCTCGTAGATAGGATTGCAAAATTGAGTGATAAATTCAGCACGTTGCATTTCAACAGACTTCCAATATTCGAGTAACGCCGCTCTTGATGCGGAGTAACTTTGGCCAAAGTGCTTAACTAAAATCTCATATGGAATTTCTAGCGCCGCACCTACATGGCTAATAAGAGAAGACGTAAAGTCTGCGAAGCTCGTTGGTATTGGCGTTTTTTCGGCTACATTTACTTTTTCACCAGGCGCCAATACATTTACAGTGCCGTTGCCTAATTCGATTGTTTCATCGTTTTCAGAATCCACTTGATCGTCTTCGTCAATAGCAGTCCCAAGCGACATATCGTCCGGTGCTTCCGATTCAATGAAGATTGCCATCAAGGCATTAACTAATACCTTCATAACTTCCGCATCATTGTAACGACTAAGTACTTTCAAGTCCTCAATTACCGGGGACAAGATAGGGATGCCCCGCAACTGCCCGCTTCTCTCAATCGTCATAACCTGGATAATATTCCGTCGCCCAGTTTGTGTGCCGTACTTCGGAATATATGTGTAGTCATGATCATTATTAAAAGCGTTATACAGCTTATTTAGTACATAAAAACCAACGGCCGCGCCATATTTATTGAACTTAACGCCGTGAATTACATCGTTATTCTCATCTTCTTCTCGTCCTATGTATTTAGGTGGAGAAGCTACGAGAATTGATTCGACTATCTGCAGTCGTAAAGGATACGGGTTCTTATCTGTTCGATTAAATAACAGCGGTAAATTTACAAATGCATCGCCATACAACAGTTTTTCATAATACGTTAAAGCCTGAATTCCGTAGAAATCAGTCTGTTCACGTGCATCGCAGTGCTTGGCCCACATTGCAAATTCACGTTCGGTCTTACGTTCCCATGCGTTCTTTTCTTCGAACGTTAGCCCCAACTCCTCATAACGGATATTAGCTTTAAATCGTAAACCTGGACCAATAACATTGGTTTTATTCGTCTTTAACGCACCCGCCGCAATCGGTGTACCTTGTTGAAGGTCTACCGACCTTGCCCGTAGCATTCTAAAGTTAGCATCAATATCATGCCTTGCATCCTGAGAGTTAACCAGGTACCCTTTGGCGCTAGACTTAAAGCTATTAGCGCCATGATTAGAATAGCCAGAGTTTGTTTTACTCCCAGAATACTGCGTTGCTTTGTGCCTGCCCGCGGCGGTTTTCATAAACTGCTTCTTGCGTTTACTCATATATCGCGAGGAATGACACGATATGCACGACGACGAGGTCTATTCTCGAGCCGAGCCACTTCGTTGCGCCAAAAGTTGATGCGGTCTTTTACTTCTTGCACGTTGGCACGAGTTAACCGACGATTACCAATGGTATACTCTTTGCCTGTTGCTAACGCTAAATCAGCGTCTAACCAGGCCTGCAAATGCTCCTTAGCCTCATATACTGTCCATTCTGCCATCCTTTCACCTCCTTTCTCGCATTAAAAAAGCGCCCTATATGAGCGCTTAACTTGTGCCACTCATGGAGTCCACCACGTGGCACGGTTACTATATTTTGATTCCTCCACCTCTAACACGTCGTCTCGTCCGTTTCTTTGGTACATCTCCCGCTTTCACTACACGAGTTGTATTCTGGTATGGCGTATAGTCTTCCTTGCTACTCCTTGCCTCTAATGCATCGAAGTTTGGATTCATAATAGCAATGGCAGCTTGATTATAGTTTCTAATGTCAAATGGCTCGTTTCTTTTGCGTCCTGGGCGTAGCACCCATTGCTCTTTGAAATGCCCATTAACTAATTTAGATACTTTCATTTCTGCCAACAGGCCCTCAAAGTATTTTTTTCCGTACCCCTTTTCATGGTCTTTTGGAAAATGGCAATACCTCGGCCGGCCCTTTTCTTGGTTTAAATCACTATAAATTTGTTCCTTGCCCGTATCTACGCCTAGCTTAAATAATTTAGTTTTGTACTTCTTCAACTTTGTAGGCAATCCGTCAATCAGGTCTTTACCTGCACCACCTACGCCCTTAATAGGGTACACGCGCTTATGCCATCTAGTTGAACAGTACTTATATACCGATTGTGTCTTACTACCGCCGGAGTCAATACATGTAACAGATACGCCTCGCTTTCTGCCATCGGCATAAGACCATGTTCGATTTAATATAATATCGTCCAATTCTTTCCATACGGCATCATAGGCAGGGTCTCCATATAGTCTGAAGTATTGTATACCCCAGCTCTCATAATCTTTCCCCCAGCCGACGATTTCGCATTCTAGACGATCGTCCTGGGTATCTACGCCACAAGTTAAGAGTAATACACCGTCCGGTAGCTCAGCTCCGTATTCTTCTCGGCGTTCATAAAGTTCTTCAGACTGTAATGTTTCTGTATCCTCTTCATAAGGAATACCCATTTCAGTATTAAAGAATGTCTTAACGCCAGCCGTGCCGAGTTTAGTTGCTTCCTCGTATTTATCTTGAAGTTTCCCCCAAGATGCCCAAGGCGAGCCAAACGCGTTCATGTGAAAGCTTCGGCAATTGTACTTCTTTAAATTCTCCGGAGCTTCCGCGATCCATTTGCCCTCACGATACAGTTTCTTCCACTCGAACTCTTCGGATAGTGTTCCGCAATGATCACATGCCAAGTAGTACTTGCCGGTGTCCTCGTCTGCGTGGAATTTATCCCATGACGGATATACATATTCACCACAAGCAGGGCACTTAATGTGCCATACCTCTTGCGTACCGCCTAGATACAATTTCTCTATCCGGCTTGTACCTTTGGCCAATGGCGTGGATGCATACACGTGTTTTCGATTGTAGAACGTATTAGTACGCTTTTCGGCCAGGCTCAAAGGGTCGCCTTCCGTGCCAGCTGATGCTGGATAACGGTCAATTTCGTCCGCTAGTAATACACGGATTGGCCTAGATGCCAAATCTGCCGGAGCATTGGCCCCGACTAATGTCAGGTAACCGCCTGGAAAGGTCTTATTCAATACTGTATTGCCACTGTCCCGAGATTTTACATCGGCCATTTTATCGTTCAGTACTTTTGTGTCACGAATAAAGGGAGCAATACGAGTTTTAGAAAACTCTTTAGCTATGTCTTTTGTAGGCTGCATGAACATAATTGGTGATGGAAAGTAGTCAATAAAATAACCCAACACATTTTTAATGAGCTGGGTTTTACCAATTTGCGAGCCTGTCATATAGACTACTTTTTCAACATCAGGGTCACTCACCGCATCAAGCATTTCCTTTTGATACGGTGCTCTATCGGTGGAATACTTCCCTGGTTCAGCGCTATCCTCTGTGGAAAGCACCACATTGGCGTTCGCCCATTCTGAAGCAGTAAACTTTGGCGGTGGTTTCAGCACACTAGCTATCCCTTTAAATAAGTTGCATGTGTGTTTCACTCACTTTCACCTGCCTCGTCTTCGTCCACAACAATATCATCGGACTCATCGTGGAACATATTTGGATCATATTCAGACAATTCCGTTAGACACTCGTTCACCTCATCAAGAAGTGTATCTTGAATAGCTAACAGGTTTGTTTCTCCTAATACTTTAGGTGCTGCTTTCAATGGTAACGCCTGGAGCTTACTTTTAAAGTTATTCAGCATTCTATTCATTACGGCTTTAACTGTATTCGAGCGGTGCAATTCTCCATTCATAATCTTCAGTTTGTTTTCTTCAATCATTCGTTTAGTTCGAGTTAACAGAGTTCGTTCTGCATCATACCCACCTTCACGCGCTTTCTTTTCGAGTTTACTTTCTCCAGTTTTATACGCAACAAATGCTTGTACTGTTTTCGCGATGTTATACTGTCCACGTTTTTCCTTTTCGAATATACCGTCCTCGGTCAACTGCTGGACTCGTCGAGAGCTGATTCCGAGTACTTTTGCCACAATTTTAGATGATACTAATTCGTCAACGATTGATACATTCGTCACAGTCTCTCCTCCTTTCAAAAATTGACCGATTTTGAAGCCGAACAGCAGTTCGAAAAAATCATTAACTAGCAATTCCGCGGGGTTCGGATGACCCACGCAAAATATTTTTCATTTGGAGTACCTTAATGGCCCCAGGGTTAGACTGCGTACTAGCCCCCATACATGCCTCCACTCCAGTGCTGTTTGCGTGAATGTTTCATCACATCTTTAGCAAAGACTTTGGCTTTACAGTTACCTTTACTGCCAAGAACAACAGCATTAGCAGTACACTTATTATGTTTGTTATTTAAACAATCTTTAACGTGACAAGTAATATTTGTCATGCTATTTGCTCCTTTCTACTGGCAGTTAAAGTATAGTTAATGTTCATTAATTCTATTGGATGCGGGCTTAATCAATATCACCACAGGAGAGTCGTCATAGTTAAGTATGTAGGATTGTTTTTGTTTGTGTAGTTTAAGTATCTTTTGTTATGAGAAACATTATTTTGAAACGTCGCGATTTTTTTATAGCCCCGAATAATTTTGAAGGAACATATTTGCCTAAAGAGTTGGTACCCCTATGATGATATTGATTAAACCCGCATAACGTAAAAGGACGCCAAGTACATTTGGCGTCCTTTGCTATTCATTTTCTGTGAAGTTTCCCAACTTTCACACTTACAGTATACCACATGTCGATGTACTGTTTTGTATCGTTTTGTATCGTCAACGCTTTTTTAACCTATTGCGTATATTCCCTACTTCAGCTAATGCTCTATCGTGTAGCTCGCCTCTTACTCTTGCTTCGCTGTAGTATAAGATATTTGCTAAGTCTTTCCAACTTCTTCCTTGTACATACCTTTCGGTCAAAAGAACTGCCAGCTCATTTGGACGTACCTGACTAATCACCCAACGAACTTCAGCCTTAATACTCTTAAGACGCTCAATCTCTTTACGTTGCTGCTCAACACACTGTTCGATGCCTGCCACGATACCAGATAAGTCACTACAACTTCCACCGGATATTCTATCCTTGCTATAGTCCGTGGCAGATAATGTGTCGGCCTTACGTTCTATCTGTGCATCGATATCACGTTTGATAGAGTCAATCCGGTCATCAATTCGTAATATCTGAAGCATGTACTCTTTATCAGTCATTAATCTGCCCCTTTACAGTAGTTCCACCTTTCGTATAGCTTATATTGGTCTTCATGTTTGCGACTCACCGTCCAAGGACTTTTTCCATCTGCATATACAATCGCTTTACCTGTTCCCATGAATCCATCATCTACACAAAAGAAATGTCTATGAAACCAATGTTTGTTATCATTTGATACTAATACACAATCGCCTCGTTTAAAGCGTTTCATTCCCCATCACCTCATTGATGTATCTATCCAAATACCATCTTGCTTTTTGTAGGTCTTCAAGTTTATCACCCTTGTGTCCTGCTCGTGCGATGTACTTGATAACATTTCCTAGATGATATGGAAGCTGTTGATCCTCGATAAAATCGATAACCTCAATCTTACCCCGTGTGTAGTGTGAAGGATGATTCACGGCATCATGTTCAATTCGGACGTCCTCCCCATCTACTCGCTTGATAGTAGGCGTGTAGACAGTTAACTTTTTACTGTCTTCGATGTGTGTTTCTTCTGTATTTTTGCCAGGCTCTTCCTTTGCCTTTACAACCTCTTCCTCTGTCTTTACTACCTCTTCTTTCTTCTTAGGTACCTTAGAATATTTAGGAAGACACTCCGGACAATATTTAGGCCAACGGCCTTGCACCTTTTCCTTTTTGTGAATAAAGGCTGCGCCACATTCCTCGCAAGTTAGCTCTTTACTAGCGCCTGCGCCAGGAGGTGTCATATCTTTTTCACACTCAGGACAATAATCCTCGTGTGTTTTTACTGTAAACGTGTCTCCACATCGTCTGCATTTCTTTTGCATTATTTATCCTCCTTGATACTACTTTCCGCCAAAGCTCTGGCAGCTTTTCGCTCCCTTTTTTCCAAGCTGCCTAAATAAAATTGACGGAACTCGTCATCTGTCATTACTAGGTACACGTCCACGTCTATTGCGTCATATTGCTCCAAGTTGACCATTACTGCACCAAGCTCAAGGTCGATTATATCCCCATACAAAGCAACCCACTTCTTATAAGCTATGTCTTTAAGTACCTCTTCTATCGCCAATCTCTCAAGCGTATAGGATGTATATACATCTCTTTCAATCTTGCCAAAAGCGTCCGCGTCGATATCAACTATGCGATATCCGCTGTGGTCCACGTAATTACGATCTGCTTTACTTCTAATATTAATATTCACTATAGCTTTCATGTTTTTACTCCTTATACAATTCCTTACGATATTTAATAGCTTCTAATAGGGCATCCTGCCCAGCTTCTTTACGTTCTAGCGCTTTCATAACTTGCTCATCCATCGTGCCTTTGGTGACTAGGTGGTGGATAATCACGGGTTGTGTTTGCCCCTGTCTATGAAGTCGTGCATTAGCTTGTTGGTATTGTTCAAGACTCCATGTCAGCCCATACCATACGATGATATTGCCACCGGCTTGAAGGTTTAATCCGTACCCTGCTGATGCGGGATGCGCCAATAACATTTGTATCTTGCCTTTGTTCCAGTTGGCCACATCATCATCGGTCTTAAGCTCAACAGCTTTCGGGAACGCTTCTCTGATTGACTGAAGGTCATGTTTGAAGTTATAGAACACTAACATCGGTTTTCCTTCGTTTGTTTCTACCAATTCTTTCAAGCGTTCAATCTTCTCGTTATGGACAACTACGATATTTCCCTCGTCATTATAGATAGAACCGTTGGCCAGTTGTAATAACTTGCCGGCAAGGGATGCTGCATTTAAGGCGCTTATGTCGTCATCATCTACGATACTTAGCACGTGCTCACGCTCCATCTGTTTATAGAGTTCCCATTCGTTCTGGTTCATCTCTACTGTGATAACGTTTTCGATACGTTCAGGTAGTGTAAGATAATCTTTCGCTTTTAAGCTCATACAGATATCTTGCATCTTACTGAATATCGCCTTATCGCCGCCAGGCAGTAGTCTGTAGCTATACACGACGTGCCCGTTTGTTTTGTCCGGTGTAAAGTATCGGGTACGGTATTCAGTAATCGTCTTCCCTAATCGTTCACCGCCATCTAAAAGATACATTTGCGCCCAAATATCAAGTAATGTATTCGGTGCCGGTGTACCTGTTAAAATGACGATACGCTTAAACAAAGGACGGAGTTTTCGTATCGCCTTAAACCGTTTAGCCTGTGGGTTCTTAAACGAAGAACTCTCGTCGATAACTAACATGTCAAAAGGGAACTTCTTTTTCGGTTTTCCGAAATAGTAATCATATAACCATTGCACGTTTTCACGATTTATCACATAAAGGTCAGATTCACTCTCTAAGGCCTGTATACGTTCCTTTTCGGAACCTAACACCTTAGCCACCGTTAACCGTCTTGTAGCACTCCATTTTTGCGTTTCTTGGGCCCATGTAGACTCTGCTACCTTCTTAGGTGCGATGAGTAATACTTTTTTAATATCAAAGTAATCGTACATAAGCCGTTCAATCGCAATTAATGTAGAGATTGTCTTGCCAAGTCCCATATCAAGTAACAGCCCGTAGTGCGAATGGTCAATTATCCGCTGAATAGCAATCTCTTGGTACTCGTGTGGATGAAAGTCCATGAATTACCCTTTCTATATCGTCTAAAAATAACTTAGCATCTAGCTTACCGGTTACCACAAATACCAAAGCGCCTTGCTTTCGTAATCGTGAAATCTGTACTCGTTGGTTAGCCATTAACTTTCCTGTTGTGGCTTTTAACTCAACGAAGATAATCGCTCCTCCTGGGAGTACTACAATCGACACGAATTTCATATATATACACCCCATTTTTTTGAGTTGATTTCCTAACCAACGTTCGATATCTTTTTCTATCGTTCTCACCTCGTTCTCAATAAAAAATCGGCAACAGGCCTCAGCCTATATAAAATCTGGCTTCATCGGGGTTGTGTTGCCGATGTTTTGTTTTTTTTTACTCATATATATATATACGCGTATTTGCGTTTTTTACGTGTATACGTATACAAGCACTTATTCATATATTTATTATTTTTAATTAATAGTAAATAATAGAAAACATCGGCAACAAATTGCATTTAAGATAGATGACAACTACACTAAACGTGTTGCCGATTTTGTTGCCACACGTGTTGCCGTTGCCGATTTTTTAACTTATATCAAAATTCATCGATGTATAGGCATGTATAAAAATTATTTCGATAAATATCAATATATGAAAATTAGCTAATCGGCAACAAAAATCGGCAACACGATTATTTACGATTTTTAGATATCGTTTTAGCCTTATTTTGGAGAGTACTCGCATCCCTAATAAACGCTCTTTGAACGCCATATAATTTACCGAAGCGCATCTTCCCAACGCTCTTTGAATAAGGACTCCACCCTTTAATAGCTTGCAAAATGTCAATGATTTCTCTTGCTTTTGCGTTCTGCAGGTTCTTCCTGTCGCCCTCCATCACTTCACACCATATCTCAAGGGCACAAACCCGCTCCCGCTGCACTGAACCACAATAATCGTCATCGCCATAATTCCTGATATACTCCCTGCGATCGTAGACATCTTTAGACTCCCAATCTTCAGGTAGTTCCATCTCGAGGTATTCCTCAATAAGACCCACAAGTTCACCGCCTTCAGTGTGTGATAATTGGATTCTAAGGGCTTCTTCTTCAAGTTCGCCCTCTAATACAAGAGGTTCACCTTCTGCCCAATACGTGAACGCTTCCGCCCATAATTGGTCAATTTCGTCCTTTGACAACTCCCAGGCGTTCTTAGTCTTGCGGTCCTTATCACCAGTGATTGGCCAGAATCGGCGGTTACCGGTGCGGTCCTTTAAGAACATAAGATTATTAGTAGAACCAGCAAATACACACTGGCGAGGGTACTCTTCAGTCCGTCTACCATAAGGTGAACGGAACCGGTCAGAGGTACGACTGATAAAGGCTTTAACGATTTCGTTATCGTTCTTATAGGTAGGTGCAAGTTCAGCGAGTTCGTTGATCCATGAGCCCTGGATTTGTTCGAGGGCATCTTTAGTTTTGATATCAACAAGAGAGTTGTTGAACCATTTACGGCCTAACCGCTCCAGGATTAATGATTTACCTAAACCTTGAGAACCATATAACACAATCGCTGTATCGAACTTAACACCAGGCTCCATTACTCGTGCGATGGCACCGCACATCCATTTACGTGTAACAGCCCTAATGTAATCGGTATCCTCAGCTCCGATGTAATCGATAAATAGAGTATCGACTCTACATTCACCGTCCCAAGTTAAACCAGTTAAGTACTGGCGTACCGGATGGAATTTATTATCTTGCGTTACCTCTTGCAAGGCATCGTCGATAATGCCTTTACCCTTGATAAGGTATTTTGTAGCGAAGTAGTTACGTAGACACGCATCGTCGGTATCTGTCCAGTACGGAGTTTCGTCCTTACCACGCCACGGCAGGTCGTCAGTTACAACTAACCGATGCGCGAATTCGTCGAGACGGATTTTACCTTTTAATGCTGGGTCCTGTTTAAGTACTACTAAACAGTTAAATACGTCAGACTCAGGATTACCTTTACGGTCACGTTTAAGCTTTGCTCGTAAGCCATCCTCGTCGTCCGTGATATCCTCAAAATCCATATCCGCCATGCGTTCTTTGTCGAGCAGGATTGGTGCTGCGCCGTCTTCGTTGACGAAGTCTATCATTTCTTTGTAGCTTGGTAATTTAGTAACTGCCGTCGTAGGGTCTTCGCCAATATCTTTGGTGCCGAATAAGTGGATCCGGACAAGGTCAAACGCATTAACGAGCTTACCGCTGATTGGGTCAGTCGCATGGTTGGAGTAAGCAAAGGTGTCGTTATCGTAAATAACTAAACCGCCGACTGAACTGCCTTCCGTATAGGTGTAACGGCCCTCAACTTGTGTCGGCTCATACACACCAGGAAGGAACTTTTCTATCGCTTCCGTGATACTGTAGCACCTACAAAAGGCGCCAAGTAAACCCTTTTTCTCTAACGGGTTACCTTGCTTTTTGGCCGCATCAAGGCGAATTTGTGATTCCTTATCAGACGTTGGCCAAAGACTCGTATCCCGCCAGTCACGATATGTGCTTAGACACTGATCAACAGATACCAGGTTGCCTTCACTATGCTGATATACATACTCGACATCCTTAGGGTGGCTTGGCCAATACATAAGACGTTCAGCCTGGTGTGTGGATGGATCAAAAGACTCAATCCCGATATTATCTGCAATTCGTCTTGAGACCGCCTGGTACTCATCAGGCTGCATCGCTCTATCAACAGGGATAATTACGCGATAACGAGGATTAGCATCCGTGTGACTGTGTGTACTGTAGAGTACATATTCCATACCGCCTAATTCCATGTCGAGGTCTAATAGAAAGTCCTCACTAGGATTATCCGCATCAAGAGTAATCAAGTACCGCTCTTTAACAGAGCCTCTAACCCGTCTACCATTTTTAGGAATATATCCGCCGACGAATCCACCGACGTCTTTCTTTTGGCCTTGATCAGCTTTAGACATCTTGGCGTATTCAGCAGCCGTTTCATTCGTTACAGTAGGTTCAGCCAATTTGTTGGCCAATTCACTCCAAGTCATTTTCTGAGACTTCCAGCTACGGGCGGAGCGACTTCTGCCCGTAGCTATGATGATATTTGTATCCATATTACATCGCTCCTCCCTTCGCAAACTGGATGTCCCCTAAATATTTAGGCACTTGCAATCTATGCTTTTTAACCCATTGGCATACAGCATAATTAATATTGTAATTATCTCGTACACCTCTGTTGTTTTTTAGCTTAGCCTGGTGTATTACGGTAAAGGCTTCAGAGGTATCTGTAGGATTTACCTCAATACACGCTACTGGACGACTGTTTTCAAACACACCGACAATAGCACATTTTTGCTCTTTAACTTTTTCTACATAGGTACCTACGCAGTTATTGAGTTGGACGCCTAGTCGAATTATATCGTGTGTTGTTTTAACCACAGCAAAATCTAGACCACCAACGGAGTCTATTAACTTGCTATGGAGCATGCTGCGTTGTACTGGAACATTTTCTGCTTTTTCAAATTCGGATATACACACAATCTCATCATGTAGATCCTTAATTTGAATACGTCTAGCCCAAATCTCCTTTTTCCTACTTCTTGATAGCCGGTTATACATATCCGCAGTATCTTTTACTTCCGAATATGAGTCGGCGTTTTTTATGAATAATAAGACTCGACGTTCACCATATTGGTGACGCATAAGTTTGAGAAAAGTGGTAACAGTAAGCAAGGCTTGCCCGTCATTCCATATTGGCCAGGATTGGATATACCCAGTTTTCCCACCTTCCTCTGCCACAAGGTCCGTGAATGCCTTCTGATAATCCATACTTTTGAATACCTTGCTAGCAGTTTGGATTACCTTGATATAGAAGAAAGGACGGATAGTTAATAATTTTCGAACCCAGCGCTTATCCGGTACTTTATAAAGCTGAATAAGAGCTTTGATAAACGGTACGCCGGCACTAGTTAACTCAGTAATAGCTGAGGTACTTGTTAACTTAGCCCCGAAAGGTCTGAAGTAGCTGTCGTGGTCTCTAACTAACTTGTCATTTAATGCAGGCGCATCCGGCGCGTGCATCTTCCACACTAGATTATGGAGTAAGTTATCGAGCGCGCCGTATTTGGACGATAGTAGTACCCCTTGCCTAATTGGTTTAACTTGATACCCAACTCGTTTTGATAACTTAGCGAAGTAAGCTTGTTTTAGCACTTTAGCAAAAGTTTGTAGCTCCTTTTTATATTGCGATAACCGACAATTAGGAGTTGCTACTAGCCAGTGCAAGGGCAGCGATTTAGAGTAAAAGATAGATATATTAGGTTCAATTTCCGATACTATATCAGCGCGAGTACGTTTCTTTTGAACTAAAAATACCTTTCCTTGCCTAAAATCAAAGCGTAATATATCGATAAGATGAGGCTTGTATCCAGGGTAGATAGATTGTGTATCGTTATCGACATATACTGTGTGATAGTCAAATTTAATATCAAGGATTGTCCCTCGATCAATAACCGATAGTTCTATATCTAAAGGAACATTATCGTTACCGGAGGCATCGGCTACACAATCACCATCGACGCCTCTAGTACGGATTAATTCTCCACATTGTGGGCAATAGAACTCAGTTGATATATAAGGGTCTACTATTTTGCCCATCCCAGAAGATACTGATGGCCACAAGCAGGCAAATGATTGGCCGCAATCCACGTGGTAATGTACAGCAGGTGACCAAGTGTTCACTTGCTTGCGCCGTACTAGGTCATACAGCTTGTTAACTGATAAACTAAATAATACCGTCATAAGGCGCTATCCTTTCATCTATAACAAATCGTCTAAATCGTCTTCTTCTGCAGGGGCTTCATCAACTACTGGAGCTTCGACTACAGGTTCTTCAACAGGGAGAACGTCCTCTACTGGCGCTTTCTTTTTAGTACTACGTTTACACTTAGGCTTTTCTTCTACAGCAGGTTGATCTTCTACTGTTGAGGTAGCTTCTGCTGGTTCTTCCACCTTAGGCGCTTCTGTTTTCTTACCGTTAAGCACCTTAAGTCCTAAATCGCAAGCAGCGATACAGCCTTCACAATACGCCATAGCGGCGTCTTTACGTTCGCTAGCTGGTGCATCTTTTACAAGTTCATATAAAGCGTCGATTGCTTCGCGTTGTTGTTGAATTTGTTGTTTTGAAAGGGTCATAAGAATTGTCCTCCTAATCCTTCATGTAGTAAGGGTTCTCAAACCCTACTGCGTTTAATATGAGCCCTTCGTTCCAGGGTTCAGGTTCACACATAATATCTATAACTTCTTCTAAACTGCCTTCGCCTATTGGCGCTTCGATAACCACTTCGTCGTGGATATGGGCAACAATCTTGTAACCAGCTTTGGCCAGTCTGAGCATTGATGCTGCTAAACAATCTCTTGCTACAGCCTGCACAATGTTTTCGACAAGCTTTCCACCATAGGTCTCAACTCTGCCCCATGTATTCTTAACCTGATCCATACCGTCATACTCAATCGATTCACTACCGAATCGGTTAAGCCC
>QWCO01000994.1_pt1 | contig 25689 bp, 22 predicted proteins | sample 1972611 | NCBI WGS metagenome assembly QWCO01 (sample SAMN09866706, study PRJNA288562) | Human oral metagenome isolate term1_saliva, whole genome shotgun sequencing... | reverse complement strand
TGATACGGCAAAAGCTGTTAAAGCTGCGGGAGCAACTATTTTAAGAGGTGGAGTAGTTAAACCTAGAACATCTCCTTATGCATTCCAAGGACTTGGGATGGAAGGTGTTAAACTTATGGAAAAGGCAAAAGCGGAAACAGGACTTCCAATAATATGTGAAATTATGTCAATTTCTCAACTTCATGAATTTGGTCCGCATGTTGATATGATTCAGCTTGGGGCAAGAAATATGCAAAATTTTGATTTATTAAAAGAAGTTGGAAAAACAAATATTCCAGTGCTTTTAAAAAGAGGACTTAGTGCGACAATAGAAGAATGGCTTATGTCAGCAGAATATATTTTAGCTGGTGGAAATGAAAATGTAGTTCTTTGTGAAAGAGGAATAAGAACTTACGAAACAGCTTACAGAAATGTATTAGATTTAAATGCAGTGCCAATGATTAAAAAATTAACACATTTACCAATAATCGTAGATTCAGCTCATGCGACTGGGAAATACTGGATGGTAAAACCGCTTGCAATGGCAGGAATTGCAGCTGGAGCAGATGGACTTATGGTAGAAGTGCATCCTGAGCCAGACAAGGCGTTGTCAGATGGACCTCAATCATTGAAATTTAATGTATTTGAAGATTTGATGCAAGATGTGGAAAAAATTGCAAATGTGTTGGGGAAAACTTTTAAATAAATTTTTAGAAGGTTGTAAAAAATGAAAAGAAAATGGCTATTATTATTAATTATAATTTCTTCAATTAATTCTTTTGCTAAAGAAACTTACACTAAAGAAGAAAAACAATATTTAAAGCAAATTGAAAAAGGCGATAAGGATTCACTGTTAAAATTAAGTGATTATTATTTTCGAAATAGAAAATTTGAAGAATCTGAGAAGTTATTATTGAAATATGAAAAAGAAAATAACAGTTTAGAAAATAGTAGAGAAATAAAAGAAAAAATTATTTTATTTTACAGATATTGGAGAGATTCAATAGAACGTTCGGTTTTAAAAGTAAATATAGAAAAAACTAAAGAATTGGAAGAAAAAATTATTGAACGATATAATGACTTAATAAAATCTGGTGATATAAAAGCATTGAATGATCTAGGAGAATTTTATATTTGGATAAAACAGGATGAAAAAGGAAATAAATTATTGAAAGAAGCTGCTGATAAAGGATATAAACCAGCTCAAGAAACTTTAGAAAGAAAGAGTAAGGATAACAGTTTTGGTGAACAGAAATTGCAAGAATATCAGAATAATTATAAAGAAACAGGTGATATTCGGATTTTAAGAACATTGGCAAGTTTTTACGTAAGTTTGAAAAAATATGATTTAGCAGAAAAAACTTATTTACAGTTAATTGAATTAGAGAACTATCAGCCTGATTATGCTTCATTAGCTCAAATGTACGATTATAAAACCCAAAATTATGAAAATGCAATAAAGTATTATAAATTGGCAATAGAAAAAATATCTAATAAAACTCAAAAATTTGATGCCCGAGATTATTGGGTTAGAATAGGAGATATGTATTTTTTGCAAAATAATTTTGTTGAAGCTGAAAAGGCATATAAAAATTCTATGGCATTTAAACATCCAACGGATGGTAAAACATACGAGCGAAATATGCTAATAGAAATTTATAAGTCACAAGGAAGAACGGAAGAAATGAAAAAATTGGAAAAGCAGAATAAAAGCTGGTGGAATAATTAATAGTTATGTTCAGAAACTGCACTAATAAAGCAAATATTATGAACCAAGGAGTCTTGACTCTTTGTCAAGTTCAAAAGAATTGGACTGGTGAACAATTTAATAAAAATTTTCATATTTTGTGTACAGTATTTGGCTATAGTAATTATTTATAAGAAAAATTGTTAGCTGGTTGTAAAAGTGAAAGCAATAAATAGTGAACAACAGCATTATAATCACAGAGGATCAAGACCCTTTGACAGATAATGAAGAAAAATAATAAAGCTAAAAATATAAAAATGCTGTTTTATTGAAAGTTTTTACTTTTTCAAATGGCTAAAAAATTTGTAAAAAGAGGTGTTTACAATTTTGAAAAAAATAGAAGATTTAACAGTAACGATAGTAGGACTTGGAGTGATTGGGGCAGCTTTTGCGCAAAGTTTTAAGGAAATCGGTATCAAGACTATTTACGGAATTGATATTGATGAGGAGACGATAAAGAAGGCAGAAGAAAAAAATATGATAAATAAAGGCTTTCTTGAAACTAAGGACCCTTTGGAAAAATCAGATTTTGTTGTAATTACTCTTTATCCTAACTTGATGAAATCGTTTTTTGTGAATAATATTGATAATTTTAAGGAAAATGCCATAATTACTGATGTTGTAGGTATTAAGGAGAAAATTATTAGTGATATTGATCCGATTATTGAGGAAAGTAATAAAAAGAATGGGAAAAATATTGACTTTATTTTTGGGCATCCGATGGCGGGGCGTGAAAAAAGAGGAATTGATTTTGCGGATAATCGTGTTTTTCAAAATGCAAATTATATAATTATTAAGGATGAAAAAAATAAAAAGGAAAATTTGGAATTGCTTTCAGAAATTGTAAGATTGATGGGATTCAAGAAGGTTAGTTTTCTTACGTCACAGGAACATGATGAGATTATTGCGTTTACGAGTCAGCTTACTCATGCGATTGCGGTTTCGCTTGTGAATAGTGATAGTGAGAAGTATGATACAAATCGTTTTATTGGGGATTCTTATCGAGATTTGACGAGAATTGCAAAAATAAATGAAGATTTGTGGGCAGAGCTGTTTATGGGAAATAAAAAGAATCTTTTGAAAATGATACAGCAGTTTGAAAAGGAATTGGATGTAATTAAAGATGCCTTAAATAATAATGATTTGGGGACATTAAAAGAGAAATTTATAATTTCTACGAAACGTAGGGAGAAAATAGATTAATAGAAATTAATTTGGGAGGAATGAAATGGAAAATAATTCTGAAAAGAAAAAGTATTTGAAAACATTGATTGGAGATAATATTTATTTTTCACCAATTTCTCTTGATGATATTGAAGAGTACACTGAGATGATTAATGATATAAAAGTTTCAGTTGGTTTAGGCTCTGTTTCTTATACAAATATTACAGATTTTGAAAGTGAAAAGGAATTTTTAACGTCAATAAAAAAAGGAAAAATGTTTGCTGTTAGACTACTTGAAAATGATGAACTTTTGGGAAATATTGGATTTAATTCATTAGATATGGTAAATAGAAACGGTGCATTGGGAGTTCTAATAGGAAATCCTAAACATCAGCGAAAAGGTTATGGAACAGAGGCTCTGAAATTAATACTTGATTATGGTTTCTCATTTTTAAATTTGAGAAATATATCGCTAAAAGTATTCGAATATAATGAACCAGCCTATAATTTGTATAAAAAAATTGGCTTTAAGGAAGTAGGACGGTTACGGAAAGCGGTTGAAATTATGGGAAAAACTTATGATATTATTATAATGGATATGTTAAAAGAAGAGTTTCAGTCGGTTTATATAAAAAGAGAACTTGAAAAAAGATATAACTTGAAATAAAAAATTATATAGTAAAATCATTTTAAATTGTTGGATTTAGTGGTTTTGCTATATTTTAATATACGATTGTTTTTAGAAAAATATGCTAAAAACTATTTAAAATTAAACTGTTAAAAATTATGTAAATTTAATGGTTGAGTAAAGTATTCATAGTTTTTGAGTTTAGTTTTAAAGCAGTTTTACTATAATATTGATTTGAAATGTAAATTTATTATTGAATGAAAAATTATGATTAAAAGGATGGATAAATTATGGAAAAATTACATGTTGGATTGGGAAAAAATTCTTATGATATTATGATTGGGGAAAATTTTTTTGAGGAATTTCCAAAATATATTGGAGAGGTTTATAGTGGGAAAAAATTGTTTGTAATTACAGATTCCAATGTTCATGAGATTTATGAAGAAAAGTATAAAGAAATGTTTAAAGGATTTAATTATAGTATATTTGTGCTACAAGCTGGGGAAAAACATAAGCATATTGGGATAATGCCTTCGATTTACTCGGCTATGGTGAATGAAGGACTTACGAGAAAGGATATGGTTGTTGCGTTTGGTGGCGGAGTTGTTGGGGATATTGCTGGATTTGCAGCGGCTAGTTATATGCGTGGGATTGGGTTTATTCAAATTCCTACGACAATTGTTTCGCAAGTTGACAGTAGTGTTGGTGGAAAAGTTGGAGTTGATTTGCCAGAAGGGAAAAATCTTGTTGGGGCTTTCCATCAGCCAAAACTTGTTTTAATTGATAATTATTTTTTAAATACATTAACTGATAGATATTTTTACGATGGATTTGGGGAAATTGTGAAATATGGATGTATTTATGACAAGAATTTTTTTGATAGACTTGTGGAAATTGTGGAAAAAGTTGGGGTTTCGCAAGATGATGAAAATTATATACAAAAATTGCGTGAACATTTGATGAAGTATGTGAATGAGCTTGTTTATCGTTCTTGTGAGATAAAGAAAGAAGTTGTGGAAAAAGATGAGAAGGAAAGCAACTTGAGAATGATATTGAATTTTGGGCATACGATTGGTCATGCGATTGAGCAGTTTACAAATTATGAAAAATATTCACATGGAGAGGCAATTTCTGCAGGGATGGTGGATATTACAAAAATTGGAGAGAAAAAAGGATTTACTAAAGAAGGGGAAGCTGTGAAAATTGCGAAATTGCTTAAAGCATTGAATTTGCCAACTGAAATTGAGTATCCGAAAGATGAGATTGCGAAGATTATGAAAAGGGATAAGAAAAGTACGAGTGATGGGATTAATTTTGTGATTTTGAAAGAGATTGGGCAAGTTGAGATTATGAAGATTGGGGCAGAAGAGATTTTTGAGTAAGCATTTGAAAGTGTGGAAATAGAAATGTGTGATTATGTGGGAAAATTGAAAAGGTTAGACAGTGTCTGATAAAGTTATTAAAATCTTGAATTAAAAAAGAATAAAATGGAGGAATAAGATGGATAATAAAATTATTAAAGATGAAATTTTTGGAGAAATAAAAAATTTTGAAACTAAAGTTGAGTGGCTTGGGAGAAAAATAGGTGTGAGTTTTGATGATGGAATTGGGCATAATTGGAGTGAAGAGAAAAAAGTAGAAGAAGTTAAAGGGGCAATTGAACAATTTAAAATTATGTATTTCAATCAAAAAGAATGGGATGAAAAAATAAGAGATAGAATTGTGGAAGATTTGCGTTGGTTAGCGGAAGATTGGTTTTCTTCAGTAGATGAGGAAGATATAGATGGAATGATAGAAATACTTGAAAAAAATTCAAATTCTAGATTTACGGAAAAAGAAAAGGAAGAGTTAAAAGAACAGAAAGTTTCAAAAGAAGTTTTTAAAAATGGGATTTATCTTGAAAGGGTGCGTATAACTTCTGATGGAGATTTTTCGGTGTACTATTATGATGATGAAGTGTTTTTTGCAGGGCATTGGATTAATTTAATGGGGAATGTTAGCGGAAAATTTACAGGTGAAGCAGATATTATAGGATAAATTTTTAGTTTTGAGTGTTGAAAGAGAATTTTGATAAGGATAAGATTTTGAATAAAGGTTTTGGTTTAAAGGGTTCTTTTAGACCTAAAAGAAGAGGAAAAAATCAATGTAAAAGGAGAAAAATTTATGAAAATAAAAATAAAACCAAGTACATTAAATGGAAAAATAGAAATTCCGCCATCAAAAAGTTACTCACACAGGGCAGTAATTGCGGCGGCATTGGCTGAAAACAGTAGAAAATCAAAAATTGATAATTTGAAATTTTCGGTGGATATTACTACGACTACGGATATTATGGAAAATTGGGGCGCGAAAATTAAAAGATTTGAAAGTGCTCTTGAGATTGTTGGGAATGATGGGAGAGTTATTCCGAAGGATAAGTATGTGCAATGTAATGAGTCGGGGTCTACGATTAGGTTTTTGATTCCTGTTGGGATTACGAGTGAGAATGAATTGATTTTTGATGGGAAAGGGAAACTTGTGGATAGACCGCTGGATTCGTATTATAAGATTTTTGAGGAGCAAGGGTTGAAGTATGAGACAACTGGTGGGAAATTGCCACTTACGGTTAATGGAAAATTGAAGGCTGGGAATTATGAGATTGACGGAAATATTAGTTCGCAGTTTATTACTGGGCTTTTGTATGCTTTGCCGCTTCTTGATGGGGATTCTAAGCTGATTATTAATAAAAATTTGGAGTCGAAGGGGTATATTGATTTGACGCTGGAAATTTTGCAGTTGGCTGGAATTGAGATAAAAAATAATGATTATAAATCGTTTGAGATAAAAGGGAATCAGAGTTATAAGCCGTTTGATTATACTGTTGAAGGGGATTATTCGCAAGTGGCGTTTTGGATTGTTGCGGGAATAATTTCGGCAAATCGTGATAATGAAGTGAAATGTTTGTATGTGAATAAAAATTCGTTGCAAGGAGATAGGGAAATTATTGAGATTGTTAATAGAATGGGTGCAAATCTTGAGATTTTTGATGATTATGTACTTGTGAAACCCTCTAAAACTAGAGGAACAGTAATTGATATTTCGCAATGTCCTGATATTGCACCGATTTTGACTGTGCTTGCTGCATTGAGTGAAGGGGAGACTCGGATTATTAATGGAGAAAGACTTAGAATTAAGGAGTCAGATAGAATTACTTCAATAAAAACTGAGCTTAATAAACTTGGTGCAAATGTGGCTGAGAAAGGGGATAGCTTGATTATTCAAGGTGTACAAGGATTTACTGGTGGAGTTACGGTAAGTGCTTGGAATGACCATAGAATTGCGATGTCTTTGGCAGTTGCGTCATCTCGATGCGAAAAAGAAATTATTTTGGAAGAAGCTGAAAGTGTAAGAAAATCTTATCCGCATTTTTGGGATGACTTTGTGAAAATGGGTGGAGAGATTGAAATTGTTGAGGAGTAAAAAATTATTTTGTTTTTTCAGATAAATTTTGGTTATGAAAATAAAATTAAGGAGTGAAAAAATGGGAGCAAATTTTGGGAAAAATTATAGAATTTCATTGTTTGGAGAATCGCATGGAACGGCATTGGGAGTGAATATTGACGGAATTCCAGCGGGAACTGAACTAGATTTAGAATTTATCTCGCAGGAAATGAAAAGAAGAGCACCTGGAAGATCAAAATTGACAACGCCTAGAGTGGAAAAAGATGAATTTGAGATCGGCTTCACTTGTATTTGCTGGGGCGATTGCAAAGCAGATTTTGAAGGAGCATGGAATTTTGGTTGCGGCACATATTAAATCGGTGAAGGATATTGAAGATAGGGATTTTTTAGAAAGTGATATTACACAGGAAAATATTGATAAATTGAGAAATATGACTTTGCCTGTGTTGAATGAGGAAATTGTGGAAAGAATTGAGAAGGCTGTGGAAAAAGCTAGGGAAGAAAAGGATTCGCTTGGTGGAATTGTAGAAATTATGGTTACAGGACTTCCAGCAGGAATAGGAGATCCGTATTTTGAGTCGATGGAAAGTGAACTTTCGAGAATGATTTTTTCCGTCCCAGCTACAAAGGGAATAGAGTTTGGGGCAGGTTTTGGAATTACAGAAATGACTGGATATGAAGCAAATGATGAGATGTATTTTGATGAAAATGGAGAAATAAAATCATTTACAAATAATAATGGTGGAATTATAGGAGGAATAACGACTGGAATGCCAATTTCATTTAAAGTGGCGATAAAGCCGACAGCTTCGATTGAAAAAGCTCAAAAAACTGTGAATCTTGAAACTAAGAAAAATGATATTTTGGAAGTGCATGGAAGACATGATCCAATAATAGTGCCGAGAGCAGTGCCAGTATTGGAGGCGGCTACGGCGATTGTGATTTTAGACAGAGTTTTGGAAGCTAAAAAACGTTCATTGTAAATAAAAAAATATAATAAATAAGCAAGAGATTTGATGTCCCTTGCTCTTTTCACCTTATTTTCTTTTTACCTTTTTTAAGTCCGCTTTTTTTAAATTTTTGTCATTTTTAGCTTTATCTATTATTTTTTCATTTTTATGTAAATCATCTTTTTTTTCTAAAAATATACTCTTATCTCTAAATCCAATATCATAGCCTTTTGGTTCAAACCATTCTGTTTTAGCCGCATGAACATGAGGAGCATGAGTTCCGCTCGCATTTCCAGTTGTCCCTGTCTTGGCAATCACTTGTCCAGCTTTTACAGTATCTCCAATTTTTACGTTCACTTTACTCAAATGACAATATCTAATATATTTTATTTGCATTGTATTTGGATTATAATTACTGCTGTAATCCATTTCTCTGGCACTTAATTTCGGTTTATAATTCTTTCTTTTTATTTTTTCAAGTTCCTTTGGATCAACTTCCAAATAAAGATTTAACCCATATCCTTTCTTATCTACATACATGTCCACAATTTTACCATCTAGCACAGCATAAACATCCGTTCCCGGCAATGCAAAAATGTCAATTCCTTGATGCCCTCTTGCTCCATTGCTTCGAGTAAGCCCAAATTTAGCCCAGTCAGGATAAACTTCTCCACGAAAATTGTAATACGTAACTTGTGGATCTTTTACTGGATTAATTCTAAAAATTTTATCATCTTCATCTTCAGTCGCAATATTTCCAAAATTAATGTTTTTTCTGCCAAATATCATCCCCAAAATTATAATTCCTAAAATCAATAAAGCCGTTGTTCCTAAAATTATTCCTGTTTTCTTTCTAGATTTTGAATTTTTCTTTTCTAGATTTTCTTTTTTTTCATCCAAAACTCTATTTATATTTTTCTTTTCATTATCCATAACATTAATTCGCTAAATTTGTATAGCCACTCCTTCTTTTATTTAGTTTTTTCTTCATTCAAAATATATTCTTCAATATAAAAATTAGAAATATGTGAAGAAAATCCTTCTATTTTCTGATATTCCTTTATTTTCTTCCTAGCTTCTAATTTTGACAAACATACTGATAAAATTCGATGTTTTTCTTTTATTTTATCTTTACCAGTATAATAAAAATGAGAAAGTACATATAATTTTTGATTTTTTGAATTATCAATTTTTACCTCATCTTCTTTATAATAAGTAACATAACCACCTTCCCATCCAGCATATTTATCCAAATGATGCTTTTCTAGCCAGAACCCATCCAAATGTGAACAAAATCCTTTGATTTTTTTATATTTTTCCAGTGCCTTCAATCCTTCTTCCTTTGTATAATAGGCACCTAAAAATCTTGCTTCGTCATTCCACTTATATTTATCATAGACATCTCCATAATCATATCCATGTGATAAAATCCATATTTCCATAGTTTCTCCTAATTATTTAAGGCTTTTAGATTTAAACCCTTTTGTGTAGTAATTTTTCCCAATTATCATGGTTCTAATTTTAAATCCTTCAGGAAAATCCCTAAAACCTTTCATTTCTTTCCATTTATCAACAATTTCCAATGCCTTTTCCTTTGTTGAAAAAAATCCTATTAATTTATCGTCATCCTTTTCATCTCTATGATACAACATGTACACTTTTTTTATCTTTTGTTTTTCAGATTTCATAATTTATTCTCCCTTTTACAAAATCAATGAACTTATAAAAATCTACACATCCATAATTTCAAAAAACTTTATCTCTTTTTCAACTCAAAAATAACTTCATTCAAAATATCATAAGCCAACTCAATCTTACTTTTCTGACTAATTTCCACCGAAGTCCTATCTTTTTTAATAATCTCAATCACATTTTCATCGCTGCCCATTACAGACGCATTATTTGCCACTATAATATCCAAATTTTTCTTTTCCAGTTTTTTCAAGGCATTTTCCCTTATATTGTTAGTTTCTGCCGCAAATCCGACTAATAGCTGTTTTTCTTTCTTCTTTCTCATCTCTAGCAAAATATCAGGATTTCTAATCAATTCTATAACAAGATCCGCATCAGATTTTTTTATTTTTTCCTTTTTGTATTCCTTTGGTCTATAATCAGCAACTGCCGCACAAGCTATGAAAATATCGGTATTTTTAAAATATTCATCCACTTTCTCATACATTTCCAACGCCGATTCCACAGAAATAAAGTTTTCAAGTCCATTTGGAACTTTCAAATTCGTAGGCCCACTAATTAAAGTTACTTCTGCTCCCAAATCAACAGCCGCCTGAGCAAGTGAATATCCCATTTTTCCACTTGAATTATTTGACAAATATCTGACAGGATCAATATTTTCTTTTGTTCGCCCACTTGTTATAAGAATTTTCTTATTTTTCAAGACTATATCAAAATTCTCAAATTTTGAAAAAATACTGTATCTTTCTATTCCATCGACAATATTTTCTGGCTCGCTCATTCTTCCTTTTGCACTATAATTGCAAGCAAGTAAGCCTTCTTCTGCATCAATAAACCTATAACCAAAAGATTTTAACTTATTAATATTTTCTTTTAAAATCGGATTTTCATACATATTCACATTCATTGCCAAAGCAAAAAATACTGGCTTTCTTACTGAAACAGCAGAAATAACTGTTGTAAGCATATCATCTGCAATCCCATTTGCTACCTTTCCAATTATATTATAAGTCGCAGGTGCAATCAAAACAACATCCGCCCAATCCGCAAGTGAAATATGCTCCACCTCATAATGTGGATTACTGTCCCACATATCCACATAAATCCTATTTCTTGATAAAGTTTCAAGAGTCAAAGGCCCTATTATTTTCGTAGCATTCTCAGTCATCACAACTTTCACATTATATCCCTTCTTTTTCAAAAGCGACACAATCCCAGCTGACTTATATGCTGCAATTCCTCCTGTAACTCCAACTAAAATATTTTTCATATTTTTCCTCATTTTTCCAAAATTTTTCAGATTCTGTTCAAATTCAATCTCAAATTACATAAAGTCATAATCTGTCGTTCCATCCCGATTATCCTTAATTTCTACTCCAAGTACCTTCAATTCATCCCGAATTTCATCAGATAATTTGAAATTTTTCTCGCTTCTTGCCTCACTTCGTAATTTTATCAGCAATTCAATTAATTTTTTAGTCAATTCCATATTTTCTCCATCTTCTTCCTTTGCAGAATTTTCCATTTCAATTTCTATTCCAAAAACATTTCCTATTTTTCTTTTTAAAGATTCATAAGATTTTTCTATTTCAGAATAAATTTTAGAAAGTTCATCTTTATTTACAGAAATAAATTTATTCGTTTCCCTAATCTGATCAAAAATAGTCGCCAATGCCTGCGGTGTATTCATATCCTCATCCATCGCATCTTCAAATTTTTTATCAAACTCATCAATTTTTTGAGAAAAATCCAAATTCGTAATTTCTGCTGTTTTTTCATTCTTATATTTGCCAATTATAGCCTCAAATTTATTCATTGATTTCACAATATTTTGTAACGCCTTTTTCATATCCTCCATATTCTCAAATGAAAAGTTAATCGGCTTTCTATAATGCGTACTAAGAATAAAAAGCCTTACTACATTCCCAGAAAATTTTTCAAGTATTTCACGAAGCAAAAAGAAATTTCCTGTTGACTTTGACATCTTATCGCCATTTATCTGAATAAATCCGTTATGAAGCCAGTAATTTGCAAAATTTCCATGATAAGCACACTTGCTTTGGGCAATCTCATTTTCATGATGTGGAAAAACCAAATCCTGTCCACCGCCGTGAATATCAAATGTATCTCCAAGATATTTTTTTGCCATCGCACTACATTCTATATGCCATCCAGGACGCCCCTGTCCCCAAGGCGATTCCCAGAACGGCTCCCCTTCTTTTTTCTTTTTCTTCCAAAGTGCAAAATCCATCGGATTTTTCTTTATTTCTGACACATCAATCCTAGCCCCAAGTTCCAGCTCCTCAATTTTCTGATTCGACAAATTCCCATAATCCTTATACTTTTTCACCTCAAAATAAACATCCCCATCTTTCTCATAAGCAAACCCATTATCAATCAATTTTTGAATAATCTCAATAATTTCTGCCATATTCTCAGTAACCTTAGGTCTTTTCACACTTTCAAGAATATTCAGCCTGTTAATATCTTCAAAAAAACACTTTATATATTTTTCTGAAACTTCACTTGCAGAAATTCCTTCTTCAATTGATTTGTTTATAATCTTATCGTCCACATCCGTAAAATTCTGCACATAATCAACTTCCATCCCTTTATATTTAAAATATCGTGCCAACGTATCAAAAACCACAATCGGACGTGCATTCCCCAAATGTATGTAATTATAGACAGTAGGTCCGCAAACATACATTTTTACCTTATTTTCTTCTATTGTCTTAAATTCTTCAATTTTATTTGTCATTGTATTGTAAAGTTTCATTTTTTATTCTCCCTGCTTTTGAAAAATTTTAATTTATTTTAGCTCATTTAATTTTAGTTATTCCGATTTTTCTTTTATTAAATCACTAGGATAAAAAATAATAGCTGGATCAAATGTCATTATCAAATTTTTCCTTTTATATTTCTTACCTTTTCGCTCAAAAAAATATACTTCCCTTATATCTTTTGTATTTTTTAATATTAACTGAATGTTATCTTTTTTCTCACCATAACTGACAATCAATGATATTTTTTTATTTTCCTTATAAAAATATCGGTTTTTATAATAATTAATATACTCATCTTCTAAATAGCATTCTCTAAGAGCATCATCATTTACTTCCTTAAATTCCCCATACCGTTCCCCATTCTCATCCAAATGCCCAATAAAAGACTGTCCATTTAATTCCCATCCAATTTTCCTTACTTTTTTATCAGGAACACATTCATATTTTTCATTTTTTTCGATAATTCGTATTATTTTTTCTTTTGGATAATTTTCTGAAAAAAGCAATGTTCCAAATAATAAAAATATCATAGTTATTTTCCACATAATTAAACCTCGATTTTTAATAATTTGTATTGTTTTCAAATCATTTCTTCTAAAATTTTAATGTTTCCTATTAAAAACTTTTTTAATGTTGGAAGTTTATCAAAATAATTTATAATTTCTATTTTTTCATCATTATTTCTTGAGTTTTTAATGCTATTTAATATCTGATTTATATAACTTTTTCTATAATCACATAATTTATTTTCATTTAAATTTAAAATTTCAATTGTCTTTATTGCCTTCTCGTATTCAAGTCCAGTTTCTTTTTTTGGAATAATTTTACCTGTTCTTATACTATATGAAAAATATTCTTCTGGATTTTCTTGAACTGGATTTATAAATAATTTATTATCCCAATCTGATTGTTTTTTATGCCCACATGTTTTGTTTTCCGAACAGGACGTTAAAAAATTTCTGTAATCAAAAGTGAGATTGGCAAATTTACTTTTTGGTTTTATATGTTCTATATGGCATTTTTTATCTTCTTTTAAATCATTATCTTCATAAAACAGTATCATTTCACATTAAGGACAGTAACTTTTATCTCCTATTTTTTGTTCATTTTTTAACATATAAGATTTTAACTCTGGTTTTATATGAAGATTCTCTGGTTTATTAAGAACATCCCAGTGTTTAGGATTTTTCTTTCTTTTGAACTCTGAAAAAAATTCTGGTTCATCCTTTTTATTTACTTTCAACATTTTTCAAACCTCGTTTTTTTCTAATTTGAATATCCATATCCATTAAAAGCAAATCCTCATCCTTATTACCTAATATTTCTCGTAATTTTTTATATTTAGTTTTAAATTCTTCACTCTCATATTCATTTTTATCCACTAACTCCCCAGCCTCTTCCAACAACTTAAACACTTTAGGATTTCTAGTAGTTTCCAAGCCCATAATATCCTTCAACACTCTATCCGTCGGCTGTCCATAAGAATCATACAACTCATCCCCAGTCCTAACCACAATTTTCCCTTCATCATCCTTATCCAGCAACATAATATTCTCTTTTCTCACACTCCCCAAAATATGTGGCGAATGTGTTGCAATAATTATCTGATTATTTTTCCCAATTTTTCTATAGACATCAACAATTCTTTGTTGCCACTTCGGATGCAATGAAAGTTCTGGCTCATCAATCAAAATAATAGAATTTTCAGGATTTAACATTTTTATAGCTAAAGTACGTAAAAATAACTGCTTTTCCCCAGAAGACAATTCATTTATATCAAATTTATCTCCTGAAGAATTTGTAAAAATAGGTAGAATTTCTGTTGTTTCTGTTGACATTCCTATTAATTTTGCATCCATATCCAAAATATCAAATATTCCATTTATTTCAGCAATCACTTCATCTCTTACATTTCCTAATTTCTTTTCGCTTTCTTTATTTGCCGCATTTATTATTCTCATTTGAATATAATGAGGAATATCAGAAATTGCTGTTGAATTTATTATATTTAAAAATTTTAATTTATACATAGGAAGGAAATCAATATTTCTTCTTCTAAATCTAATTTTATATCTATTTTATTCTTATAATTTTCAAAATCCTCAAAATAATCGTATATTGCTTCTAAAACTGTAGTTTTACCAGTTCCATTTATTCCAGTCAAAACTACTGTATCTAATATTTCACTATTATTTTCAAAACTAATACTTAAATTTTTCAATCTTTTTTTATTTTCTATATATAAATTTTTTATTTTCATATAAAATCTCCCTTAACATAATTTACCTACTTCAAAGTAACTACCGTACACCCAACTCCCCCTTCATTCTGATTAGCATCCTTAAATTCTGCCACATATTTTGAAGTTCTTAAATATTCATGAATCTTCTTTCTTAAAACCATTGTTCCTTTTCCGTGAATTATATAGATTTCATGATACCCTGTGAGCATTGCTCTATCCATATAAGTTTCAAGTTCTGCGATTGCTTCATCGGCGTTCATTCCACGTAGGTCGATTTCTCCTCGGACTTGGGAAGTTCGTTTTAGTGAGGCGAAGTTTTTAAATTTATTTGTTTTTTTCTTTTGAATTTTTACAATGTCATCAGTTGATACAACCAGCTTTAATATTCCAGTTTGCACTTGAATGCGGTTATCTGGCATTATTTTCAAGATTTTTCCATTTTGATTCATTGTTTTTACAAGCACTTCTTCCCCAATGGCAAAATCTACATTTTGAGTGATAATTTTCTTTTCCTTTACATTTTTCTTTTTGTCTGTAATGAATGATTCACGTAGCATATTCAGGCTTCTTTGAGCGTTTTTGGCATCTTCTTTTTTAGATTCCTCGCTGTTAATTTTGTCAATCAGATTTTTGGCTTTTGCCTGCATATTTTTCAGGTAATTGTCGGCTTCTTCGTAGGCACGTTTTATAATTTCATTTTTTTCATTTTCGAGTTTTACCATTTTTTGCTCGTAAATGTTTTTCTGTTTATCAAGTTCAGCTCTTGTTGCCTCCAATTGCGCATGCATCATTTCCAATTTATCATTTTTTTTCTTTATGGATTTTAACATTTCCTCAACTCGCTGATTATCTTCACTTATATAACTTTTTGCATTTTCAATAATTTCTTCGCTAATCCCATATTTTCTTGCAATTATAAGAGCGTTGCTTTCTCCAGGTATTCCTTCCAGTAATTTGTATGTTGGTGACAATGTTTCCACATTAAATTCCATTGAGGCGCTTTTAATTCCCGTTGTGTTAAAGGCATAAGCTTTTACTTCGCTGTAATGGGTTGTAATTATTGAAGTTACGTGCTTCTTGTTCAAATAATCAATGATTGCCATTGCAAAAGCTGCTCCTTCCATCGGGTCAGTTCCACTTCCTAATTCATCCATTAATACAAGTGATTTACTGCTTGCGTGTTCAATTATATCTTTTATTTTGCTAACATGCCCTGAAAATGAAGATAAATTTTGCTCCAGACTTTGTTCATCCCCAATATCCGCTAATACATTGTGAAAATATCCAACTTCAGTTTTTTCATTTGCGGGAATTGGAATACCAGATAGTGCCATAATTGTAAGAAGTCCAGCCACTTTCAATGTTACCGTTTTTCCACCAGTATTAGGTCCTGTTATAAGCATTATATTTTCAGGGTTTCCAAGCTCAAAATTAATTGGTACAACTGTATTTTCATCAATTAATGGATGTCTTGCCTCAACCAGTTTCAAATATTCCTTGTTAATAATTTTTGGAACGATACATTTTTTATTAACTGAATAAGTCGTTTTGGCATCAATAAAGTCCAGTCTTTCCAGAATTTCCTTGATTTCCAGAATTTCTTCCTTTTTAGTTTTTACAATTTCTGTAATTCTAAGCAGTATTTTCCTGATTTCCTCACGTTCACGAGCTTCATATTCACGTAATTTATTATTCAACGAAACAACGTTTAAAGGTTCAATGTAAACTGTGCTTCCAGTTGCAGACCTATCGTGCTCTATCCCTTTTACAAGGCCTTTAAAATCAGTTTTTACAGCAATTACGTATCTGTCGTTTCTTTGGGTTACTATTCTTTCCTGAATTGCATTTTGTGTATTTTTATTGGAAATCAGCTCATCAAATTTTTCCTTGATATTCGCATTGATATTTTGTTTCTGTCTTCTGACATCTCGAAGTCCAATCGAAGCATCATCTTTTAAAATACCTTCATCATTAATTGCTTCTGAAATAAAATTTTCAATTTCCCTAACTTCCTCAACATCACTAAATAAATTCCAAATTGTCTTATATTTATCCCTCACATTTTTAGCCCGGCTTTTAGAAATCCTAAAAATTGTCAAATTCTTCTTCAAAGTCGCCAAATCTTCAACACTCAAATAAGATCCAATAATATCAATAGAATTCATCATTTTAGTAATATCCGCAAGCCCCGCAAGTTCCAGTCCGTCATCATACTTATAAAAGTCAATCATCTCCTTCATAAGCATAAGTTCCCTGTCTAAAATCGACTTTTCCTTTATAATGTCAATATCTAAAAACTTCTCCTTAGTCTTTTCCAATCTTGACAAATCAATAAGTTCATTAATTATTTTATAAAATTCCAATACATCATAATTTTTTTTCATTTTTCCTCTTTTCCAATATCATTAAATTATTTATCTAAAAAGCTATTTTTAACTAAATAATAGTTTTTTCAATTATATTTGTAATTTTTTTAACGCAAGAGCATTAGAGGCCATATTCTTACTTGACCTTTTTTACTAAAATTATAGCATATTTTTCAATAATTTAAAATTGCTATTTAACAAAAAGATAGTAAGAAGTCGTAGGCTTTCTACAAGCAGGAGATGAATTGCTTTTTTTTATTGAAAAAAGGATACATCCATGATATAATTTTTGTATAAAATATCGAAGAGAAGTTATAAATGTGAGTGCTGCGGGATTGAAATTGATAGAGATTACAATGCGGCATTGAATATAAGAGGTGTTAGAAAAGAAATGTTGAAATATTAGGAAATAAAAAAACAGGGCAGGGACTGCCCGAAGAGCTTGGTAAATATATTTGGCTAGCAAAAGCAGATACTTCCCAAGAAGCTTCCGCTTCTAAAAGCGGGAGTAGTTCACAAATTAATTAAATATACAAAAGTACTACAAAAGAAAGAGAGTGTGAAATAAATGGATTTAAAGAATTTACCAATAACTCCTTTACCGTCAGTAAAACTGGATAAGCATCAGGAGGATCTGCTCCTTCATAATGAGCTGTTTTCCAATTTGCTTGGAGAAACGATTTTTAGGTATGCAGGATTGCATATTTATGAAGTTACTGAGAAGTTAAAGGAGGCTTCGAGTAAATATTATAAGACACAAAAACAAGAGGCTAGAAAAAATTTATCGTCTTTTTGTTCAGACCTTACTGATGTAGAAATTTTAAGAGTGATAAGAAGTTTCTCGATTTTTTCGGCTCTTGCCAATATTGCTGAAGATGTGTATCAAACTCATGAACAGCGATATGCAAAGATTTCCAATAAGCTGCAAATTGGGTCGCTTGAGAAATCATTAAAAAATCTGAAAAGTAAGGGAATTAGTCAAGATAAAATATTAAAGGCTATGGAAAAGGTTTCGATTGTTCCTGTATTGACAGCGCATCCGACTCAAGTACAAAGAAAAAGTATCTTGGATTTGACAAAAAAATTAACGGATATTCTGGATAAATATGAAAATGTAAAATTACATCAAATTGATGAAAATGAATGGCTAAATGACTTGAGCCGTGGTATTCAAATCTGGTGGCAAACTGCAATGCTGCGGGCTACAAAACTACGTGTTACAGATGAAATAAGCAACGCTTTAAGTTATTATAACATTACATTTTTCAATGAAGTTCCACGATTGATGAATAAATTTCAGGAAATTTCAAAAAAATTAGGAAATTCTGAAATGAAATCCCAAGCATTGATTCCACTTACAATGGGAATGTGGATTGGTGGAGACAGGGATGGAAATCCTTATGTTACAGTAAATACACTTGAAACATCGGCACAAGAGCAGGCTATCAAATTATTCCAGCACTATTTAGATGTAGTCCGTGAAATTTATAGGGATTTGTCAATGTCAATTGCCATGACAAATGTTACTAAAGAATTGCAAAAGTTAGCCGATGCTTCTGGAGAAGTTTCGCCTCACCGTACACGTGAGCCATACCGTCGTGCTTTAACAGCAATAACAGACAGATTGCTTGCCACAGCTTACAATTTGTGCGATTATAACTGTGATTTATTGCCTCCAAGAAGAAAAAATGGAATTGACATACCTTATAAATCAGCAAGCGAATTTACGAAAGACCTGGTAATTGTGGCAGAATCGCTTAAAAAGAACAATAGTGAGTTTTTGACACAAGGAAAATTAAATAATTTGATCAGCGCTACGAAAATATTTGGATTCCATCTTGCAACAATTGATTTAAGACAGGATTCAAGTGTTCATGAAGTGTGTGTTGCAGAACTTTTAAAAAGTGCAAATATTTTAGGAGATTATTTAAGTTTGTCAGAAGATGCAAGATGTGAAATTTTATTAAGGGAATTAGAGTATGATCCTAGAATTTTAAGTGATCCGACAATTCCGCAAAGTGAAACATTAGCTTCAGAACTTGCAATTTACAGAAAAGCAAAATCATTAAGAGATCGTTTTGGAGATAAGATCATTGAAAAAAATCTGATTTCCCATGCAACAAGTGTTTCGGACATGCTTGAAATAGCTATTTTATTAAAGGAAGCTAATCTTGCAAAAGGAAACGAAGGAAATGAATTTTGTGATTTGCAAATTGTGCCACTTTTTGAAACAGTTGAAGATTTAGTTGCAGCTCCTGATATTTTGAGAAAATGGTTTAATTTGCCATTAGTGAAAAAATGGATGGATAAAAAGGGAAGAAAGCAGGAAGTTATGCTAGGATATTCAGACAGTAACAAAGATGGTGGATATCTAAGTTCAAGCTGGTCATTGTATAAGGCGCAAAAGGAATTGACTGCAATTGGACGTGAATTTGATGTGGAAATTTCATTCTTCCATGGACGTGGCGGAACAGTCGGACGTGGTGGAGGTCCAAGCTACGAAGCCATTTTAGCGCAGCCTGAAGGAAGTACAGATGGAACAATCAGACTTACAGAACAAGGGGAAGTAATTGGTGCAAAATATGGAAATCCAGATTTAGGATTGAAAAACTTGGAAGCGTTAGTTTCAGCAGCCCTTGAATCAAGTGCATTGACAGTAGAAGATGCAAATTGGGAAGAATATGAAAAAATAATAGAAAATGTTTCAGAGTTGAGTTACCATGCTTATCGTGACTTAGTTTACAATACAGATGGATTTTCAGATTTCTTTTTTGAAGTTACTCCAATAAACTTCATTGCCGGGTTAAACATCGGTTCAAGACCATCTTCACGTAAGAAAACACAGTCGCTAGAAAGTTTAAGAGCAATTCCATGGGTATTTTCTTGGTCGCAAGCTAGAATAATGCTTCCAGGATGGTATGGTGTCGGAACAGCATTTACAAAATGGATTAACAATAATGACAAAAACTTGGAAATTTTACAGAAAATGTATAAGGAATGGCCATTTTTCCGTTCTACAATTTCAAATGTAGATATGGTTTTGTCAAAATCTGATTTATCAATTTTTTCTGAATACGTAAAATTAGCAAGTGATCAGGAAACTGCACAAAAAATCTTTAAGGAAATTGCAAAAGAATGGATTTTGACAATTGACGTTCTGAAAAAAATTACAGGAAATGACGTTTTACTTGCAGATAACCCAGAATTAGTAAGCAGTTTGCGAAACCGTCTGCCATATTTTGATTCAATGAATTATTTGCAAATTGAATTAATAAAACGTTCAAGAGCTGGAGATGATTCAGATGAACTTAAAAAAGCCATCCACATTTCAATAAATGGACTGGCAACAGGACTTCGTAACAGTGGATAATTTTGTAAAAATTAAGAAATAAAGATATTTAAAAATAAAGAAACTATTTCTGAGATAAAAATTAGAATAGTTTCTTTTTTTACAAAAAAATAAATATTAATATTAAATTCTATTTAAAAAATAAAAATTATACTTTATATTATGCTGGCAAAAGTTCTTAATAATTTTCAAAAAAACTTATAACTATTCTGCGAAAAATAGCATAAAATTAAAAAGTGAAAAAAAAAACTTGAGTTTTTTTAGAAAATAGAGTATTATTATAGTATAAATGGAATTATAAATTACATGCTTTATTTTAGGAGGAAAAATGGCAATAGTTAAGGATTTAGAGAGTTTGAAGGATCTTATTCAAAGAGTTAGAAAGGCTCAGGAGGAATTTGCAACATTTGATCAGGAAAGAGTCGATAAGATTTTTAGAAAAGTAGCTCAAAAAATGAATGATGAAAGAATTACACTGGCAAATTTGGCAGTGGCAGAAACTGGAATGGGAATTGTGGAAGATAAAGTTATAAAAAATCACTTTGCTTCTGAATATATTTACAATAAATACAAAGATGAAAAAACTTGTGGAGTTTTGGAAGACGACAGATCTTATGGAGTTAAAAAAATTGCAACTCCAATAGGAATCATCGCAGGAATTGTACCTACAACAAACCCAACTTCTACAGCAATGTTTAAAACATTAATTTCATTGAAAACAAGAAATGCAATAATATTTTCACCGCACCCAAGAGCAAAACAGGCAACAATTGAAACAGCTAGAATTGCCTTGGAAACAGCAGTAAAATACGGAGCACCAAAAGACATAATCGGATGGATTGATGAACCAAGCGTAGAATTGTCAAGAGAACTTATGGCAAATGCTGACTTGATACTTGCAACAGGTGGGCCTGGAATGGTTAAGGCCGCTTATTCATCTGGAACTCCTGCAATTGGAGTTGGAGCTGGAAATACGCCAGTTGTAATAGACAAATCAGCAGATATAAAAATGACGGCAAACTATATTTTAATGTCTAAAACATTTGATAATGGAGTAATTTGTGCAACAGAACAATCTGTAATTATAGACAAGGAAATTTATGACAAAGTTAGAAACGAATTTTTAAATAGAGGAGCCTATATCTTAAACGAAGAGGAATTGGATAAAGTAAGAGAAGTATTATTTAAAAATGGCAGCCTGAATGCAGATATAGTTGGTAAAAGCGCTTATATTATCGCAAGTATGGCAGGATTTGAAATTCCAAAAAGTTCAAAAGTGCTAATTGGAGAAGTAACTTCAACTGGAATGGAAGAACCTTTTGCGCACGAAAAATTATCTCCAGTGCTTGCAATGTACAAGGCTGAAGATTTTGAAGATGGTCTTAAAAAAGCTGATGAATTGGTAAAACTTGGAGGATTGGGACATACTTCTTCATTGTATATCAATTTAGCAGAAAAAGAAAAAATAGATAAGTTTGGAAGATTGATGAAAACAGGGCGTACATTAATTAATATGCCAGCTTCACTTGGAGCAATCGGAGATGTATTTAACTTTAAATTAGAGCCGTCATTAACACTTGGATGTGGTTCGTGGGGAGGAAATTCCGTGTCAGAAAACGTAGGAGTAAAACATTTGTTAAATGTAAAGACAATCGCAGAAAGAAGAGAAAATATGCTATGGTTCAGAGTTCCTGAAAAAGTTTATTTCAAATATGGTTCATTGCCAACTGCTTTGGAAGAATTAAAAGGAAAACATAAAAAAGCATTTATTGTAACAGATAAAGTATTAGCAGAATTAGGTTATGCAGAACATATTACAAAAGTATTAGACAGTTTAAATATTGACTACAGAATATTCTCTGAAGTAAAGGAAGATCCAACATTAAGTTCAGCTCAATCTGGTGCAAAGGCTATGCTTGAATATAATCCAGATGTTATTATAGCCCTTGGTGGAGGTTCTGCAATGGATGCAGCTAAAATTATGTGGGTACTATATGAACATCCAACATTAAGATTTAGAGATCTTGCAATGAGATTTATGGATATTAGAAAGAGAATCGTTGAATTCCCTGAAATGGGTAAAAAAGCTAAATTTATCGCAGTTGCAACTTCAGCAGGAACTGGTTCAGAAGTAACTCCATTTTCTGTAATTACAGATGATGAAACAGGAATTAAATATCCGCTTGCAGATTATGCATTGACACCAAATGTAGCAATTAACGATCCTGAACTTATGCTTACAATGCCAAAAGGACTTACAGTAGCTTCTGGAATTGATGTATTTACGCATGCGCTTGAATCTTATGTTTCAGTTATGGCGACAGAATATACAAAACCATATTCAAAAGAAGCGGCAAGACTTGTATTCAAATACTTGCCTGAATCAGTAGAATTAGGAGCAAGAGCAATCAAAGCAAAGGAAAAAATGGCAAATGCATCTTGTCTTGCTGGAATGGCTTTCGCAAATGCATTTTTAGGAATAAATCACTCACTTGCACATAAACTTGGAGGAAAATTCCATATTCCACACGGTATAGCAAATGCAATAATTCTTGAAGAAGTTATCCGTTATAATGCAGCTGAAGCTCCAACAAAAATGGGATTATTCCCGCAATACAGATATCCTGATGCAATGCAAAGATATGCTGAAATGGGAGAACATTTAGGATTTGGTGGAAATACTAAAGAAGAAAAGTTAGAAAATTTAATTAAAGGAATTAACGAATTAAATAAAAAAATTGGTATTCCTGCCACTATTAAAGAATGGGGAATTCCAGAAAAGGATTTCTTGGAAGCAGTAGATGAAATGTCGCTGGAAGCCTTTGATGACCAATGTACATCAGCTAACCCAAGATACCCGTTGATAGAAGAATTAAGAGAAATTTACTTAAAATCTTACTATGGAAAAGAATGGGAAAATGAAAAGGAAAGAGTAGCAAAGATTTTAAATTTTTAGTTTAAATTTTTGATAAAGAATAAAAAAATAAGGGATTTTCTCAATTTGAGATTATCCCTTTTTAAAATTAATATTCATATTTTTTTTCATATCCTCTAGGTGTAATCATTTTTCCATTTTTTACATAAGTATTTGAATTTCCAATTAACACAATTGTAAGCATATTTATTTCAAAATCAAGCATGTTTTCAAGTGTTGTAATTTCATATTCTTCGTTTTCACGTCCTGCATTTCTTACAATCGCAACTGGAGTATCTTTTGACTTATATTTTAGCATAATTTGCTGTGCTTCTGCAATTTGTGTTGTTCGCCCTCTACTTTTTGGATTATATAAACTTACGATAAAATCACCTTGCGCTGCCAATTCCAGACGTCTTTTTATCAATTCCCAGTCTGTTAAAAGATTGCTTAGGCTAATTGTTACATAATCGTGCATAATTGGGGCTCCAACAATTGCGGCTGCGGCATTTGTCGCTGTAACTCCTGCGATTACTTCAACTTCTACATCATCATTTTCACCAATTACTTCATACATAATTCCAGCCATTCCATAAACTCCAGCATCTCCGCTACTAATCAAAGCCACATTTTTCCCAGTTTTTGCAAGTTCTAAGACTTCTATACATCTGTCAACTTCCTTCATCATACTGGAACTTTTAATTTCAGTACTTGGAAAATATTTTTTAACCAAATCAGTATAGGTTTTATATCCTACGATAATGTCGCTATTTTCCATTGCTTCATAAGCCTTAAAAGTCATATCTGCCTTTTTTCCAGGTCCAATTCCTACTACATAAATTTTTCCGTTTTTACTCATTCTATCTCCTTGTTTTTATTTTTATTTACAGCTTAAAAAGAAAGTCAAGAATAAATCCTAACTTTCTTATCTTCATATTTTTTATTTATAAATTAATTTTTTAAAGCCTGAATTGGAGGCGCTACTTTTCCACCACGGTTTATTAATACTGAACAATCTAAATTATTTATATTTATTATATCAGCTTCTCCAAGAAGTCCGCCAAATACCACTCTATCTCCAGCTTTTTTACCTGGAACTGGGATTACTCTGACTGCAGTAGTTTTTGTATTTACCATTCCAATTGCCATTTCATCAGCTATTATTCCAGAAATTACAGCTTCTGAAGTATCTCCTGGAATAGCGATCATATCAAGTCCAACAGAGCATACACAAGTCATTGCTTCTAATTTTTCAAGTGTTAAATAACCTTTACTTGTAGCTTCTATCATTCCCTGATCTTCACTTACTGGGATAAATGCTCCTGTTAAACCTCCAACACGAGTTGCAGCCATTGCTCCGCCTTTTTTCACAGCATCATTTAATATTGCAAGTGCAAGTGTTGTTCCATAAGCTCCAACCGATTCTAATCCAAATTCTTCCAGAACATTTCCAACACTGTCTCCCACAGCTGGAGTCGGTGCAAGTGATAAATCGATTATTCCAAATTCAACTCCAAGTCTTTCGGCAACTTCCTTTCCGATTAGTTCTCCCATTCTTGTAATTTTGAAACTTACTTTTTTAATTGCTTCTGTTATTTCATCAATTTTTGCAGTTTTTGAAATATTTGCAAGTGTATGTCTTACAACTCCAGGTCCGCTGATCCCGACATTTAGCACAACATCTGGATTTTCCACTCCGTGAAATGCTCCTGCCATAAATGGATTGTCAGGAACTGCATTTGTAAATACAACAAATTTTGCTGCCGCTAATCCATCATTATCCTTTGAAAGTTCAGCCAAGTCTTTTACAGTTTTTCCCATCATTTTTACTGCATCCAAATTAATTCCAGATTTTGTAGAACCTACGTTTACAGATGAGCAGACTCTGTCAGTTTCTGAAAGAGCTTTTGGAATGCTGTTTATAAGATTAATATCGCCTTTTGTAAAGCCTTTGTCAACAAGAGCTGAAAATCCTCCAATAAAGTCAATTCCAATTTCCTTTGCCGCTTTATCAAGAGCTTTTGCAAAAATTGTGTAATCTTGTGCATCTGTTGCATTTCCAATTATTGAAATTGGAGTAACTGAAACTCTTTTGTTTATAATTGGCATATTGTATTTGCTTGCCACTTCATTGGCGATTTTTACCAAGTCTTTTCCATTTTTTATAATTTTGTTATAGATATTTTCTGCTGTTTTTTCTGCACTTGCGTTAATGCAGTCAAGCAGGCTTATTCCCATTGTTACAGTTCTTACATCAAGATGCTGCATTTCAACCATATCTATCGTTTCCAGTATCTCATCAGGTAATAAATTCATTTTTTCCTCCTAAGTTTTAATAACAAACTATATTCTGTGCATAGCTTTAAAAATATTTTCATGTTGCAAGTAAACTCTTACGCCTATTTTATCTTCAAAAACTTTAAATTCTTCT
>QWCO01000263.1_pt1 | contig 25760 bp, 24 predicted proteins | sample 1972611 | NCBI WGS metagenome assembly QWCO01 (sample SAMN09866706, study PRJNA288562) | Human oral metagenome isolate term1_saliva, whole genome shotgun sequencing... | reverse complement strand
AAGCACGATGCCAGCATGCACGACATGTATTATATGAATCAAACAGACGATAGTTTGCGTGCAAGAAAGATGCGTGGCGCTGCAAAAGATGCTTACCTTGCTTTTGCGAAGAAACACGAAATGCACGACAGAGTGATGAATTCGCTCTTCAACGATGCCGAATACTGGAAGAACAATATAAACGCTAACGAATTTAACCGCATGCTTATTAAGGTGGCCAACAATGTGCAAAGCACCGAATTGCGCCATAAGTTGCAGCTGCTCGACCTCTTTACGGTTGACGAACTTTACGAAAACTGGCTCGTTGGCAATGCTCGTTGGTACATTATGTATGGTCCTTCGCCCCTCAATGGTGGCACTCAGCCCTACAGTCAGCGCAACTTACTGCGCAACATCATCACGCAAGCCGATAGCTGTATTAAGCTTGCTAGTCCTGGTGCCACACTGCGCTATGGCCACGACACAATGGTAATGCCCCTTGTTTGCTTACTCAACCTCAACCAAAACGGCCGACAGATTGCCGACTTGGAACAACTAGCACCCCAGAACTGGCTAGATTATAAGATTTTCCCCATGGCCTCAAACCTCCAATTTGTGTTCTATCGCAAGAACGCTGCCGACAAAGATGTGCTCTTTAAGGTGATGCTTAACGAGAACGAGGCCACATTGCCCCTCAAAGCCGTTAGCGGTCCGTATTATCGCTGGAGCGACTTCCGCGATTTCTACCTCAAGAAAATAGACGCCTACAAAGAATAAATGCACGACGAAGCCTTTTTTGTAGCCAAACTAACACTGCGCCACATCAAACCCACGGCCACTCGCCTGCTTATTGTTCGCGAGATGATGCGAGGCGACGAAACCGTTTCGCTCCCCGAGCTGGAACGTCTTCTACCCACTATAGACAAAAGCACCATCTCGCGAACACTCTCGCTTTTCTTGCTCCACAGACTCATTCACGCCATCGACGATGGGTCGGGCGCACTCAAATACGCCGTATGTGCCGACGATTGCGATTGCACTGTGCAAGATGAGCACACGCACTTTTACTGCGAACATTGCCACCGCACTTTCTGCCTCAAACAATTGTCGGTGCCTGTGGTGCCTCTACCCGATGGCTTTCTCCTCAATAGCGTTAATTATGTACTAAAGGGATTATGCCCAGAGTGTACAAGAAAGGAGTCTGAGGTTAGGTGTAAAGTAATAAAGGAGTAAGTAAGAAGGAGTAAGAAGATAAGTAGTAAGGAGTAAGAAGATGAGGAGTAAGTAAGAAGGAGTAAGGAGTAAAGCCGAATGAATACGTGGCGTTATCCATTCTTTCACCTTTTCACCCTTAAACCCTTAAACGTCCTTTCACCTTTAAAAGCTATTGGGTTAGACATTTTATTAAATAACAAACAATGGAACAACAAACAACCAAAGCCGCCATTATTTATGGTGTTAACGACCGCCCACCGTTGCAAGAAACTCTTTTTGCGGCCATTCAGCACCTATTAGCCATCTTTGTGGCCATCATCACCCCACCGTTAATCATTTCCAAGGCTCTACACATGGACCTAGCCACCACGGGTTTTCTGGTGTCGATGGCCCTCTTCGTGTCGGGCGTTTCCACCTTTATACAATGCCGTAAGTTCGGACCTGTGGGCTGCGGATTGCTTTGTGTACAAGGCACAAGCTTCTCGTTCATCGGTCCAATCATCGCCATCGGTCAAGCTGGTGGTTTGTCGCTCATCTTCGGAGCCTGCATAGCTGCAGCACCAGTAGAGATGGCTGTTAGCTATTCGTTTAAATACCTGCGTCGCATCATCACCCCCTTGGTAAGTGGCATTGTGGTGATGCTCATTGGTTTGAGTCTTGTTAAGGCTGGCGTTATGGCTTGTGGAGGTGGCGACCCCGCGGCCGAAGATTTTGGTACGCCACGCAACCTCATCGTTGCAGCCACGGTTTTGGCCAGCGTCATCGCACTCAACTGCAGCAACAACAAATATATCCGCATGAGCTCTATCGTGCTAGGCGTGGTTGTGGGTTACATCTTGGCCCTTTGCATGGGCATGGTCGACTTTGGAAGTTTCAACGCCAGCAACGTGGAAGCATTCTATGTGCCCATACCTTTTAAGATGGGTGTAGATTTCAACGTGTCGTCTATCATTGCCGTGGCATTGGTTTACCTCGTTACAGCCATCGAAGCCACAGGCGACGTAACGGCCAACTCGATGGTTTCGGGCGAGCCTGTTGATGGCGAAGTGTATGTAAAACGCGTTTCGGGCGGTGTGTTCGCCGATGGTCTCAACTCACTTTTGGCTGGCATCTTCTCATCGTTCCCCAACTCCATCTTTGCTCAAAACAATGGTATCATTCAGCTAACGGGCGTTGCTAGTCGCTATGTGGGCTACTTCATTGCAGCCATGTTGGTGGTGTTGGGCCTCTTCCCCATCGTGGGCATTGTGTTCTCGCTGATGCCATCGCCTGTATTAGGTGGCGCCACGCTTCTCATGTTCGGTACTGTAGCCGCTGCGGGTGTTCGCATCGTGGCAAGTCAGAAGCTCGACCGCAAGGCGGTGTTGGTCATTGCAGCCAGTTTAGCATTGGGTATGGGCGTTGAATTGATGCCCGCCATCCTCCAGCAATTGCCCCAAAGCGTGCAAACCATCTTCTCTTCGGGTATCACCACTGGCGGTTTAACTGCCATTGTGGCCAACGCGCTGCTTAATAGGAAGTGATTTTAGTTTGGGAGTTTTTGAGTTTGGGAGTTTATGAGTTGGTGAGTTGGTAAGTTTTTGAGTTTTTGAGTTGGTGAGTTTAGGGTGAGCATACAATCTGCTTACCAACTCATAAAGGGAGTTTTTGAGTTTGGGAGTTTTTGAGTTAATGAGTTTAGGGTGAGCATACAATCTGCTTACCAACTCGAAAACTCATAAACTCAAAAACTTACCAACTCAAAAACTCATAAACTCATAAACTTACCAACTCATAAACTTACCAACTCATAAACTTACCAACTCATAAACTCACCAACTCATAAACTCACAAACTCAACAACTCAAAAACTCATAAACTCACAAACTCAACAACTCAACAACTCACCAACTCATAAACTCACCAACTCATAACCTCACCAACTCACACATGGATAAGTTAAAAACACGCATCCTTCAAGACGGCAAATGCTATGAAGGCGGCATTTTAAAAGTGGATAGTTTTATCAATCACCAGATGGACCCCAATTTAATGATGGAAGTGGCTAAAGAATTTAGCCAACATTTTGGTGATGCCCACATCAATAAGATTGTAACCATCGAAGCCAGTGGTATCGCTCCCGCCATCTTGGTGGGCTACATCATGCAATTGCCCGTGGTGTTTATCAAGAAAAAAGAGCCAAAAACAATGGAGAACATGCTCACATCGGTGGTGCACTCATTTACCAAAGACCGCAGTTACACGGTGTGTATCTCGGCCGACTACCTCACCCTGCACGACCATGTGTTGTTTATCGACGATTTCTTGGCTAATGGCAATGCCTCGATGGGCGTAATCGACCTTTGCAAACAGGCTGGCGCACACCTCGAGGGCATGGGCTTTATCATCGAGAAAGCGTTCCAAAAAGGAGGCGAGCTACTGCGCCAACACGGCATTCGCTATAAGGCTTTGGCCACGGTAGAGAGTCTTGAGAACTGCGAAATCAAACTCAGATAACTCCCTTTCTCATCGTCTTTGCCTCAAAGACAAACATTTAGCTCCACCGCCAGAGCCTTTTTTTACAAGCAGATGCCCCAGTTATCCTTTACAATTAGGGATAACTGGGGCATTAAATTTTAATCCAAATCTGTCATTAGGGATAAGGCACGAGTCAAGAAAAGCCCCTCATAACCTATACACACTACCATGTACGCCTATTTCATTTATTTTCCAAAGGATTTGAGTTGGTCCCAGATAGAAGCATGCGCTTGTTCATATTCATTCAGCGCCTTACGCATCTTATTTTCACCAATAAGTGATATTTCTGCAGCCTTATCGTAGTCGTTACCTCCATAACGCTTCATTTGCACCTGCACCGCGATATCAGGTTTAGAGATAATGATTTGTTGTCGGGTGTTTTGTTCAAGCATGATAGAAATCGTACGCGAGAGCAGCGTCATATAGTTCAGCCCCAATCCTTCTTGGTAGTCCATAATGCGTTTAACGATGGCAGCAGGCAACGACTTCGCCAGAGTTTTCTTATCGATAATATCGCTCATAAGCTTTTCTTCCTTATAGTCGTGTGTGCTCACATTAACCCCAACCAGCAAGTCGCCTTTCACTCTAGCCACCCTATTAAGTGGCAAACCATTAACCAGTCCACCATCCACAAGAAGCATTTCACCTTTTCGCACAGGATTGAAAAACAGCGGTATCGAAATACTAGAGCGTACAGCCTCGTATAAGCTTCCTTTCTTAAAAACCACCTCCTTACCACTGTTCCAATCAGTAGCAACAGCGGCATAAGGAATGGGCAAATCCTCAATATTCACATCGGGTACAATTTCTTTTAGAGCATCCATCACCTTTTCGCCCTTTACCAGGTGGTTCAAGCTAAAAGAGAAATCCACTAAAGAGAGAATTTTCTTTTTGTCTAGTTGCACCATCCATTCCTTCACCTCTGCCAATTTTCCAGCAGCATACATAGCCCCAATCAAAGCCCCCATTGAGCAACCAGCTATAGAGGTTATACAATAGCCTCTACGTTCCAGCTCTTCAATAGCACCGATGTGAGCCAAACCGCGCGCACCTCCGCTCGACAAAACCAATGCAACATTTTTCTTCATCGCTTATTCTAATTTTATATTCACTCGATGGTTTATAGGTATCTATTAATTAAACACTTAGCGCAAATTATTGCCATACTAAGACACCAACGCAATGTTATAACCACCGCGAACAAAGTTACAGAAAAATTCTTTCTGCCAAACTTTTTTGGCGCATTTATGCTATGCACCATTGATAAACAAGCAAGTAGCACCTCCAGAAAAAGAAAATATAAACTAAGCTCCACAAAGTAAGAGGCATACTTCATGAAGCTAAAAGCATTTTATTCACGCTGTGTCAATCGTTGAGTTTAACCCCAATTGGTTATTCAATCGCCAGCACAGGCCAAGAACCAATTGGGGTTAAACATTAAAAAGGCTTACACCTTTTCGCCGTAGCACAAGTCGCCAGCATCTCCAAATCCAGGAACGATATATTTATGTTCGTTCAAACAAGGGTCGATGGCAGCACACCAAATAGTGGTTTTGTCTTCGGGGAACGTTTTACGGATATGCTCAATACCCTCGGGCGAAGCAATCACGCAAGCCACATGGATGCGTTTAGGAGTGCCCTTAGTTAAAAAAGCCTTATATCCCAGTTCCATCGAACCACCAGTAGCCAGCATCGGGTCGGCAATAATCAGATTTTTACCCTCGATGCTAGGTGTAGCCAAATACTCCACATGTATGCCCACCTTCGTATGTTGTTCGTCAACATATTCGCGATAAGCCGACACAAAAGCATTACCCGCATGGTCGAAGATATTCAAAAAACCATTATGGAAAGGCAATCCCGCACGGAAGATAGTTGCCAGCACAATTTTATCTGTTGGCACTTCCACACTGGCCACCCCCAAAGGCGTAGTAATATCGCGCGCCTCATAGTCTAAGGTCTTGCTAATTTCGTAAGCCTCCAATTCTCCAATACGTTGAATGTTATTGCGAAAGAGCAGCCGATTTTTTTGATAATCCACATCGCGGATTTCGGCAAGATACTGATTTACAATCGAATTGTGTTCACTAAAATTTACTATCTTCATCATCGTAAGAATATGTTATAGGTCTGTTTCTAAAAATCTCAGCATCGCGATAGCCGTTTAACGGCCCATACGCCTTAGGTGTCTGCACACAGCAAGGCAGACAAACACCTGGTTTGTCCGCCTGCGGTATCTTGTTAACTCGTAAACGTGTCAACTCATGAACTCGTCATCTCATGAACGCAAAAGTTCAATAACACAAGAACTAAAGAATGCATAAGCTCACGAACTCAAAATTAATGCCATGCAAAAGTATTAAATTCCCGCTTATTTTTGTAATGTGCAAATAGCAAAAGGCGCAACACACCCTGTTTTTTATATTCTTTAACCTAAAAAGGAAAGCACAAATGTATTTTTCTCCTTGCGCGCTTGGTGGTTCTTAACGATTTTGCTAACTTTGCGCTGTACACCGAGAAGGCGTGTGCTTAGTCTAAGGATAAAATTCACACTTAAACATATTTAAGAAAAATGGCAAAGTTTGACAAGTCAGTACTAGAAAAGTACGGAATTAAAGGAACAACAGAAGTTGTTTACAACCCTTCTTATGAAGTGTTGTTCGAAGAAGAGACCAAAGAAGGCCTCGTAGGTTTTGAAAAAGGCCAAGTTACCGAACTTGGTGCTGTTAACGTAATGACTGGTGTTTACACTGGCCGTTCGCCTAAAGACAAGTTTATCGTTGACGATGAAACATCACACAACACTGTATGGTGGACCACCGACGAATATAAGAACGACAACCACCCCGCTAGCAAAGAAGCTTGGGAAACTGTTAACAAACTGGCTAAGGAAGAACTTTCTAACAAACGCCTCTTCGTTGTAGACGGTTTCTGCGGTGCCAACAAAGACACTCGCATGAAAATCCGCTTCATCGTTGAAGTTGCATGGCAAGCTCACTTCGTTACCAACATGTTTATCAAACCCGTAAACCAAGAAGAATTGGACCAAGAGCCCGACTTCATCGTTTACAACGCTTCTAAAGCTAAGGTTGAAAACTACAAAGAACTGGGCCTTAACTCAGAAACAGCTGTTGTATTCAACGTAACAACCAAAGAGCAAGTTATCCTTAACACCTGGTATGGTGGCGAAATGAAGAAAGGTATGTTCTCTATGATGAACTACTACTTGCCCCTCAAAGGCATCGCTTCTATGCACTGCTCGGCCAACACCGACCTCAATGGCGAAAACACAGCCATCTTCTTCGGTCTTTCTGGTACTGGTAAAACCACTCTTTCTACCGATCCTAAGCGTTTGCTCATCGGCGACGACGAACACGGATGGGACGACAATGGCGTGTTCAACTTCGAAGGTGGTTGCTACGCTAAGGTTATCAACCTCGACAAAGAAAGCGAACCCGATATCTACGGCGCTATCCGTCGCGACGCTCTGCTCGAAAACGTTACTGTAGACGCTAACGGCAAAATCGATTTCACCGATGGCAGCACAACCGAGAACACGCGCGTGTCTTACCCCATCGACCACATCAAGAACATCGTTCGCCCCATCTCGGCTGGCCCCGCTGCTAAGCAAGTTATCTTCCTCAGCGCAGATGCCTTTGGTGTTCTTCCTCCCGTTTCTATCCTCAGCCCCGAACAAACCAAGTACTACTTCCTTTCGGGCTTCACCGCTAAGCTTGCAGGTACCGAACGCGGTATCACCGAGCCTACACCTACTTTCTCGGCTTGCTTCGGCCAGGCGTTCCTCGAACTCCACCCCACCAAGTATGCTGAAGAATTGGTGAAGAAGATGGAGAAGAACGGTGCTAAGGCTTACCTCGTTAACACTGGCTGGAACGGAACCGGCAAGCGCATCTCTATTAAGGATACTCGTGGCATTATCGATGCTATCCTTAGCGGTGCCATCAACAGCGTTCCCACCAAGAAGTTGCCTATCTTCGACTTCGAAATTCCTACTGTTCTCGAAGGCGTTGCTACCAACATCCTCGATCCTCGCGACACTTACGCTGACGCAGCTCAGTGGGACGAGAAGGCTAAGGACTTGGCTGGCCGCTTCATCAAGAACTTCAAGAAGTACGAAGGCAACGAGGCTGGTAAGGCTCTCGTAGCTGCTGGTCCGAAGTTGTAATTTGCAACGCATATAACAACAATTTTGTTATCACATAATCAAAAGGCTCGCTCCACGCTGGGGCGAGCCTTTTTTGTGCGCTTATGGCTGCTGCGTGAGGCTTTTCCCTTATGGTGGCCCGGCTGTTAAGCTGTTGAGGGGTGCATTTCGCGGTTTTTACGTGGCTGCTCCCTCGCAATGCTTCACTCGCGCCTCTCCACTTTTGCCGACTTGCTTTAAAAGGCGGTTTGCGTTCTGTTTGTAAGCTTCATGCCTACTTCGAACATATACTCCCATAAGTGCTTACAAACGCGCCTCAAGCCAATAAAAAAGCCCTTAAACAATGCATACTGCCGAATAAGTGCTGCTTCTAACTTTGCGCTTTAACCCTTTAAGGGCGCGATGTTGAGCCATCAGGCTTGCGAAAATGTAAAATATTTGCACCAACTTTTAACATCATGAGTGCCCCCTCCATAAAATTTCGGGCACTTGGGCGAAAATTCTCGCGTATTTTTAAAGTTTATAACACACTGGTTTACTAGCACTTACACGAAATAAGTGCTTAAAAGTGGCCTTTTTAGCCCATTTTGGGGATAAGAGGTACAATTTATCGCCTAGCCAAATACCAGCAAACGGCGTTGCGCCAATTAGGAGCAATTTGCCTATAAAACGGCCTTAAGAAGGGGGTTTTCATGGGTTTTTGCTGCATTTTGTAGGAGATAGCATTGCATTTAGCACGAGTTAGCATTGCGTTTAGCACGAGTTAGCAATGCGTTTTGCATGAGTTAGCAGTGCGTTTTGTAGGAGATAGCATTGCGTTTTGCACGAGTTAGCAATGCATTTTGCAGCAAATAGCGAGGTGAGAACATGGTTTTTGGTTGGCATTTGGGGTTTGTTGTCGATGCGCAAAATTCGAGATTTTTCGTAAAATAGAAAGGCAAAAACATAGTAGTTTGCAAAAAATGAAGGCTTGAAGCGTGTGGTAATTTCCGAAATAGCATCATTTCGGTGCGTTTTTAACCGCTTTTGCAGGGTGGTTTTCTCTAGAATGGTTCGGCAAAAAAACATGTTTTGTAAAATCTATTTACCGTTTTTACAAATCCTTTATAGCCCTTTTCCAAGATAAGAAAAAATCACAAAACAACGAATTATCGGCATGGGCGATGAGGAGAGCATGATGTGTGCAGATATCTAAACAAGATTAAGTGCGAGCAAGTGTAAAACTGAGCTGAGACCTCTGCAAAACCCTTCATTCAATTTGCCCATATCAAATATTTTTCATACATTTTGGCATGACTCAAAAAATATCTTCTCCAAGTTCTGCTGATATATTCATCGACCAAAGAAAGTTAAGCAGACCCTCTCTTCCTCAAATAGTAAGATACTATACAAAGTACCTTTGGTTCTATGCATAGATGATTTGGTACTGGAATAGCAAGGTATGGTGGACTCTCAAAAACACATGCACTGCAAATTATGGAATCCATTTCCTACAACTTGTATAGAACACTCGGGATTATCGTGTCCAATTGTTTCAGAAAAGGGAAATACGCCCAAGTAAGAGCGTTTTATACGTCCAAGAAAGGTTGATTTTTGCGCTAAATTATGACTCCTCGGCATCTGTTGCTTATAAGCCCTTATCTTTTCAGCCATAGAGATAAAAATTAAAAGAGTGGCTAGTTTCAGAGAGGTTTCATCCCATATTTTTATAGATAATTTCTTTATTCTAAAATACTATAGTATTGTAATTGTTTAACCAACTCATTTACTATACAACAACTTACACTATTGCCAACCTGATGATACTTTTGTCCTTGATTGCCACAAAGTTTAAAATCCTTAGGAAAACCATGCAACATAAGACACTCCTCTGGGGTAATGTAACGTACTTTACCATCTACTAAGTATGCGTCCCAGTTAAACCTATTATTAATTCCTGATCTTCTTCCTCCTATTCGTATGGTAAAAGAGTAGTCCCTTTCCGTTTCTCCACCCATCACTTCAGAAAATGTGTATTTTAAAGGGACTGGCTTAGGGAACTGAAAATCAATATGAATATCCTTTCTAACTCCAACGAAGAACAACCTTTTTCGGAGTTGAGGTGTTCCATAATCTTTTGCTTCAAGCACTTTTGTATAGACCTTATATCCAACCTCTTCTAAGTTCTCAATAATCATTTGAAAAATTGTACCACCTTGTATAGATAATAACCCTTTTACATTTTCAAGAATAAAAGCTTTTGGTTGCTTTTCTTTAAGAATTCTGATTATTTGAAAAATAAGAATACCTCTTTCATCTTCAAGTCCTTTCCGCTGTCCAACTTGACTAAATGCTTGACAAGGGAAACCTCCACATAACAGGTCAAATTCAGGAATATCACTCCCTTTGATTTCGTAAATATCACCTTTTGGAATGATTCCATAATTTTCTTTATATGTTTGATTAGCAACCTCATCAATGTCAGAAGCTAATACACAAACACCACCTGCCCATGAGGCACCCTGATGAAAACCTCCTATACCAGAAAACAAATCTATAAACTTAAACATATTTAAAATTGAGCACGACCATGAAGAGAACCTTTATACTTACCATCTGCACATTCTACCCAAGGCTTGATAGCAGTTGCATCTATTACATTAGGATAGGAATCTGGCATTCCTTTTGAACGCACTGAAAAAATAATATGTTCCCAGTTGTCATCAAGGTATTCATCCTTTGAAAACTTCCAACTAGACTCATCTAAAGGATCTGTAAAGTCAAGGATAAACTCTGCAGGGTACGGAGAGTCCTTTTGAGCAGTGCCAGTAAACAAGAAATAGTTCATGATTGGTTTGAGATATTCAAGATGATTCACAAATGGAGAATTTGGGTCACTATTTGACACATCTTCTCGAATAATACCTGCTTTTCTTTTTTCCCAGTACTCCTTTACAATCAGGTCTAATTCCTCAATACTAACTCCAACTCTCTCACACACTTTTAGGAATCCAGCCCGATGTGTGTGATTAAGGAAAGCAGGGTTTGCACCTCGATGTGATTTAACAGAAATACCTGAGTCATTTACATAAACGTCAGCTTTACTTCCAGTTGGAGCCTTAAATGCACCAACTTTTTTTGCCAAACTTTCTACTTCCAAATCACTTAACTGGGCTAAATCAGTTCCTTCAGGGAGTGGTTTACACTCGTCTTCACCATTCCTCACACTGAGAACATCAACTTCGTTACCTCCTATAGTAACGGTTTTCTTAGTATCACGTAATTGTATAAGATGCAACTTTGCTCTCATTTCATCATATTCTCCAATGTTTTTTGCCATATCTATTTACTTAATGTTTTATATAATTCATTATATTCTTTCATCACTACATAGGAAAAAGTCTCCAGCTACAACACTACCATTGAAATCGATAGGATGCTCCACATATCCTTACATTGTTAACAGGGGTATGTCTGTGCACTTTAGCTTTTATTCCAGTAAAAGCTCTATCAGTATCTGTAGAGAAACAAATACCATAGCTGTTTCTTTGAATAACAATCATAAGGTCAAGTCCTTCTTCGATATCCAACCTGGTGTTGTTTATAATGTGGCATTTCATTACCAAACGTTCCTCTAAATTGCTTTTAATTGATTTGGAAATCCTTGCTGATTATATATGTGCATAAAAAAACCGACCGAATATCACTATCCTGTCGGAGACTCTACAAGCATGGAAACGCATTTCTTATAGAAAAACATGAGTGGGGGGCAAGGAACTGTGTCGGCAAACATAGATGACAATACCCCACCGACCCATGTTGAGACACGGATAGTGAGGACATACAACTCCTTGTCATCTACCAAGTTTGCCGACTGTTGTTCCTAAAGGTGTATGCCTGGGCTATTATGTTAAACTTTTATTCTTCTATATTCGGTATATTATATTGTTAAACAATTTATTCATTAAAACGGAAATTCAAGTTGAACTGCAGTTCTCTCAGCCTTTGGTTTGGTAGGATTCTGAAGTTCTTTGATAACATTTAATGCAATAGCCTCAACAACAGGTACTGCAACAGAATTGCCCATTTGTTTGTACCGATGAACATTGGCTAAGCCTGCTGTCCAATCGTCTGGAAAACCCTGAAGACGTTCCCACTCTCTTGGAGTCATTCTTCTTAGACCTTCATTATTGTATTCACCCTTAATATGTGTTGTTGGTGTTAAATCTGTTTGGCGAGGGTCAATAATAAGATTTCTCTCTTTACCCATTCCTCCACAAACGATTGTACCTGCTATTTCATTAAGCGATCGGATTTCGTACCCAAAACCATGCCCTTTAGCTTGATGACGAGCTTTATGAGCTTTCATACTCGCAATATATGCTGTAGATAAATAATATCTTGCTTCAACAGGTTCTTCTTCCATTATATCCCGAATGACTTTACATTCAGACTTTGGAAATGGTTGCGGAAATTCGAAACTTCCACCGCCACAATCTCCCCTAAAGCCAACAATATAGATCCTTTCTCGCATTTGTGCAAGACCAAAGTCTCTTGCATTTAAAACTTTATAAAAGACAGTATAACCAAGATCTTCTTTCAGTGTATTTAAAATCACTGCAAGAGTCTTACCGCCTCTATGATTTGTCAGACCTTTAACGTTTTCAAGAAGAAAGGCTTTGGGACGTTTTTCTTTGATTATTCTTGCTACATCAAAAAACAATGTTCCCCTAGTGTCATTGAAACCACTCCTTTTTCCTGCAATAGAAAAAGCCTGGCATGGAAACCCTGCTAATAAAACATCAAAATCAGGTATTTGGGTTTCATCTACTTTAGTAATATCACTCAGGGGATTATGTTTATCATTTGGAAAATTTTTCCTGTAAGTTTGACAAGCCCACTCATCAATTTCACTTGTAAAAACACATTCTGTATTCAAACCAAGCACTTTACAAGCCTGTTCGAAACCAAGTCGGATGCCTCCTACACCTGCAAAAAGGTCAATACACTTTAATGATACACCTCTATCTAAGCTAAGCATATTAATTTGTAACAGTATTAATCCTTGTTATTGACAAACAAATCTATTATGTTTAATTCAAGAATTATAGGGTTCGTGACATAATCTACAAGTTTAGTTGAATTTGCACGCTCCTTGTTGACAGTATGATTGACTTCCTTGAATGATCTGCCAACCATTTACCACTCTTCTATTTTTCATCAAGCACTACTTTCTAAGCAATTTATCTTATCTGTAGTTCTCAAAATATTTTATCTAAAGCAAAGTTAGATGATTTTATTGGAATACCCATTAAAAACACCGTAAAATAGATTATCATTTTGTTTTTTTATGCTGTTTGGGTTTTTATTGCTTTTAACTAAAACAATCTCATTAAAGCCTCTGCAAAACTCTTCATTTATTTGCCCATATCAAATATTTTTCATACATTTTTGGCATAACACAAAAAATATCGTCTCCAATTGTTGCTGATATATTCATCGGTCAAAGGAAGGCTAAACGGACCTCCCTTTCTCAAACAAATACCGCTAGCCGAACGCTCAATGGCAGAGAAGACATCCGCCAAGTTGAAGTTGGGGTTGGTTTGCGCATGCTTAGCCACATTAACAAACAGCTCGCTGGGATAAATCATGTAGCCCTTAGTGGCAATGGCATCGGCCACTACCTCGCTGGGCACATCCTTGTTAGCCATTTGGGCATAATGCACTTGGGGGTCGCCGCCCTCGATATACTGGCAAAAGTTTTCGCTAATAAATCGGTAGAAAAGCGTACCTAGCACAAACTGCTTAAAGTCCCACCCATCTACGGCACCACGCACATCGTTGGCAATGCGCCAAATGGCAGCCTGCAATTCGTCTCTTTGTTTTAAACTAGTCATTTTATGTATGTATGTCTTATCTTTATTTGGCTTGTTGATGTAGGTTGTTAACCCCATGCCACGCACGGCAAAAAGGCAAAAGGCACACGCCCAAACCTGCAAAAAAGCAGGCAAGGAGCTTGGTGCAGACAGAAATTTTACCTACCTTAGCTGCATATAACAAAAAGGTGTAAAAGCCTGCCAAGGCAAAAGTAATCATTAAATTCGAGAAAAGCAGTGCTAAACGGCTTGTTTTTAGCCACACACACTTATTTTTTGTGCCCAACACAAACCCAACAACAACCCTCAACAACATGGCAAAACGGAAATACATAGAAGCCAACAAACGATGGCTGGAAGAGAAAAAGAAAGAAGAAGGCGTGAAAGGCCTGGAGAAAGGCGTGATGTATAAGGTGATTAAGCAAGGCGAAGGGAGCGGCGCAAGCCCCTCGCCACGAAGCATCGTAACAGTGCATTACACGGGGCGAACCATCAATGGGCGTAAATTCGACTCGAGCCTGGGTGGCGCGCCCCTTGCTTGCCGACTGTGCGACCTTATTGAGGGCTGGATAATTGCCCTGCAACAGATGCATGTGGGCGACAAATGGGAACTGTATTTGCCGGCCGATGTGGCTTATGGCAAGTTTTCGCAACCAGGAATACCTGGTGGCTCGACGCTGGTGTTTGAAGTGGAGCTGCTGGGCGTGGGCTAAATGCTTGCCAAATAGGCAGTCTAGTTGCAAAAAAGAAGATAAAAACCGAGGCGAGTGAAGCGCTAACGGCTGTTTACACTGGGAAGTGATGAGCAACGCGCGCTGCAACAACGCCGTTGTCACATCACTAAAAGGCTTGCCCTGGTTTGGGTAAGCCTTTTATTTGTGTCGGTACACCTTATATATATAAGGGCAACGCCACGTTGGGGCTTAACCCTCGCCAAGGGCACACCTTGCACCTTGCCACATGTGTCACAGCTTAAGTTGAGCAACAAAGGGAGTAAGCGCGTTATTGAGTTAGTGTTGAGGGGCATTGGGTTATTCTTTATTAACAGAAAAACTTTAGTATTGAAAGGTCTTTTCATTTTCTCGCAGTAAGTTTGCAGCAGAAATCAAACAATAATTCCAAAAGAAATCTGTATGAATAATCTTCTTAACAACCCAGAACACACCGACAGCAAGCAGCGACTAACACTAGCCCGACAACACCTCATCAAGGCATTCGCGCCCTTGCTCTCTACTCAACACCCTGGAAAGCAAAGGTGGATTGGCACCAAAACCGACCTACTGGAGATGGTACACCTGGCCTATACCTTCTCTTATGTACGCGACGACCAAGGACGCCCCGCCACCTTTCTATGGATGGTGCAACGCGCCTGCGACAACTTTTTGCTCTCCATGCCCCGAAACCCCAGCGCCTTTGTGGGCAAAGCCATGCAACGAAAAAACACAAAACAGGCTCCACTACTAGAACGATATTGCCATCTGCTTTATGAACGAGGAATAACCCAACCGTTGCAAACATGGATTGCGGTGTGAGGTTGTGAGTTTTTGAGTTGGTGAGGATTTGAGTTTTTGAGTTGATGAGGTTGTGAGTTGATGAGTTGGTGAGGATTTGAGTTTTTGAGTTTTTGAGTTGATGAGTTGGTGAGTTTACGTATTCGTTAACTTAGAGGCTTATAAACGCTGAAACTTGTCAACACAAACAAAACTCACACAACCCCAAAAACTTATGAACCCAAAACTTATAAACTCAAAACAAAGCCCACACAACCCCAAAAACTTATGAACCCAAAAACTTATAAACTCAAAACAAAGTCCCACACAACCAAAAAACTCATGAACCCAAAAACTTATAAACTCAAAACAAAGTCCACACAACCCAAAAACTCATCAACTTATAAACCCAAATCCTCATAAACTCAATAACTCAAAAACTCAAATCCTCATAAACTCAAAAACTCAATAACTCAATAACCCAAATCCTCATAAACTCAATAACTCAATAACTCAAATCCTCATAAACTCAAAAACAGAACCTCACCAACTAATAAACTCAAAACAACATGAACCTTAACCAAGCATTGACACCGCATTTCACCCTCGAAGAGCTTGTACGTTCGGGTGTAGCAATACGCCATAACATTGCGAATACCCCGTCAACCCACGTAGTGAACAATCTTCGCCTACTCTGTGAGCACGTATTAGAACCCTTACGCCACCGTTTTGGTGTGATACGCATAACAAGTGGCTACCGTTGCGAAGAGCTTAACAACCTAGTGGGGGGCAAACCCAATTCGCAACACCTACTGGGACAAGCGGCCGACATACACCTCTCTAATAAAGAGGTGGCCATGAAGATGTATCACTTCGTGGCCGAACGACTGGACTACGACCAATTGCTGTTTGAACATCGGCAAAGCGACGGCGCAAACTGGCTGCATGTGTCGTATAATGCAGATGGCAATCGCAAAAACCAATCAGAAATAAATGTTTAGGCACACATCGCGCCCACAACACAACCGCAACACACTAAGGGCGAGTTGGGAAAAAGCAAACGCTTACCCAACTCGCCCTTTAGCATTGGTCAAAGCTTACGCCTTTATACGCCCAAGCACACCGCCATATAGCCCTTAAGTTGGGCTTAAACCCAAATTGAGTGTTAGACCAACTATCACCTATATTATATTGTTTATATTGCTTACAGTTCGTCTATCGTGGGTTTGAGGGTTTCTTACCTCTCTTACTCTTTGGGCCTAGTACACTGCAGCGTCAAGAAAAAGACAGGCAATGTGCACAACAACGCACAGGGTAGGCACAGACTATAACGACAGATTTGGGTTAAAATCAAGCCCTTACAAAAGCTACACCAAACACTATCCTCATCACTACACCACCATAACTTGACAAGGGCACCTAGATTTAGTAACTTTGCAAACGTAATCAGTAAGCAACCACACCGTCGTACACCAAGAGGCAGAAAGAGGAAGCGCGATGTCGACTAGCGCAAAACGTACTTTCACCCACCCTAAAAGGGCGAAACGGATGGCCATTACCGATACAACGAAAACATTATTAATCAAAAAAACTTTTAAACAACAAACAATTATGGCAGTAATGTATAAACTTCGTCAAGAGAAGAATCCCAAGAGCAAGTTCAAAGGTCAATGGTATGCACGCGCCATCGCCATCGAGACAGTAGACACGGCAACCATTGCCAACATCATGCAGCAAAACTGCACGGTGAAGAAAGCAGACATCTTGGCAGTTATCGCCGAACTTATTGACGTGCTGAAAGACCAATTGCAAAACTCGAAGAGCGTTCGTCTCGATGGTCTGGGCACATTCCGCATTGGCATCAAAACCAAACCCGCCCTCACAGCCGAAGACTTCAACGTCACTAAGAATGTTGTGGGCACGCACGTGCTCTTCCGTCCGCAGGCTAAGGTAAACAAAGACAAGACTCGCAACAAGGCCTTGCTAGATGGTTGCCGCGTGCAAGAACTGCCTCTCAACATGATTGAGAAGAAAAAGAAAAAGAATAACACCCCAGTTCCAACACCTGGACATTAATAAGGGTAAAAAGGTGAAAGGGTGACAAAGGCTAACACCAACTATTCGTTTGGCTTATCCGTTTGCTTAACGCCTTTCAGCCCTCGCCACCCTCTCACCCTTTCACCTTTAAAACCCCTCCATCCTTTAACCCTTAAAAGCCTTTTCACCTTTAAAAGATTTCAAAGCACAATGAACACCCAGAAACTATCCACCTTCAAATTAATCATCAAAGTAATTGCCGCCATTGCCACAGCCGTGCTTGGCGTGATTGCAGGCAAAGGATTGGGCGATGAAGATTAGTCGTGAGCAGCGAGAGGTGATACTCTTCGTCCTCAAATCCATCGCCCTACTAGCCACCACCGTTGCCATGTTCAGTTGCAGTTGGCTATTGGGTTAGCCTCAACTTCAACAAACACACGCTCGTTAACGTGGGTTGGGACAAGTTCCTAACCCGCGTTTTCTTTAGATAGCCCATCTTAGAAAGAGTTGCAAGCAACTATAAAAGACCAATTAAACCAATAAAACTCTGGGTGAAGAAACGAAAAACCCCAAGACCATCACGTCTCGGGGCATTATCTTCGTTACAATTAGAACTAGCGTTTAGCGTTAGCCGTCCATACTTTATTATCTTTAGTATATAAGATGGTCAATGAAGAAGCATCAATTCTAACGAAATGTAGCCCTTCTTTCAAATCGATGTTCACCAAAGTGTGGTCGCCATCTTTCTTGAAACGAACCCCTTTCAAGTCGGGTATGCCATCTGAAAATCTAAAATAGTATTCGCCACCAGCTTTCACAACCGTAACAGAACCATTATCTGCACTTTTCTTGCCATCAGCATCCGTATAAGAGATATGGCCTTTGTATGTTCCAACAAAAAGGTCGTTATCTGCAGGGTCGTCGTTCTTACTACAAGATACACTAGAGATGGCCACAATAATTAGACAAATGAGAGCGGTTAAGCTTAGAATTTTTTTCATATTTGATAAATTTAAAATGAGTAAAATGTATGTTTAAGTTCAGTATTAAACAGAATTTCGATACAAAGTTACAGTATAAATACGACAAAAACAAGTTTTAAATGTTTTACTTTTATATACATCACAATAATTAACACAAACAAGACACACAACCCGCACCAATTTATTACACCTTAAAAGTAGATGTGACGAGTGGCAGAAAAGAAGAAAAGAGAAATGCAATGGCGAGTTATGGCGTTATCGTGCAGGGCACAAAGCACAGGCGCAGAACAAGTAATCACCATTTTTAGGTATTGCCAAAGACGAGCAATTGTAGTAACTTTGACACACTATTTACATTACTTATATTATTTGTATTCATGATAACTTTTAAGAGAGCTATTATGCTTTGCACCCTTGCCACCCTGTTTTGTGGGGCAATGGCGCAGAACATTGTGTCGGGCATTGTGCTAGATGCAGAAACAAAAGAACCGCTCATAGGTGCCGTTATTGCTAAACCCAACGGAGAAAAAACCGTTTCGGACATGAACGGAGAATTTAAGATTAACGCCAAACAAGGCGATAAACTCAATGTTACCTATGTGGGCTATGAAAACAAAGAGGTAAACATTGCCAATACACAACAAAACACTGTGGTGGCGCTCACTAAAGGCGTTATGCTAAAAGAGGTGAACGTGGTGGCTAGTATTGCCAGCGCACGAAACAAAAAGGCTATTGGCGCAGATGTGGCTCACCTTGATGCCACGAAACTGCTAGACAAGGGACAGGCCTCGAACCTTAGCGACCTGCTCGATGGACGGGTTAGCGGTATGCAGATGTTTCAAAGCAATGGTAAGGTGGGTATGCCCATCCGCTTTAACGTGCGTAGTGGTGCAACACTGAGCATGGACCGCGACCCCATTGTGTACATCGATGGCGTGAGATATAACAACTCGCACACATCGGACATCAACACGGCGCAAGACGCAATGAGCGCATTGAACGACCTACCCATGGACGACATCGCATCAATAGACATCATTAAGGGTCCAGCAGCAGCAGCCTCGTATGGTGCGGAGGCCGCAAACGGCGTTATCGTGATAACCACCAAAAGACAAAGCACAGCCAATGCTGAGCGCGGAAAGCTATCGGCTTCGGCCAAAGTGTCGGTGGGATGGAGCACTAAGGCTAGAGCATACACCCAGTTTGTGAACAACACCGACATCAACAACTTCTTTGTTACGGGGCATAACGCCAGTGCCTACGCCAGTTTTACCAAGAACTTTGCACCGGGCAACCAATTGTTTTTCTCGCTTAACGAAAACCATACGGGCGGAATTGTGCCAGGAAACAAAGATGTGCGCCACGCATTGCGCGCCGCATACGACCTGAGACAAGGAGCTTTCGCACTGAACCTTGCCGTGGGATATGTAAACGGAAACATCAGTATACCGCAAACAGCACAAGGAAGAAACGATGCTATCTGGAACCTGATGCGTGCACAAAAACCATGGGGATATGTTTCGGAACGTACTTGGCGCGCCATGAAATGGAAATACGACAACGACCGACTGACAGCTTCGCTGCGTTTGGCTTATGTGCTGCCCTACGATATCAAACTGGAAACGCAAATGGGTATGGACCTTAACCACATCGAAGGACTGTATTCGCTACCCTATGGCTACCTGCTGGGAACTAACGACGAGGGTGCAAAGACACTTTCGAACCGTCGTAACCAAAATATTACATGGGACTGGAAAGCTAGTAGACAGTTTGAACTAACACCAAAATGGCACTTAACAGCAACGCTGCTGTCGCAAATAGTACAGCGACGCGAAACAATGAACAAAACCATTGCTTCGATTTTCCCTGCCGACATTGACAACATCGCAGCAGCAGCACAACGCTCGGTGGAGGAAACAAGCTTTGAACAACGCACCTGGGGTGTGTATGGCGAAGCCTTTTTGAACTACGACAACCGCCTATTTGTGAACGCCGGTTTGCGAAGAGATGCCTCGAACCTTATCGGTCGCAATGTGGCTAGCATTTATTACCCCTCGTTAAGCGTGGCATATAACATGGGGAATGCCAAGGTGCGCACCGCTTACGGCGAGTCGGGCCGTCTGCCCTACCCCACAGATGCCTTCACCTACTACCAAGTTAAAGGCATGTCGGCCTATGGTCCGCTGCTTGTTCCTGGACAAAAAGGAAACGACAACATCCGTCCCGAACGCATGCGAGAGATAGAAGCCGGACTAGACTGGACGCCAGCACGCCACCAACTAGGACTAACGGCCTATGCCCAACTTACCACAGACGCCATTATCTACACGCCCCTGCTAAGCAGCAACGGATGGATAGGCAACGAACCACATAATGTGGGAAGGGTAAACGGCTGGGGAGTGGAACTAAGCTGGAACTGGAAAGCATGGCAAAACGCAGCCAAAACGGCCGACCTGAATATCTTTGTTACGGCTAACTATCAAGGCAACCGCGTAATGGACACGGGCGGTGTGGACATTGAAAACCTACCAAACGTGCTGAAAGAGGGGCAACCCGCTTACGCCTTCTATTATAAAGAGGTGACAGGAGCAAAATACGACGCCACGGGTAAATACATTGGCGCAAGCGAAAGCGACGAATATCATTACCTGGGTAAACCCTTCCCCGACTTTAATGGTGCCTTTGGGTTTGAACTTCGACTGCTTTCGAACCTCACATTGAGCACCAAATTTAACTGGGCTCTTGGCGCATCGGTGTATAACCAGAGCTTCTATAACACGGCAGGATTGGGCGATAACCTGAAAAAACGCGAAGACTTGCGCGCACAACTGGCCACCGAAACAATTGGAACAGAAGCCTATCGCAACGTGGCCGAACAGTTGGCACGCACCGAAAGAAGCAGAGCTAACTACGTGGAGAAGGCCGATTTTCTGCGTCTGTCGTCTATTTCGCTGGGCTATAACGCTAATGCATTGGCTCAACGCCTAACAAAAGGGGCAGTGAAGGGCGCCAAACTGCTGTTCACAGCCCAAAACCTGCTACTCTTTACCAATTATAGCGGTATTGAACCACAGGTGGAAGCCAACGGCGGAACGCGCCAAACACGTGGAATGGGTAGTTTGTCGCGCGACGTAACCAATGCGCCTTCGGCAAAAACATTTACAGGTACGTTACAAATAGAATTTTAAGAAGAGAAAGAAGCCTCACCCAATCCCCTCATCAAAGGGCGAGGGGGCGTGATGTGCTTGATGAGTTAACAAGATAACGAATAGGCAAGCTAGCGCGTTGAGAGCTTTACAAGCTTTTAAGCTGAGGGAGTGACAAGTAATGTTTACCGTTCAACGACAAAGTCATACAGCTTAACATCTTAACTCCTTACCCGTTTACAGCAACCCTATCAATTAACAAGGCCCTTCACTCCCCTCGTCTTTAGAGAGAGGTTGGGGTGATGCCGTTTTAAAAATGAAAATGAAAGCAATACAATTATCAATAGCAACGATGGCCATGGCCATCTGCCTAACATCGTGCGATGGCTGGATAGACAATGCCAAGACACCCAACAACATGATTACTGCCGAACAGATAGTAACGCCTAGCATGTTGGCCACCATTCGCACTAAAGAAGTGAAAGACGGAGCCATGATTGCCAACGTGAAAACATTGGCAGGCGTGGCCGCTTCGGCAGCATTCCTCACATCGGGAGCAATGACCGATGAGATTGAACCCACCAAAAAGCCCAACTTCTTGATTTATAAACAACTGAAAAGCGACGATGTTAAGCCCAATAGCGACGTGGCCAACACCTGGAACCAACTGCAAAACTTTAGGGCTAGGGCCGAAGAAGTGTTGCAAGTGGAACAGCAATTGAGCAACGACGGAACGGAAAACTTCGATGCCGTGCGTGCCTATGCTCGATACACAGGGCATCTCTACGCAGGATTGGCTTACCAACTGCTGGGTAAAATGTTCTCGCAAAGCACCGATAAAGCCGATGGCGTGCGCATAAACAACGAGATTATTAGCAACGAAGAGTTGCTCAACAAGGCGCAGCAACACTATTCGCAAGCTTTAACCGAAGCCACAAGCAATGAGTTGGGCGATAAAAAAGGTGCATTTGTTGCCCAAACGGCAGTGAAGCAGGTGCGCATGCTGATGGTGAAGCTAGCCATGCAACGACAACAATATGACGAGGCAGCAACGCTTTGGCCCGAAGCCTACAGCAATGGGCTGCAAGTAGACATTGTGTACAACATCAATGGCGGCGCAAACGAATTGTATTCGGCCGTAGGACTACCTGCGATTAACGCCCAAGTGGACGCATCGTTGGTGGCTTCGCTCAACGGAAATGCCGAGAAAGCAGCCATCAAGACGGACAAGAATAAAGATGGGCATCGCTATCTTACTAGCTTAGAGAAATACTCACCCGTGGTTATCATCGACGAAACAGAAATGAAACTCATCAAGGCCGAATTGATAGTAAGAGGAAAGATGCAAGGCGATGCAACGCAATTGGTGAACGAGGTGATGGCACAATACGCCTCAACCCAAAGCATTAGCACTGTTCCCACACTGGAAGAGCTGGCCCACTGGCGCCATGTGTTCCTGTTTCTTCATGGCTGTCGCATAGACGACTTGCGTCGCGACATGGGTAATACGGCCGCTTTAACAGCCTGGAAGGCCCGCAAAGTGAAGTACATCCCCATGCCCGAATTGGAATATAAATAAGCACAACGCAGGCTTTGGGACGGTTGAACACTTGAAAGGATGAAGACTGGAGCAACAATTCGCCCCACGTTATCCGCCTCAAGAGATATACATACTGGAGCAGGCGTAGCAAGAGAAGGCCAAATCACAACCTTTCGCTTGTTAACTACCTTTTACAAATAAGAATAGCACACAGAAAAGTGTTGTGGTTGGTTAGGTAAAGCCAAACCAACCACGACCCTTTACCACCATATTAATAAAGAAGTATTCGCGTATCCTATCGAGAAATACGCAACACACACAGCCGCAGAAGAATGACTAGCATAACAGCAGCCATAAAACACACGAAACAAAGGAGACCTAAACACGAAATTAAAAGCAAAAGACTACGGAGTGAAAACACATAACGAATGTTAATTTACCACTAATAATTGTTTTATATCAAGAATTTCAATACCTTTGCAACAGTGATAACATTCGTTAAGATTGAGTTTTCAAACATCAATAACACCATTTATGGCGTATTTTTAAGTGGGAAACAAACGCATTTACAGTCCCACAGCCAGGTCTAGGGCATCACACACCAGGCAAAAAATCAAGTTATGGGCCAACAAATAGCGCCCTTCTCACCTTGACACAGTATGCGCAGACTACACCATCAGGTCTCAGCGCAATTAATTCAATAAGAAAATCGTGTTTTACAACATTAGGAACATCCAACAAAACGACGCAATCCCCCAAAAACTGAGTCACACCACGTTGCTCGGAAGGGTTAGCGCATCCCTGTAATTCATTATGTCGAGTATTGCTTCACCACGCCAAAAGTGTGGTCTATGGCATCGCGCACTCTGCTCAAGCAGCGTAGGCGCATCGTATTTGCATAGCGACCAAGTGAGATGACCAGCATCACATACATGCCAACACCAGGCAAAAACAAAGAAATACAATCTTCGGCACCACAGATAATGGGTAGCCACACACCAACAACGAAACATTAATTTAAAAAGTCATTCAAAATAGCATCTATGAAAAAGGAAAGAATCCTGTCAACGGCAGTTTTCCTTGTTAGTATTAGCGCTGGCGCAATGGCCAACAACGCCATCCCCAACCAAGAAGGGGCAGCGATTGCCAAGCAACTAACAGAAAAAGCCGGGGCCTCTGCGGCCAACAATCTTCAACAATACCGTAATGAAGTGAAGGTTACGGGAACAGTTTTCGACAGCTTAAAGGAGCCTATTATCGGTGCCACCGTTCGTGTTAAGGGCGGACAAGCTGCCACAGTTACCGATATTGATGGTAACTTCACCCTCACAACCAACACTGGAGCAACGCTCGTTATCAGCTACCTGGGACACAAAACCATGGAAGTGGCAGTACCTGCAAATGGTAACGTAAGCGTAACGCTTGAGTCGGAGTCTAAACAAATAGAGGAAGTTGTTGTTACGGCACTTGGTATCCGCCGTTCAGAAAAAGCACTTAGCTACAACGTTCAGAAGGTGGGAACCGACGATCTTACTACCGTTAAGAGCACCAACTTCATGAACTCGCTTAACGGAAAAGTGGCTGGTATCAACATTAATGCCTCTTCGGCAGGTATGGGTGGCGCTACTCGCGTGGTGATGCGTGGTCCTAAGAGTATTTCACAAAGCAACCAAGCCTTGTATGTAATCGACGGTGTGCCAATTACCAACACTTCGCACGGCGAAACGGGTGGTATGTATGCATCGCAACCCGGTTCGGAAGGCATTGCCGACATTAACCCCGAAGATATCGAAAGCATTTCGGTGCTTAGTGGTCCGGCTGCCGCTGCACTTTATGGTTCGGCTGCTGCACAAGGTGTTGTGATGATTACCACAAAGAAAGGAAAAGAAGGCAAGGTTAGCGTTACGGTTAGCCACAGCACACAGTTTGCTAACCCCTTTATCATGCCCGAATTCCAAAACGAATATATCAACAAGCCCGGTAGTAACACCAGTTGGGGTGACAAACAAGCTTCGCCCTACGGAAACTACGAACCAAAGAACTTCTTCAATACGGGTACGAACATACAAAACAACGTAGCAATTACCGCAGGTAACGAGAAAAACCAAACCTATTTGTCGGTTGGTAGCACCAACGCTGCAGGTATCTTGCCCAACAACAAGTATAACCGCTACAACTTTACGTTCAGAAACACCACAAGTATGCTTAACGACAAGCTTACTTTGGACTTTGGATTGAACTATATCCTTGAGAACGACCGCAACCTTACAGCTCAAGGTCAATGGTTTAACCCCCTCACCTCGGTTTATCTCTTCCCTCGTGGAGAAAGCTTCGATGCTATTCGCACCTACGAACTATACGATTCTAACCGTGGCATCTATGTGCAGAACTGGAACTTTGGCGATGCGCTGAAGATGCAAAACCCCTATTGGGTGGCACATCGTATGGTTCGCGAAAACAATCGTAGCCGTTATATGCTTAGCGGAAGCCTAAAATACAAGGTAACCGACTGGTTGGACGTTACGGGAAGACTTCGTTGGGACGATGCAGCCGTTAAACAAGAAGACAAACGCTATGCATCAACCATCGACCTCTTTGCACATTCGAAGTATGGATATTACGGACATGCAAAGGTTAACGACCGTTCGCTCTACGGAGACCTAATGGCCAACATTAACAAATCGTTCGAAACCTTTTCTATTGGAGCCAACGTGGGTGGTTCGTTCTCAAGAACTAAATAGGGATATTCAGTAAATATCTAACTAATTGTTTGTCAGTGTAATATATTATTTGTACCTTTACATAAAAACCCCCGAACGACCCATCACGGGCA
>QWCO01000262.1_pt1 | contig 25778 bp, 17 predicted proteins | sample 1972611 | NCBI WGS metagenome assembly QWCO01 (sample SAMN09866706, study PRJNA288562) | Human oral metagenome isolate term1_saliva, whole genome shotgun sequencing... | reverse complement strand
CTGACAACCGTGCCAACAGCATTCTGGAGATTACGTCTCCTCTACTTAGTCAAAGTATAGTAGAGATTGGCGAAGGGCTTTCCAATCGCTTCCGCAGGGGCTTAGATTACGATGCTTTCGAATACATGCAACGCCTTGACCCTAGTGAATATGTGCTGAATAGGGAACTTGGTTATATCTCCCTCGCTCAAAAGCTCAAAGAGGGCGAGAGCCTTGCCGTAAGTTATGAGTATAGTTACGGGGGGCAAATATATCATGTAGGAGAATTGAGTGCCGATAGTCCAGAGAGTAGGCCCCTTATGCTACGCCTTCTCTATGGCAGACAAGACAGCCCCAATGCGCCCTATTGGAGCAACATGATGCGTAATGTCTATGCCATAGCACCACCCTCAAGAGGCATCAGCGACCTACGACTAAATCTAAGTTACCTCGCAGAGGGACAGAGCAAAGCACTACCCTATATCAACGAAGGCAAGCTCAAGGGCAAGCGACTTAGCGAAGTTCTAGATGTGGATAAACTTGATGCAGGCGGAGCAGAGCAAGCCGATGGGGCTTTTGACCTCATCGAGAGCATGACTTACGATGCTCAGCATGGTTGGATTTATCTTCCTAGTTCAGCCCCTTTTGATGCCCCCATTGCACGCAAAGGCGGAGAGGATAAACTGAGATACCCCGAACTATACACATTAAGCCAAGAAGCGGCACAAGCACTCAGCCATAAGGATAAATACCTCATTGAAGGTTCGTACATACTAGCCCAGCAAGAAGTACCTGCGGAAGCGGATTACTCCAGAGAGCAAGAGCATAGGCAGACATTATTAGGGTTAGAACTCCTATATCGTCCCCTCCCAAGTATGACCCTTGGGCTATCACTCATGCACCTCTGGGAGCAAAGCCAAAGTAAGCGCACCCTACTCGGCATGGAACCGATGAAGAACACCCTTTGGGGGCTTCATTTAGACTGGCAAACTCCTCTCACATGGCTTGATAAGGGGCTTAAGCACCTATTCCCGCACCTAACACAAACGAGTTCTTTAAGGCTAAAAGGCGAATGGGCTTACCTCATAAGCGACTATCAAAAGGGGGATAACTATAAGGGTTATAGCATTCTTGATGATTTTGATGATAGTTACCGAGCCTTCGATTTACTCCAAACAGAGGCTTGGAAACTCGCTAGCGTACCCCACCGAACAGCAAGCAGTGAGAGCCAAGCAGACTTAATGGCTCATCGTGCGCACCTATCTTGGTTTACGATAGACCCAGCACTCCTGCGTCCCGAAGAGGGACGACAGCCTAATTATATCCGAGGCAATGCCGATATGCTGAGTAGTCATTATGTACGAGAAATTCCGACCCACGAGTTATACCCCGACAAAGAATTAAACCTCAGCCGAACAAACTATATCCCTACACTTAACCTGCGCTTCTATCCCGAAGAACGAGGTCAGTACAATATCTTGACTCAATACCTCAACAATCAAGGAGCCTTGAATGAGCCTAGCCAATCTTGGGCGGGCCTGCAACGAGCCATTCCCGTAACGGACTTTGAGGCACAAAATGTTGAATATCTAGAGTTTTGGCTGATGAGTCCCTTCCTTGAGGGGAAAAAGCAGGGTAAGGGCGAACTGATTATTCAGTTGGGGGACTTATCCGAAGACCTACTTCCCGATGGGCGCAAGTCCATGGAGCAGGCTCTACCCTCTAGCGGAATAGCAAACAATCAAGTGGAAACAAGTCCTTGGGGACGAGTAGCCACAACCACCCCAATGGGCTTTTATTTCTCTGGAAGCCTTAGCGACATTATGCGTCAAGACCTAGGCTATGACGGTCTTAGCTCAGATGAGGAACGCCAATATGGCCAGTATCAAGCCTACACGCAAAGTCTTAAGCAAATACTTACTCCAGCACAACTTAGCAAATGGCAGGCAGACGAGCATAGTCCCCTCAATGACCCTGCTGGCGATGACTTTAGGCATTATCTCGATGCCTATTACGACCACGAGCAAACGCCTATTCTCGAACGATACAAGTACTACAACGGCGTAGAAGGCAATAGCCGCAATCCACAACTACGAAGTACCACTAAACCCGATAGCGAGGATATTAACGAAGATAATACGCTCTCTACTGATGAGCGTTACTATGAGTATCGCATTCCGCTAGACAATGAGCAAGGGCAGAATTACAAGATTAACACACGCACGACTGAACGAACGCTACCCAATGGGACAACAAGCACAGTAACGTGGACGCAGTACCGCATACCGATTAGAGCCTATCAGAATGCCGTCGGAGGTATCAGTGGCTTCAAATCTATGCGCTTTATGCGCCTTGTCGTGAGGGGTTGTGAGACTGTTACGAACCTAAGGTTTGCCGATATGAAGTTGATGCAAGGCTCTTGGCGCATGTACGATTTACCTTTAGAGGGTAGCACGAATGGCGGTACGCTTAGTGCAGGCATTGTGAATATCGAAGAGCATAGCACACGCAAGCCAATCAATTATGTGCTGCCACCCGAGCATGACCGCCCCCGCACCCATGCGACGCTTGAGCAGAGACAAGATAATGAGCAGTCCCTAAGCCTTAAAGTGGAGGGCCTACCAGCAAAAGGAGCAAAAGCCATTTACAAACAAGGGAACTATGACTTAAGAGCCTATGGGTATCTTAGTATGTACGCACATGCAGAGGCCATTGAAACGCATGACCTTACGGACGATGATATGACGCTCTTCCTGCGCTTAGGGAGCGACCTCACGCACAACTATTACGAGTATAGCCTCCCTCTTAAACTAAGTCCTGCCGGATATTACAGCAATACTAGCCTGGCCGATAGGCAAATAGTTTGGCCAAAAGCCAATAACATGGACTTAGACCTTACACTCTTGCCCCTACTCAAGCAAGAACGCCGTCAAGCAGGAGCAGACGCACAAGGCAAACTATATACTAAGGCACACCCTTCACAAACGGGACACCATTACAGCGTTATGGGCAATCCATCACTAGCCCATATACGCAATATGATGATTGGGCTACGCAACAACAGAGGCGAAGAACGCAGTATCGAGGTTTGGGTAGACGAATTAAGGCTTAGTGAAGCGCAAAGACAAGGCGACTATGCTCTGAATGGACAGATTGCCCTAAATGTAAGTTCGCTCGGACAAACGCTTATCAGTATGAGCCATCGTGGTGCCGGCTTCGGGGCTATTGATGAGCGCATCGACATAGGCACATCTAGCCAAACAGATAGGTTACTTATTCAAGGCAACTTAGATGTGGGGCAACTATTATCGCCCAAAGTCAAGGCCGTTATCCCGATTACTTACCGCCACGAACAAGGCACGACAAGTCCTCGTTACAATCCTTTGGACGATGATATTTTGGTCACACAAAGCCGTGAAGACGTGCGCAAACAAACGGATACGCACTACAAGCAAACAAGCATCGAACTCACGGGGCTTAATATCGGCATTCAGAGTCAGAAGCCTATGCCTTATGACCCTGCCAACCTACGCTTAGACTATAGTTACTATAATGAGCTACAATCTAGCCCCACTATACAGCAAAAAGAGCGTACCTCTTGGCAGCTTAATATCAATTACAATTATAGCCCAGCACAAAAGCGCATCCGTCCTTTCCAAGACTACAAAGAGACGCAGTTTTGGGGCAAATATCTCAAAAACTATGCCCTAGACTTATGGCCGCGCACGATTTCCTTACAGAGCTGGCTCACACGCACAAGTGAGGCTGAACAGCTACGCTCCATTACAGACGAGCAAATACTCCCTAGCCTGAACAATCGTTTTGATGACTTTATGTGGAAGCGCAAGTTCAGTATCACCTATCAGCCCCTACCCGAGCTATCACTTACATTCCACAGCGGAACAGATGCACGCATAGAAGCCCCACAAGAATGGCTAGACAAACAACTCAACCCTGATGCCGAGCACGTATGGCAGTCCGCCATTCAACGCAATCTCCTACACATGGGTAATCCACATCGTTATGCACAGACAGCGACTGCGACTTATACCCTCCCTACATCTTATTTTAATGCGCTTAGTTGGCTTAGTGGCTCGCTCTCGTATACGGGTTCTTATGAATGGCAAAGGGGGACTTATACACAGCGTGTGCAAAGTCATACCATATCCTCCCAACAGCAAAAACAATTAGCCCTACAACTCAACTTCGCTCGTCTTTATAAGCTCTTAGATTGGGATAAGAAGCACAAATGGGCGCAAGCTTTGAAGGATATTAACATCAGTCTGCAACGCACAAACAATCTCCATCTACCGGGTTATCTAGGTAATATAGGGAATGCCTTTGGGCAAAGTCAAATAGGAGGACAGCTTCGCCCGGGCTTAGCTTTTGCCTTTGGTCTAAGCAATCAAACTTTCATCGAACGTAGCCTATCCGAGGGGCTTTTCGCCAAAGACCCTGAGAGAGCTTACTCTGGCTTATGGACTACACACGAGAGCCTAGATGTACGTATGAGCCTACAAGCACTCAAAGGTTTATCCCTGACCCTCCTGATGAACCACAGCAATAGCCAAAGAGAGGAATATCTGTACAGTGCACCTAGTACAGCCCCCACACTGAGAGGAGGAGATATGCAGATGACAACCATAGGACTAAGTGGCTTATGGCAAACCTATGGTGCTAGTGCTGACGAAGGACAACAAATACTCGAAGCCTTCCACAAGCAACAGCAGTCTGTATATTCCGAACTTAGGGGACAGCTAGAAAGGAGTGCGCCACAACTAACAGAACAGCTCAACATCAATAATCCAGCCGTACTCCTACCGGCTTTCCGCCGTAGCTTTATGCTTTCGTCCTACGGGCTGCAGTCTATTCCCCATAGCCTACTAGCGATGCTCCCCAACTGGAATATCACCTATACCCTACGAGAGCAATGGCCATTCATTAAGAAGTATATGAATAACCTAACTCTGCGTCATACATACAGGGGCATTTACCGAACTAATAACTATGATGAGCGCATAGGTTGGGCGCGTATAGCAGGGACTAATCTTGCGACGGAGCAAGGTCAGGCAGGCACGAGAGTCAGCACACTAGAAGACATTTCCTCTGTATCACTTACGGAAACATTCTTCCCGCTCTTAGGGGCTGATTTCAATTTTAAGAGAGGACTTACACTAAGCAGTCAGTGGCGCAGGACGCGCGGTCTAAGCCTTGGATTATCTACAGCCCGACTCATACAAAGCCTCAACAACGAATGGTCATTAGCCCTAGGTTATCACATCAAGGATATTCGCCAGTTATGGCAACCTACAAAGACTAAGGGTACTAGCAATCACGGGCTACGCCTAAAAGCAGACTGGAGCTGGGGTACTACTTATAGCCGTATTTATATGCTTGGGAATGGGCTATCACAGCTTAACCTCGGCAACACGACTAAACGACTCAACTTATCAGCGGACTACGAACTAAACAAATACATCAGTCTGCGTGGCTTCTTCGAGTGGCAATCCGATGAACCGCTCACTACGGGACTAGTTTATCCTACGGTTGCGCGCACGTACGGACTCTCGATTAAGCTATCTCTAGATAATCTCACACGCGCCATCAAATAAAGAGACCGCATTCTGCAAAGCCCCACAAAAGGATAGGCTTCAATGAAGACAAAAAAATTATCCTAGGTAATCTCCCGACCACCTAGGATACATCAACTATGAAAAAAAAATTACTTGAGCGAATACAGGTTGCTGATAGACTCGTGATTGATTACACGTTTGATAGCCTCAGCAAATACGCACGCTGTAGGAATTTGCTTAATCTTCTTAGATTCCTTACGAAGAGGAATACTATCAGTGAAGATTATTTCCGTGAGCGCACTCTTATCAATACGTTCGGTAGCAGGATCACTAAGCACAGCATGCGAAGCAATAGCTCGTACGCTCTTAGCCCCATTAGCTATCATAAGGTCCGCAGCCTTAGTGATAGTACCTGCAGTATCTACAATATCATCAATAAGGATAACATCCTTACCTTCTACATCTCCGATGATACCCATCTCAGCCACCTCATTAGCCTTAGCACGATGCTTGTGGCAAATAACCATAGGAATGCCGAGATGCTTAGCATAGCTGTTGGCACGCTTAACGCCACCAACATCAGGAGTAGCCATCACTGCATTTTCCATATTAACCGTTTCCTTCAAATAATCAATGAAGACAGTAGAAGCATACAAGTGGTCCACAGGCACATTGAAGAAACCTTGTATCTGGTCTGCGTGCAAGTCCATTGTAATCAAGCGGCTAATACCTGCAGTGCAGAGCATATCTGCGATGAGCTTAGCACCGATAGATACACGTGGCTTATCCTTACGGTCCTGACGAGCCCAACCGAAGTAAGGGATTACAGCAGCGATATAGTGTGCCGATGCACGCTTAGCTGCATCAATCATCAGGAGAAGCTCCATCAGATTATCAGATGTTGGGTAGGTTGATTGCACAAGGAAGACATCCTTACCACGAATGCTATCCTTATAATACACTGAGAATTCACCATCTGCGAAATGGTCTACTTGCATATCACCTAAGTCGCAACCAAGGCCTTTGGCGATTTGCTCGGCTAGGTGGTACGACGCCGATCCTGCGAAGATGGCGAAGTTGTTTGGGTTTGTGTTCATGAGAAACGATAAGTCTTTCTTGACTACAAAGGTAATGTATAATTATAATTTTAGATATACTTTCCTATAAGTTTATGTAGCGCAAAGGCTCTACGGGTGGTCGTTCGGGGCTTAGTGCGCCATCCTTAAAGGCACAAAATCCGTTAATCCATGTTTGCTCTATGCTGTGTGGGAAAATCATTCCCTCGAAAGGCGACCAAGCGCAGTGCGTAAGATTATTCTCTGCACTCACTGTATAGGGCTTATTCGGATTAACAAGCACAATATCCGCATAATAACCTTCCCGAATATAACCTCGTCTATCTATGCCAAAGAGGTCAGCAGGGCGATGCGCCATACGCTCAACAACTAGTTCCTTTGTAAATACGCCCTCATCGCAGAGCTTCAGCATAGCAATCACCGAGTGTTGCACGAGTGGTCCGCCACTAGCAGCCGTCAAGCAGTTGCCCTCTTTCTCTTGCCACAAGTGAGGAGCATGGTCAGTAGCGACAACGTCGATTTTACCCGAACGCACAGCCTCACGCACAGCCTCTCTATCCGCAAGCGTCTTGATGGCAGGGTTCCACTTGAGTTTATTCCCTAGATGCGCATAATCCCTATCAGAGAAAAAGAGGTGATGCACGCAGGCTTCACTCGTAATTTTCTTCTCTCTAAGGGGAATATCATTGCGGAAAAGACCGATTTCTCTCTCTGTAGAGATATGCAGAATATGCAGGCGACTGCCTAAGCGTGTAGCCAAATCAATAGCCTCCGACGATGAGCGATAGCAAGCCTCAGCCGAGCGAATGAGCGGATGAAAGCGCACATCTAGTTCGGCTTCAGGGTACAGAGAGAGATAATGCTCCTTGTTGGCGCGTATGACGCTCTCACTCTCGCAGTGCGTAGCAATAAGCATTTCTGTTTCGCCAAAAATGCGTTCGAGTGTTTGCTTATTATCGACAAGCATATTGCCGGTAGAGCTACCCAAGAAGAGTTTCACTCCCGGTGTAAGGCTGCGATCCACTTGACTAAGCAAGTTCGCGTTATCATTAGTTCCGCCAAAGAAGAAGCTATAGTTTGCCCAGCTCGTCTCTTCGCCTCTGCGCATCTTATCCTGCCAAGCCTCTATAGTTGTGGTCGTTGGCTTAGTATTGGGCATATCCATAAAAGAGGTCACACCACCTGCAATAGCGGCCTTACTCTCGCTCTGTATGTTCGCCTTGTGCGTAAGACCGGGTTCACGGAAATGCACTTGGTCATCAATAGCACCGGGGAAAAGCCACAAGCCACGGCAATCAACGATATTTGCTTGCTCTAGAACAGACTCAGGGACATGCTCCCCCTCGTATATAGACGCTATGAAAGCTCCATCAACCAAGACAGAGCCGACAAACGTTCTGCCTTCATTGGTGATAGTCGCTTGACGAAAGAGTGTCTGTGACATAATCTTTTAGTTATTATAATTAACGGAATAGCTTACGTATTAGGAGTTTTATGCGCGTGGCAATAGCGATAAGAGGTATCAGTCTAATGTGTTCGGGCGATACCTGAGCCACCTTCATCGAACGCTTGGTTGTTCGCCAGAACATAAACCAACGCCGTGACCAAATACCCGAAAATGATTTACCCTTAAAGTGCTCAAAGCCAAAATTACCGCCCTCAAAGGTATCGGCAACGATGAGGTCAGACAAGGCTAAAGACCCTTCATCTTGGGGCAATTCAAATGGATAAACAGAAGCATCTACGCCCAAATAGCGCACACTCATCAGAGCAAATAACTGCATCGGGCGCAACAAGTCAAAACGCTGCGTATAATCTAAGAATAGAGCTTTATCCATTTGCTGACCATAAGTACTCATGAAGAGTATCCAGTCGCAGATTTGCCTAAAGCCTATCCCTAGGTAAGAGAAATGGTGTAATATGTGATGAAAGATATAGACCGCATTCAGTTCCAAGGGAAGAGTTCGGCACTGAACGCCCTCAATCGTCACGAAGTCCCAAGCCGAACGAGCCTGCACATCAGCCATAATCTCCGACAGAGCTTCATCATAACGAGGAATACCGAAGTAAGTTACATACTTATGGTTCTCTACTACGATAGAGCTATAACGATAAACCTGCTCATAGAGGGAGTCGCCACTAAGCTTGGCGCCACGCTCTTTAGCCCATTCATTAGCACGCTCATACGCACCTGCTTCAGGCAGATAGAGGTCAATATCTCCAAGCATACGTAGCTCAGGACGAGGATAAAGCCTTGCCAAGGTAATCCCCTTAAGAAGCACAGGCTTAAAGCCCACAGCCTCATACTTGCGGTATAACTTGAGTTGCTTCCCTACATGCTCTCTATTGTGTGCCTGAATTTGGTCCAGCATCAGAGCCATCGAAATCTTTTGGACACGTGGTGGGTGAAGTTCCTTAGGGAGCTGCAGTATGCGCTCATAGACCAGCCCCAAGATGCTCTGCTCCTTAGCGAGCGTGCTTATTCCTTCCCAGTCTACAGGAAGAGACGAAAGAAATAACTCCTCTAGCGGCTCTCTGTCAAAGAGAGCTGCTGAGAGGAGTTCGAGAACTTGCCTTTGTACTAGGCTTAGATTAAGCGATGATTCCGATTTCACGGAGATCTTTTAATAGTTTATCAATATCCTGACTTGCTTGTTCTTCACTTATCTCATACCTATCGGTGAGGAGCTTTACCCAGTCTTCGGCAGAAAACTCATTCGTTAGGGTTTCTTGAAGCAGGTAAGCGGCTGTTTCATTGAGAGCGACAGCCTGCGTATAGTCCGCTACACCATCGACAGTAAGAATAGCGATATATTCGTCTGCGATTTTTCTTAAGGTAAGATTTTCTTTAAGTCTCATCTTTGTATCTATTTAGTTACAAAGATACTAAATAAAGACTATTGTATCATAAGGCTATCAAATAGTACAGCGTACTAATGAAAACGAGTACGACGCACTCACTGCAGTGAGTGCGTCGTACTGATTGTCGTAAGGAAGTAACCTTAACTTTTATGAAACTCTTCGTAAAGAAGTAGGGCTTTCTTACGCCCTACGATAGCCTGCAATTCCTCGAGAGAAGCCTCACTCAGACGCTTAAGACTATGAAAATGTTGCATCAGCTCGTCCTTAGTCTTAGGGCCTATCCCCTTAATATAGTCTAGTCTTGAGGCAATCTGACTCTTCGAGCGCACATCACGATGAAAAGTAATAGCGAAGCGATGCACCTCACTCTGTATATATTCCAAGAGTCTGAATGTAGCACTTTGGTGCTTAATAGGAACAGTATCACGATTAGGACCAAAGAGCAACTCGCGCGTTTGGTGCTTGCCGTCCTTAGCAAGACCTGCTACGGGTATAGACAGATTAAGTGCCGACAGAGTCTCTTCTAAGGCTGTCATCTGACCCACTCCACCATCAGCAATAATCAAATCGGGTAAGGCTTCGCCCTGACTTACAAGGCGACTATACCGACGAAAGGCGACTTCCCTCATCGAGGCATAGTCATCAGGACCATCAACGCTCTTAATATGGAACTTGCGGTAATCTTTCTTCGAGGGCACAGCACGCTTGAAGACCACACAAGCGGCGACTGGGTCTGAGCCTTGTATATTTGAGTTGTCGAAGCACTCTATGTGCATGGGCAAATGCTCTAGATGAAGCAAGTCCTTAAGCTCACCTAAGGTCTGCATCATACGCTGGTCGGGGTTCAGACGCTCACTCTGCTTATACTTATCGACCTTGTACTGCTTAACATTGCGCTCGCTCAACTCCAAGAGTTTCTTTTTGTCTCCCCTCTGTGGAACTGTGATACTAACTCCGGGTATATCCCAGTCGAGGTTCATCGGGAGAATGACCTCTCTTGCACGGCTATCAAAACGCCTACGCAGTTCCAAGATGAGCGAAGCTAATAGTTCGTCATCAGACTCCTCGACCTGCGCCTTGTACTCTATCGTCTGTGCCTTGTTCACCATACCTTGAGAGATATGTAGGTAATTCACATAGATGCAATCATCATCACGCTCAAAGCTAAACACATCTACATTATGAATATGATGAGGGGCTACAGTATGCTTAAACTGATACTGCTCAAGCTGAACAAGTCTCTCCTTATAGATTTGCGCTTCCTCAAAACGCAATTCGTTTGCTAGAGCCAACATCTCCTCTTGATAGAGGTCTATGACGGCCTGCATATCGCCATTAAGAAGCTGAATGATTTCCTTGATATTGGCATCATAATCACTCCGTGTTTGCTTAGAGACACAGGGAGCTTTGCAACGCTTCATGTGGTACTCCAAACAAACACTATACTTACCCTTCGCAATCTGCTCAGGCGATAGATTAAGCTTGCACGTGCGTAGGGGGAATATATCCCTAATCATAGCAAGCGTGGCATGAGCCATCTGCACACTAGGGTAAGGGCCAAAACGCAAAGACCCATCACGAGGAGCCTGCCTCAAGACAGACACCCTCGGGAAGGGTTCATTTTTTATTATGATTTCGGGATAAGTTTTGCCGTCCTTGAGGAGGATATTATACTTCGGTTGATGCTCTTTAATCAGCGCATTCTCTAGAAGCAAAGCCTCGAACTCAGTGGCAACGACGAGATACTCTAGACGCTTAATCTGCCTAACTAATAAGCGCGTCTTGCCATCGGTATGCTCTTTCTGAAAATAACTGCTCACCCTACGGCGCAAGTTCTTAGCCTTGCCCACGTAGATGACCGTATCTTCAGCATTATAATACTTGTAGCAACCCGGCGACTCGGGTATAGTAGGAAGAATTTGCTTGATTTCGTCTAAAGTCATTCGCTACTTGTAGTCTATGCGCCCCAAAGCGGGAAGCACCGGTATGCCATACTGATTGTATAGGTTAGCCTTCGTATAGGCTGGATAAGCATAGCGGTAAGACACTAGCCCATCACCGATAGCACGACTAACAAAGAGCCTTCCCTTCTTATCTTGCTCAAGGCTAACGGGGAAATAAACGCCATCGGCATGCGCAAACTCAAAGCCTTGAATATCTCCCTTAACGAGGGCTTGATTCTGCTTGATAAACGTGCCGTCACTGATGAGATAATACTTCTTACCATGACGCACCAAACTAATATCGCCTAGTTTCGTCTGACCGTAGGCCTGCTCTCTGTGATAGGTCTTCTGAAGAGCCAAACGAGCCAAGCGATTACCAACAGCATACTTATAGCGTGGATGGACATCAAGGCTATCCGCACAGTCATAAGTCGGAACAAGGAAGATATTCTTTTGGGCATTCTTACCGCCTTCTTCTACCGAGGTTAGGTCTTCCTGCAAGAGCCTAAACTCTGACCACTCAGGGCGCGAACTAATACCCGGCAACTGCACCGTATAGATAGGCAAGTTCTTGCCTAGGGTCTGACGGAAATCGTCTACAAGTAATGGGAATAGTTGCTTATACAGACTTGGATTATCGGCATTGCTCTCGCCTTGGTACCAAAGAATACCCTTGAAGCCAAGACCATGCAAAGGCTCGATACCCTCGGCATAGAGGTACCCCGGTTCGTATGGGTGTCTTTGACCTTGTGGGCGCAGTGCGATATTCTCCTTAGCACGCTCACGCACCCAAGGCATACTATAAGGCTTGTCGTACCATTTAGTTAGCATATCAGGCAGATTATGCTCAAGAGTACGCTGAGAAACAAAAGACTCTATCGGTGCTCCGCCAATAGGATTGCACACAATAGCAATAGGCACATCGGGCAGACTATCACGCAGAGTACGACCGAAGTGATAAGCCACAGCCGACCACTGACCAGTGTTCTCTATGTGCTGCGCCGTTTGCCAAGAAGTCTTTTTGTAATACTGATGATTATTCACTTGAGTGAGCATATCCTCAGGCCATGCCGTCTTATTCGTCTCGGCAATAGGCTGCATCACATAGGCTCTTAGGCGGTCATCATCACGGTAGGCTTCGCGTCTTTGGTCCTTAGTCTGATTAAGTTTCCAAGCCATGTTGCTCTGACCAGAAGCAAGCCACACATCGCCAGCCAAGACGTTGTTATACTGCAGGCGTTGCCCCTTGCTCATAATCGTAATAGAGTGACTGCGCTCAGTAGAAAGCGAGTCAATAAGCATACTCCACTTACCGAGGTGGTTGCTCATCGCTAGGTACTCTCTGTCTTTATCCACATGAACAGTTACACGCGCACCGCCATCAGCCTGCCCAGAAATACGGATTTTCTTACCACGCTGAAGCACCATACCATCGCCATAATAAGGCGACATAGACAAACCGCCCCAATCGCCCGTAAGGCTTCCATAGACGTAACGAGCCATACGGATAGCACCCTCACTCGTTGGATGCAAGGCATCGGGCAAAAGATGAGAGTAATTATATAGAGGGTCGCTCAAATTGATTAACTCCAGATTGCGTGCGTCGGCTATACGCTTAATCTCGGCTTGTATTTCGTCAAAATACTGAAGCGTACCTGTTCTAAATCGGCTATGCAAAGCCGTAATCGGCGACATCTGAGCGATAATCACACGCTTCATGGGGTTCTTATGTGTCAGCGAGTCTATCAAAGCATTATAATCACGCTTAAACTCACTTGCGTAATTAGGCCAGTTGCGTGGGTCTGTATCATTAAGCCCTAGATGAATTACAAAAATATCAGCGTCCCAATCTAAAGCCTTCTTGAACTCAGGCATCTGCACATAAGGGCGATGCCCCTTAAAGAGAAGCGTTGCGCCCGAATGTCCGAAGTTACCCACCTCGTAGTTAGGACCAAGCAAACGCTGAAGAACCGAAGGGTAACTCTCCCACTCGGGGTCTTTCAGCAAGTAACCTGCCGTCACACTATTACCTATACAAGCGACTTTGATAGGCTCTGCAGCATAACTAACGAGCGACGCTAGGCACGCAAGCCCCATCAAGCTAAATTTCTTTAACATATGACTATGGAATAAAATGTTTCTATTTATGAGACCATTGCATAATACGGCACTCGCTGTGTTATTATCGACATTCAGGCTTGGTCATTTACAAAAGTAAACTCCCTGCGCCTTCAGTCTCAATGCCTTGCGATTACCGCATTCTGCAAAGCCCCCAAAAGGACCAGTAAAACTTGTCCTTTTGGAGACCGTCGAGCGGTCTCCTATTTATCGTCCTGATAAGACTAGGAGTACACTCACATCGTGAGGCGAAATGCCGGGTATGCGCGAAGCCTGACCAATAGTTTGAGGTCGTATGCGCTCAAGTTTCTGCCTCGCCTCAGTAGAGAGAGATTTCAGTTCGGCATAATTGAGGTAGTCCGGTATGCGCACATAGTCAAGGCGACTAATCTTCTCTGCCTGCTCACGCTCACGCTCAATATAACCGCTGTACTTAATCTGAATTTCTGCGGCTTCGACAATCTCTTCCTTACGGCTAGGAATATCGGCAATAAGCTTTCTTAATGCACTTACTCGCTGAGCTAGTTTAGTGATATTAAGCTGTGGGCGCAAAATCAAATCAATTAACTTACAACCCTGCCTTAGAGGCGTAATCCCCTCCTCCTCTAGCCAAGCATTGATGCTCTGCGGTTTGATTGAATAAGTCTTACAGAAGTCTATTAACTTATCAACATAAAGACGCTTTTCTTCAAGCAATCGTGTGCGCTCTTCCGTCGCCAAGCCCAAAGCAATAGCCTTAGGCGTTAGGCGCATATCGGCATCATCTTGACGAAGAAGAATACGGTATTCGGCTCTAGATGTGAACATTCGGTAAGGTTCGTCCACGCCCTTAGTCACTAAGTCATCAATCAAAACACCTATATAAGCCTCGCTACGGCTAAGTGTAAAAGGTGGCAAGTTATGCACAGCCTGATGTGCATTGATACCAGCCATCAGCCCCTGACCTGCCGCTTCCTCATAACCCGTAGTACCATTAACCTGACCAGCTAAATAAAGACCCGACACGACTTTACTCTCTAGGGTATGATAGAGTTGTGTAGGGTCAAAGAAATCATATTCAATAGCATAACCGGGGCGATAGATTTTCACATTCCTTAGTTCGGGAATAGCCTTAAGGGCGGCTAACTGCACCTCTAGAGGTAGCGAAGAAGAGAAGCCATTGATATAGTATTCATTAGTCGTCTCTCCCTCTGGCTCTAGAAAGAGTTGATGCTGTTCCTTATCGGCAAAGGTTACAATTTTAGTTTCTATACTTGGGCAATAACGAGGACCAATACTCTGTATCTGACCATTATAAAGCGGTGAACGGTCTAATGCCTCACGCATAATACGGTGGCTCTCAGGAGTAGTAAAGAGCGTATAGCAAGGACGCTGTTTAAGCGTACTGCGGGCAGGAGTATCCATATAACTGAACTTGTGGTAATCCTCTTCGCCCCACTGCTCGCCCATCTCTTTGGGGTCAAAACTACGACCATCAATACGAGGAGGCGTACCCGTCTTCATACGGTCTGTACGAATACCCAAAGCACTCAACTGCTCCGTAATACCATAACTGGCAGGCTCACTGATGCGCCCTCCTTGCTCTTGATGCTCCCCGAAGTGCATCAATCCGCCAAGGAATGTACCTGTAGTCAGCACCACGGCCGAAGCTGTAAAGCTTACACCTAGACGAGTCTGAACGCCACCAACACGACCAGAGTCAATAAGCAAATTCGTTACCGTATCTTGCCATATATCTAGGTTGGGTTCATTGTCTAGCTCCTCTCGCCAAGCTTCCATAAAACGCATACGATCGCTCTGCGCTCTTGGGCTCCACATCGCAGGACCTTTACTGCGGTTGAGCATACGGAATTGGATTGCTGTTTTATCCGTAATCAAGCCCATACGACCACCCAAAGCATCAATCTCGCGCACAATCTGTCCCTTAGCGATACCACCGACAGCGGGGTTACAGCTCATCTGTGCGATTTTATTCATATCTTGAGTAATCAGAAGAGTCTTTGAGCCTAAGCGTGCCGCCGCTGCTGCCGCTTCGCAACCAGCGTGACCTGCTCCTATTATAATTATATCGTATTTCTGCATATCTTTCTTTAATTCTTTTACAAAGATACGAAACTTGAATCCATAGAGCCCTGTAAGAGCCTTTTTGTGCAGGGCAAGCCCATCAAAACAAACAAGTAATTGATTAGAGGTGAAAACATAAATGAGCCCTGTAAGGGCGATACTCCTGCATAAAAACTATTCCCTGCTATAATCATAGTACAATCGTGAGTACATCGTACTCATTTCAGTAAGTACACGTAAACACTTCAGTAAGTACGTGTACTTATTTTAGTGATTACGCACACTTATTTTCGTAAGTACGCGTACTTAAATTTGTAAGTACGTAGCACCTTCTGGAGACTTCAGCTGAAGTCTGTGCAGACTACACATGTAGTCTGCACAAACTACGGCTGAAGTTTGTACAGACTTCACCGAGGTTTTAAGTTTAGGTAGTTCAAGCATTATTTTCTTTGTACGAGTAGAGACCGTTTCACGGTCTCCAAAAGGACAAGTTTTACTTGTCCTTTTGGGGGGCTTTGCAGAATGCGGTAATCGCAAGGCATTGAGATTGAGGGCGCAGGGAGTTTACTCTTGTAAATGACCAAGCCTGAATATCGAAAATAACGCAGCGAGTGCCGCACAATGCAATGGTCTCGAGTAGGCAAACTTTGTCTTACATAAATCGCTATATTTGTTCTTGATAAAGAAGAAATTAAACTATGGGTGTAGATGTTGTAAATATCGGACTAAACCACACGTTACCAGTGGACGATCCTCCTCAAGTCTTGGCCAAAGAAATAGCTCAACGATTACAATGGAATATCAAGTTGGGCTATGATTCTTGGACTAAGTACGACGAAGCAAGAAGATTAGTTTCAGAAACTCCTTATACATTCGTCGAATTAGAACGCTTTGTAGTCGATGAGTCTAAGCCTTTCTACCGACTATGCATTCCCGATTATCAGTATAAGCTAATCCGAGAGAAGATTGGGAAAAGCAATCTTAAATCAATAAACTACTCCTCCCAACATCTAAAAAGCATGATAACAAGTAATGACGCGCCCGGAAGTTTGTACGAACTTGAAGAAGAAGAACCTGGTTCTGGATTTCTTAGTATCTATAGAGGACACATTGAATTAGGGGTATATCAAACTGCGAGATGGTTTGGATGGATAAGGAAATTTGACTCAAAAGAGGATTGGCAATTACTCCTTAATTATCGCCTACAAGTCGCTGAGCGTGCGAAAGCCTTTGGTTGCTCCCAAGTGATATTCTTTGCAGACCAAGGGCCTTCGCAAGATATCTACGAAACTATTAATCTCAGTAGTCAAGAGATTATCCAGTTTATACTGAATAGAACTTACATCAATAATGCTAACGACATGTCGGAGCAAGAGAAAGAAGAATGGATTAAGACGGGCAAAATCATTCAGTACCAAGATTATTTTGAGGATAAAATACACCTTAAAGACGGTGAATTTATTGATGTTATCCTCGATGATTTCAGAGGTCTCGACGAACTAATAAAAACAACCCTTAAAGCCTAAATTCATACACAACGGCTGTTAATCGTGATTATCCTGGAATATATCTTTATACAATATCTAAAATGTCTGCAGGATTTCATACTATTGGGCTTGGTCATACACTACCTATCTACAACCCAATTCTTTTGGCAGAGCGAATGGCTCAAATCCTTCAATGTAATATCTACATAACGACTTCCAAATCTTACATAGGAGATTATCAACTCTCCGAGAGTAGTTCCTCAACTAAAATCACATTACCTCATACAATACATTATGGTAATGGTTCGGGAGCTACTTCAATGCTTGTTATCTTAGAAAATGGCTTGAGGCTCTTAAATAAAGAAATAAGCCTCAAAGAATTAGCAAGTAAGATTATATCGGGAAAAACAGACGATATTGGATATGACCTTCCTCTCTATTATTGGCGCAATGAACATGATACGGATTCAATGGAAATTTATCCTAATCACATTGACCTATTTCTATGCTCATCATTATTCTTTAGATGGTGGCATATTTTAGACGCCTTCGAATCTGAACAAGATGAGAGCAAGAAGATGCTTCTGATGGAACGCGAAGCCATACACAGAATACTTAAACCTCTAGGTTGTAGCCACGTCTTAATCCTTGCTGATGAAGATTGTACAGAAGATCTAGTTCATTCTGATTTATATCGAAATACCGAAGACTACTTAAAATACATACAAGAAAAACAATATCTTCGGGATAAGAACATTTGCTATAAGTCCCCGGAGAACATCCTACATATCAAGTACACAGACTATTTAGACAAAAAACTAGAGTTGAGCGATGACGAATTTGTGAGTATCATCATAGACCAATTAGAGGACTAACAAAAACAAAGTAAGATACTATGGGTGTAGACGGTACAGATATCCCCGAGCATCTTAGAGAAAATAGAGCATTCTGAGACAACACGGGCTGTCCCCCATTTAGGAGAACAGCCCTTTATATTCTTCTTACCGTCTTGGGTAAGATTTACACACTAAGAGGCCATTACATAATACGACACTCGCTGCGTTATTTTCGTAAGTACGTAGTACTTTCTGGGGACTTCGCCGAGATTTTAAGTTTAGGTAGCTCAAGCATTATTTCCTTTGTACGAATAGGCAAACTTTATCTCCCACAAATCGCTATATTTGTTCTTGATAAAGAAGATATTAAACTATGGGTGTAGAAGAAATTCTATCCCTACAGTACGCCTAAAAAAGTTAATCTATGGACAATAACATTTGGGTAAAATCATCGGCAAATCTAGCCAAACGCCTACACGAAGGGCAGGTTGATAAATCTGGAGTTGACTACTTTGAGGGTCATCTTTGCATGGTTGCCTCTATGGGAAGAACCTGGAAAGAACAAGTCGTCGGCTATCTTCACGATGCTAGTGAAGATACGCCTCATACGACAGAAGAAGTTCTTTCGCTACTCGAAGAGGATGCCAAACAGAGATTGAACGAAGAGGACAGGTTAGAGCTAGCTACAGCACTACATTTACTTAATCATCATAGCTTTTCCCATAGAGAGGACTATATTCAGGCTATTGGACAAAATTCTTTAGCCAGAGCAGTTAAACTCAATGACCTACAACACAATATGGATTTATCTCGTTTGTCATCTCCTTCCCCAAAAGACTTTAACAGACGAGATAGATATGAACGAGAATATAATTATCTATATTCAATCACCTCTCATTAAGTTATCATCTTCTTAATTACCAATAAAACACGGGCTGTTCCCTCTTTCTTTTGGGAACAGCCCGCAGCGTATGAAAAAGTATTGAGCCTTAGTCGTGCGTCAAGAGCACATTCTCATAAATAGTCCTTAACTCACGCATAATATGCTTAGGCGTAAAACGCTTGGCATAGTGCTTACCCTCACGAACCATCTCGTCCGCCAAACTATCATTACCAAGTATGCGCTCCATCATATCAGCAAGCTCTTCGGCATCGTGAGGCGATGTATACAGACTATGCGGACCGCCAGCCTCTTCTAAGCAACTACCCGTAGCACCTATAACAGGCACACCCACATTAAGCGCCTCTATAATAGGAATACCGAAACCTTCAAAATGTGAAGGATAAACAAAGAGTTCGGCTCCGATATAAAAGCCCGGCAAATGCTCTGTGGGGATATTATGCATCAAGCGAACACGCTTATCTACCCCAAGACGACGTGCAAGTGCCATCACATGGTCACAATAAGGCGTACGCCTACCGACAGCCACCAAGCAAATATCCTTATCCTTAAGTTGGGCTAATGCTGTTACGGCAAGAGCCAAGTTCTTGCGCTCCTCTATGCTGCCTACAAAAAGCATATAACGCTGAGGTAACTGATAGTGACCACGAGCAAAAGCACCCTGCTCTGGTTTAACATGTGAGAAAATAGGCGAACAACCCTGATAAACCACAGACACACGTTCAGGCTCTACATCGAAAATCTCAATAACATCCTGCTTAGTATATTCGCTAACGGCTATTACATGGTCTGCATGCCTTGCCGATGCACCATACTTGCGTGTGTACATCCAGCGGTCAGCCCATTTATAAAACTCAGGATAGCGAATGAAGGCCAAGTCGTGCATCGTCAGCACTGTCCCTATGCTCTTATCATTATACAAGCCTAGGGGGAGTTCATTGCTTAGACCATGATAAATATCGACTTCCTCGCTCTTGAGCATGGACTTAACGCCCCAGTTGCGCCAATAAGAGCCTAGCAACTGACCCACTGCTGTTTCCGGAGTATGCAGGCTAACACCTCTATAATGCAGTAAGTCTTCGTATAGCCTGGGGTTTCCCTGACTAGGCGAACAAAGCATATAATTATTTTCAGGATAATACTCTGCTAGCGTTCGCACAATAAAGCGACTATAATTACCTAGCCCTGTAGCATTGTTGGTAATACGCTTAGCATCAAAAGCTATATTCATTGAAATATAATAGTAATCCGTTTAATGTAAAGGCAGTAGTTAATACCCACCTATTATCTTGACTTGCTCTCTATGAAGTAATGACTCAAGCGCACACTATCATCTCTCGTAAAGCTAGAGTCTCGCATCAGCTGAGCCCACGAGGATATGTGTCCATGCCGATAGAGGAGTTTCGCCATAGCTTTGCGTTGCGCCCAAGATAAATACAAATGTTCAGGCAGTTCCTCAGGCTTGAGTGAGTCTAGTAAATAACGTCTCGGCGGAGTCTTAATCACAAACCAACCTTTTAAGGCAAGAAACTTATCCTCGTCCATGCCATAAACCTCTTGTAGTTGCAAAGGCGTATAGAAGCCTCCGAGCTTCTGACGAAGAGCAAGTATGCGATGAGCAAAGGCAGGTCCAATGCCGGGTACCTTAATTAAGGTTAAAGAGTCAGCTTTATTGAGGTCTAATTGGACTAAACGAGTGAACTTATTGCTGGACTTGTGGCGTAACCTCTCAGGAGGACCGACATAATCTTTTGAGCGATGCAGACTATCATGATTAACATGAGTTTGCTTGCTCTCCTCCGTAGAGACGCCATGACTACCCCAAGCATAGAGCGCAAGGGCAGTACTCACTAAGCACAGTAGAATCGCTATAACAATGCGTTCAGCACGACCAATATAAAAATGACTCTCAATGCCCATGGACAAGGAACTAATTAGCGTTCGGGATTGGGGTTAATCCAAATGCGTTCGACCAAGCCATCTTTAAGCTCAATCATGCGGTCGGCACGCTCAGCCAGAGAGACATCGTGCGTTACAAGCACAAAGGTTTGCCCTAGTTCGCGCCTCAACTTAAAGAATAGCGCATGTAGTTCTTCTTTATTGAGCGAGTCTAAACTTCCCGAGGGTTCATCAGCAAAGACAACTCTAGGCTTATTCATCAGCGCACGTGCCATAGCCACACGCTGACATTCGCCACCCGAGAGTTCGCTTGGCAAATGTCCTAGTCTATGCTCTAGCCCAAGTAAGTGCAGGAGTTCGGTCGCTCGCTCTTTCGCCTCCTTGCTCTTGCCCCCTAGAATAAGGGCAGGCATACACACATTCTCTAAGGCTGTAAACTCAGGCAGAAGCTGATGATTTTGGAAGACGAAGCCTATTGACTTATTGCGGAGAGCTGCGGTATCACGCTCACGAAGGGACGAGACATCTGTGCCATCGATATAGAGCTTTCCCGAGTCCGCTACATCTAGAGTCCCTAGTATCTGAAGGAGTGTAGTCTTACCAGCACCACTAGCACCCACGATAGAGACAATCTCTCCTTCTTCGATAGCCACATCTATCCCTTTGAGGATAGACAGACCATCATAACTCTTATGAATGTCTATCGCCTTGATAATCTCACTCATTGCCTAGCCTACTTAGCATCTTTAGATAAGACATTGATATCTCTAGGGTCTATCAACTTATTCATAATAGCATACACAGCCAAGGCACCAGCACTATGAATTTGGAGTTTCTTACCTATGTTTCGTCTGTGCGTTATAACCGTATGAGTAGATAGGAATAAATGCTCGGCAATACGCTTATTGGTCATACCCTTAACGACGCAAATGACAATCTCACGCTCGCGTGCCGTCAAGTCTTGGCTTTCGCCATGCGCCTTATCATCATGCTCAATAAGTTTATCAAATAGCTCTGCTATGCGTTGCATATTATCAGTTATGCGCAGCACGCCATCATAAGCCTTGAGCAGGTCATCATCAATAGTACCGTAGTTTATCGCAATCAGTTTGGCTTCTGTCGTCTGTGGCAGGAGCGCACGAGGGTGCAGACCACACAGCACGGGGTTAAGCATAAACACATCGGCAGGAGACATCGCAAGCATCTCCTCCCAATCACGCTTGCCGTCTTCCGCCAAACAAGCTATTTGCACCTTATAACGGGGCAACTTCTTCAGCTGATTTTCTAGCCCCAAACGTATTATTGGGCTAGGGTCAGCTATTACTATGCGAATAGGAGTTGTCATATATAATCCATTGGCTCTAAGTTATAGAGCAAGTACATCTTCTTAACGTTGCTCAAGCAACTGAATATAAGGAACGAAGACATTGTCTTCAATCAAATTGTGAGCAGCAAGCTCGTACTCACTAGAGAATATCTCATTGAGTACATTCGTAAGTTCATAACTACCCGAAGACGAGAAATAACGAATAAGCAGGTTCTTAAGTTCCGTTATTTTAAGCTCCACTTGGTCATGCTTCTTGGCAAATACGCTAATGCTGTAGTTCGGGTCTTTAATGCCCGAAGCCAAGTTCTTAGCATAGGGAAATACCGTCTTATCTTCGTAGTTCATGTGTTTACGCACTTCCTCTACATACTCATCGAAGAAGCGACGTATTACCGCAGCCAATTCAGGAGGACAGTTTGAGATAGCACTAAGAAGTCTGTGTCTTAGTTCAGGCAATCTGTAATCCAAGAAATAGGAATGCGAATTAGTTAAATATGTAATTAGACTATCCAACTTGACTAGTTCCAGCTGAGCGTGGCTAGGCGCATCATAGTGCCCAACAGACAGATTAAGAATTAGGAGCAAAGTATGCTCATCTACGTGATAGTCTCTGCAACACTGAGCAATCGTTCTATCCCCAAAGCCTAGGGGGATACCATAACGCGTCGTAATGAGCAAGAGTTGATAGTTCTCACACACGAGGTCACCGAGGCGTGCCGAGGACGTTATGAGGGGTGTATTAATATTAGCTCCGAAAGTATGGAGGTTTACCGACATAATATATTGAATGTTTGAGATTTCCGATAAAGTTACGAATTAGTCTGCAAACGTTATTTCTTGAAGCAGACGAGGACAACGACCATATTCCTCTATTATCATCATGATATAACGAATATCGCAGATGATGCTACGCTGATAGTCGGGCAGATACTGAATATCACCGCCGACACCTTCCCAGTTACGGTCGAAGTTAATACCTATAAGTTCGCCCTTAGCATTGAGGACGGGGCTACCAGAGTTTCCTCCAGTCGTGTGGGTCGTCGCTGCCATATTAACAGGCATTACCCAGCCCGTAGGCGTCTGAATAGCCCAACGCTTATTCTGTCCATAGCTCTGCGTCTTATAGATTTCAGTTAGTCGCTTAGGCACAGCAAACTCCCAAGAGGTGCTGTCAGCCTTCTGCATAACACCCTCTAGAGTAGTACGGAAGTCATAAGAAACACCATCTCGGGGCTTGTATCCCTGCACTTGTCCGTAAGTAAAGCGTAGCGTTGAGTTGGCATCTGGCCACAGATTTTCTGTACCCTTATACTTGAGCAATCCTCCTACATAAGTACGTCTTGCGAGCTCAATAGGATTATCATACTTACTCAAAGCTTGTCTAAGCGCATAACCCTCCTCCGCAAGCATCTTAACGAAGCGGAGAAGCGTACTATCTGCTTGATTCATAGTGAGCGTACCCTTCGCTAGCTGCGCTGCAGACTCCTGCTTCATCATACGGCTAGTAAAAAGCATATCCACGAGAGCATCTACAGAGCCAAAGTCTGCAAGTAGTTTATTCAATTCTGCTGGGCGTTCGTCTTCTTTTATTTGCTTAACATATTCAGTAAGAACAGCCTTAGAAACCTTTTTATCGACTTCTGCATTATAGTCTTTAAGGAAATCTTTAAGCCCTTCTTGATTTGATGAATTCATTACAGAGATTAGTGTAATAAACTCTAAGCTAGTAGCTAAGCCCTCATTCAGATACCACTGCCTACGGCGCAGGCTTGCACGCTCATGAATAGCCGAACGTATCTGCTGTAAGGCCTGCTCATAGATAGCCTTATCCTTGGCATTAGCTTCTTGAAGCAAAGACTCCATTTGCTGACGCTTAGCACCAGCCAAGTCACGCACCTCAATACCCCAGTTAGCACCGATAGCACGCTTATAACCATTCTGACTATAAGCATACTTAGCCGCATACTGAATATTTACCTTAGGGTCTGCCTGCATTTCTTTGAGCATCACTTCTTGACGAATACCGCGCATACGTATGCGAATATCATTGTCAATCGTCTTCCACTCCTCAACCTCTTCGGGGATAAAGAAGCGGTTAGTACGTCCGGGGAAGCCCATAATCATAGCATAATCGCCTTGCTCTACGCCCTTAGTCGAGATATTGAACCAGCGTTTAGGTTTGAGAGGCTTATTGCTCGCTGAGTATGGCGCAGGATTACCAGCAGCATCAGCATAGATACGGAAAATAGAGAAATCACCCGTATGACGAGGATAAACCCAGTTGTCTGTATCGGCACCGAACTTGCCAATGGCACTAGGAGGCGCACCCACGAAACGAATATCGCTATATACCTTCTTCGTGAACATCAGGTAGCGATTGCCATTATAGAAAGGTTTAATCTCCACCTCCACCCCTTGGGACAGAGGCTTGCCTACTTTCTTCTGTGCTAGGGTTGCGAGATAACTAGCTGAGAGGTAAGTCATTTCAGACTTATTCTTATCACGAGCAAGAGCCTTCTGCACGTAGTCTGTCACATCTTCTATAGCATCAATAAATGTAACAGTCAGTCCCTTTGCGGGCAATTCTTCTTGCTCACTTTGCGCCCAGTAACCATGCTCAAGGTAATTAGCCTCAACACTACTTAGCGACTGAATAGCATCATAACCACAGTGATGATTAGTCAAAACTAAGCCTTGACTACTAATCACTTCACCCGTACATCCGCCTCCAAAAATCACCACAGCATCTTTGAGCGATGTACCATTAGGATTATAGATATCGTAGTCTTTCATTTTAAGACCTCGTTTCTGCATATTGGCATACTGCTTGGCTAATTGTTGCATCAGCCACATACCCTCATCTGCAGACGCTCTAAAAGCGAGACCTAAGAGCACTAAGGTCGCAAAAACACTTCTTATCTTCATTGTATTATTTTATTTTTATGGTATAAAGATACATAACTATTCCCAACTGAAGGCTCTCCGCCATGCTTAGCCCCCCAGCCTACTCCCCCAATTTTTGAATAATAAAAGTGTAATAGTGAGTGCGTCGTACTCGTTTCAGTGAGTACACGTAAATGATATGCCCCCCAAAAGTTGAACATCCAATTTAATATCCAACTTTTTGGGGGGCATATCAATGTTGGTATAAGAACAGACCAACCTTAGAATAGAGGACGATGATAATCGTTCCTTTATGCGCCAGTTGGTCTGACATTTACTGCTTACTTACGATATTTACAGCATCCAGGGAGTTTGTCATAAGAGGCTTGTGAGGCTTTTATATTGCCGCTATCGTGACCTGAATCCGCTACCGCTTTTTGCACTTTCGTGGTATCTGTCTTGGTGTTGTCATACACAAGGGTGAGTTTTTGTGCTTTAAGATTCCATGTAGCTGATAGAACTCCAGAAACAGATTTAGCCGCTTTTTCTATGCGCGGCTTACACATTTCATTACATTTCCCGTTTACAGGGATTTCTGTTTTCACTGTTTTGGCCTGCATAGTTGTACTCATGGCTGCAACAGTAAGCATTGTTAAAATCACTTTTTTCATTTTCTTGTTATATTAAATAAAATAATGTTATTGATTCATCATACTTTCTTTGCCAGCCAACTGTGCACTGGCATCAACAGCGAAGGTTCCATTCGTCACAATCTCTTCGCCTTCAGCCAAACCATCCGTGATGACATAGCCATTGGATAGCGAAGGACC
>QWCO01000572.1_pt1 | contig 25819 bp, 18 predicted proteins | sample 1972611 | NCBI WGS metagenome assembly QWCO01 (sample SAMN09866706, study PRJNA288562) | Human oral metagenome isolate term1_saliva, whole genome shotgun sequencing... | reverse complement strand
AAGCGTTGTTTAGTCCCTCGAAAGCCAGTCCGCCACTCATAGCACCATCGCCAATAACAGCCACAACATGTCGCTGTTCGCCTTTTAACTTAGCTGCTACAGCCATTCCAAGTGCAGCCGAGATGGAGTTTGAGGCATGTCCGCACGCAAATGTGTCGAAATGGCTCTCTAATGGAGTGGGGAAGGGACGTATACCACCCAACTTTCGGTTGGTGAAAAATTGCTCTCGCCTTCCCGTAAGCAACTTATGGGCGTATGCCTGATGGCCCACATCCCATACAATTCGGTCTTCGGGCGTGTTGTAGACGTAATGAAGCGCAACGGTGAGTTCAACTACTCCTAGACTTGAAGCGAAGTGTCCAGGGTTCACCGATACCTCTTCGATGATGTCTTGGCGTAGTTCTTGGCACAGTTGTGGCAGTTGCTCAACATCTAGTTTGCGCAAGTCCTCTGGGTATTTTATCTTATCTAATAGTTCGAAACTGTTTTCTCCCACAATACATCTTGTTCAATTAGGCTACAAAGGTACGGCTTTTAATCGAATATCTGTAACGCTACATTCATATTTCGACTGCCTTTTGGTTTTTTTTACGTAGGGCTCGTTTTTAGTTGGGTTTGTGTTTGGCTTCTTGTAAACGTGCTTTTGTTGGTGTTTCCTTCGTTGTTGCTGTTTAAAAGGTTAGAATTGAAGCAATTTTTGTAAAATAAATGGCTTTTTTGTTGCAAGAAACAGGAGAGAGAATTACCTTTGCAAGGGCTTACTTTTTAAAGCCTTGCTACTAGAATAAAATTAAGATTATGCGCATAAGCTCATACCTTATCTGTATGGCCACCGCTTTGTTGGCCCTTCTTGCATGGCCTACACGTGTTGTTGCATTGAATAACGCACGCAATTTGGCTTGCTCTGCAGATACGTTACGTCAAGGAAAAGACCTTGGCGAAGTGCTTGTGGTGGCTAGAAGAAAGCTGGTTCAGATAAGAAAAGACACCACTTTTCTCAACGTTGGCTCGCTGCATACCAAGCGCGGGGGAAGTTTGGAGTACTTGTTGCGTAAGGTTCCAGGCATGCGCTACGACCGTGTTACGGGTAGACTTACCTATAATGGAAAACCACTTGTTAAGATTAATCTTAACGGTTCTACATTCATGGGCAATAACATTGCGCGAGCTTTGGCTGCTTTGCCTGCCGAAGCTGTGTCGCAACTCAAAATCTACGACTTGCTTTCTACATTGGAGAAAGCCACAGGTGTTACCGATGGTTTACAGGAACTAACATTAGACATCCAGACAAAAGCCGAATTTAACGGCGCTGTTACTACAAATGTGAAGGCTGAACATGGAACTCAGGGACGACGCAACGACAGTGCGCTGCTCAATTGGCTGCGTTCAAATGGTGAAAGCATGTCGTTGGGCGCTGCAAGTAGCAATTTGGAGAGCACCACTGCCGGAAATGGCAATTATACCAATATGTTTTCGATAGACGGAACAAAACATTTGGGCAAGAAACTGAAGATTAATGGTAGTGTTTCGCTCATGGATTTTCATCATGAAGTGAAAGGAACAAGTTACAACGAAGAATATCTCACTACTGGAACTCGAGCCGAAGCCGCCGCTAATAATATGCATGGGCGAAACACCAATGGCACATTGTGGGCTTCTTCTAACTACGAGCTATCTAAAAGAACACAACTTAATGTAAACCTCTCGGGAAATATCACTGGTGGAAAGAGCGACAGCCAGAGCGAAACTCAACTCTTTGATAAGCGCGCACGCATCGACACCGTAACCATAGGTTACGAACGCTCACTCTCTAGAAACCATTCCTATAGCTTTAGTGTATCTGCCGACTTCACGCACTCCTTTTCTGAAGGAGGAACGGCATTGAGTATTGTGGCTCGAATGGATGCTAATAACTCTGGAAGCACTAGTAATTCTAATAGTACAACACATTATCGACAACTGAGGAACAACGCCGGAACCGACTCTTTGCAGCTTCGCAACTTGCAACAGCTTTCGCCCACACAGTCGAAACATACGTCTCTCTCGGCACTTCTTACACAACCTTTGGGCAAAAAAGTACGCTTGCAAGCTGGTTGGGGTGTTGTTATGTCTAATAATCATCGCAAACAAGACACCTACGATAAGGCTCGAACGAGCGGAATGTGGGTGGATAGCTTGAGTAATGAAAGCCGACTCAATTCTTTGGGGCAAGAAGTGAAACTTACATTGAGCTATGATAGCGAACAAATAAGGGCCAATGGTGGACTCACTTTGCAGCCTCAACGCAAACGATTTCATCAAAGATATAATGGAGAAACACGAGATACCACGTTGCGACACGCCGACTTCAGACCCATGGCTAATATTAGATGGCGGGCTAAGGGCATGAATGTGCGACTTGATTACACTGGATACACCTCGCAACCCAGTGCTGAAATGTTGCTGGCGTTTAAAAACACCACCGACCCTTTGGCCATTCGAGAGGGCAATCCTAACCTTAAGCCCACGTTTAACAACTTGTTTGGGCTGGAATGGGAACACGAACGTCTGGGACTTACGCTCCGCCTGAACTATCAAACAGCGCTGAATGATTTCGCTGAAGAGATGAAGCTCGACCGAAAGACTGGTGCTAGGCATTACAAACAAGTTAATATCAATGGTAACAACAGCCTTAGCACCAATATGGCCTGGTATAAACAAATGGGATTATGGAACTTGGGGCTTGATTGTTCCATGTCGTGGCGACACGAAGTGCTGCTAAACGACGATGCTACAGCGACCGAAGTGAACAAGAGTATTACAAAAATGCGTGAAGGGGAAATGGCTTTGCACTGTGGATTTGTTCCCAAATGGGGCGATATAACCATGGGCGCACGATGGCAACCGCGCTTTTCGCACAACGACGACACCCAAACGCGCACCCAAAACCACGACTTTGTTTTTAACCTCAATGCTATGGCCGACCTACCTTATAATTTAGAGCTGTCTACCGACGCCTCTTGTTACCTGCATCGAGGCACAATGACCAATAGTGATGCCGACCAATGGCTGTGGAATATGGCCCTGGCTTGGAGCTTTTTACGCGAAAAACAGGCTACGTTAACCCTTAGTTGGAACGATATTCTAAACCGAAGACAAAGCCTACATCGCAACGCTTCGGCCACAGGGTTTAGCGAAAGCTATAACCCCGTGATTAAAAGCTACGTGCTTTTGTCGTTTAGCTATCAGCTTAATATCAAGAAAAAGGAGAACCGTGGCTAACCAATTGCGCCCTTTACACCATTGTTGCAAAGGGGATGGTGCTAGATGGCTTTGCAGGTTTGGCCAATTTGTGTTGATAAATCTTTATCGTGTTATGCTGTTTTGTGGATGGCGGTGGTGTGATAGAACCGAAATGCGTTGCGATTGCAAGCCAATGACTCGTTATCAGCCATGATAAACGACACAAAATAACCTTCCCAACCAAACTTTTGCACGTTAAAATGCGGGATAGAACTTTTGTTTTTGAAATAAAATGACGATATTTGCAAATTAAATAAAGGCCGATTCTGAGAATCTTTCTTGGGGTTTTAGGTGCTTTATCTGTTATGGTTTTGCTTATTTCTTAAACAATTGTGGTGACTTACTGCCAAATAAACGTGCAAAGATAACCCAATTGCAAACAGAGTGCTCACCATCAATAAGCGCACAAACATGCTTTGTTGTGCAGCCAACTGCCGCCTTAGACCTTGTTTTAACACAAGATGCACACATAGAAAGAAAAGAATAACAACAACATTACATAAAAACATGAGCTATTTTAAAAAAACGCTCGCCCTGGCAGCCTTTATAGTGCTATCCTTAACGGCAGCGGCACAAAAGAAATTCGCGGTCTATGCCGCCGGATTTTACAATCAAGAGAACCTTTTTGACACTTGCCACGATGAGGGTAAGCGCGATTACGACTTCCTTCCAAATGGTTCGTACAAGTGGAATGGCCTGAAATACACTCACAAACTGCACAACATGGCACGCGTGTTGGCCGATATGGGTACCGATGTGTTGCCTGGTGTGGGCTGTGCTATCATTGGATTGTCTGAGGTGGAGAATACAAAAGTGCTCAACGACCTCACTGCTCAACCTGCCTTAGCTACTCGCGGATATAAGTTTTGCCATGTAGAAGGACCCGACAGGCGCGGAATTGATTGCGCATTGCTTTATAATCCCGCCCTTTTCGAAGTGCGAAATGTAAAACTTGTACCCTATGTGCAAACTTTAGAGAAAGATAGCGCCTTCTATACTCGTGGTTTTCTCACTGTGAGTGGCACGCTGGCAGGCGAACATGTAACAGTGGTGGTGTGCCATCTCCCTAGTAGGTTTAGCGATTCGTTCTATCGTGAGCAGGGCGCTAAGCAGGTGTTGGCCATTCGCGACTCGCTTCAACGCGAAGATAAAGATTGCAAAGTGCTAGTTATGGGCGACATGAACGACGACCCAATAGACAAAAGTATGAGCGAAGCATTAAGAGGTAAGGCCAACATCAACGAAGTGGGCGAGGGCGATATGTATAATCCTTGGTACAACGTGCTAGCAAAAGAGGGCGCTGGAACCTTGCAGTACCAAGGCTCATGGAACCTTTTCGACCAAATTCTGCTATCTAAAAACCTGCTCAACGCCAATGGCTCGAAAGACTATTCTTCGCTTAAATATTGGAAAAACCAGATTTTTAAGCGCGACTATCTTTTCCAAACCGAAGGCAAGTATAAGGGAATGCCTAAGCGAACCACTGCTGGTGGCGTGTGGCTCGATGGCTTTAGCGATCACCTTCCCGTGGTGGTTTATTTGGTGAAAGAGAAACAATAACAGGGTTGTGACGCGCTTCTGCGGGTTACACTCGTCATTCAACAACGATGATAGAACGCCATCCTCTAGAACCATTCTTGCCCAACGGTTGCAAAATACTAATGTTGGGCAGTTTCCCTCCCTCGCTAAAGCGGTGGAGTATGAACTTTTTTTATCCCAATTTCATCAACGACATGTGGCGCATCTTTGGCTTAGCGTTCTTCGATGATAAAGCTCATTTTGTTGACGAGGCCAACAAAACGTTCAAACTAGATGAGCTTAAAGCCTTCTTAACAGTAAAGGGAGTGGGTCTATACGATACGGCTACAGCTGTTAATCGTACCACGGGCACTGCTGCCGAAAAAGATTTGGAGGTGATAGAACCCACAAATCTTGATGCCCTTTTGCTGAAAGTACCCGATTGTACAAACGTTGTGGTGACAGGACAGTTGGCTGCCGATGTGCTTAGAGCACACTTCAACATTGCCCAACAACCCAAGGTGGGGACTTATGTGCCCTTTATCTTCCAACCCGATGGCCGCCAAATGCGGCTCTATCGCATGCCAAGTTCGTCGAGAGCCTATCCACTAAAGGTTGAAAAGAAGGCTCAATTTTATCGTGCTATGTTCGACGAAACTCTATAACTCGCCTTGATAATAAGCACGATAACAATAAAACAAAATACAACATCCACACATATAATATATCACAAGATGCAAAAGACAACGGTAATAGGTATTGCCGGCGGAACTGGTTCTGGCAAAACAACGGTGGTTAAAAAGATTGCAGAGGCCTTACCTCCACATTATGTGGCTGTGGTGCCACTCGATTCGTATTACAACGACACGTCGGAAATGACAGATGAAGAACGACATGCCATCAACTTCGACCATCCCGACGCTTTTGATTGGAAACTGCTTACAAAGCATGTAAACGATTTGCGCAACGGTGTGGCAATCGAACAGCCCACTTATTCGTATCTGCTTTGCAACCGCTTAAAAGAAACAATACATGTTGAACCTAAGCCTGTGATTATCATTGAGGGCATTATGACTTTGCTGAATAAGAAGCTGCGCGACATCATGGACCTGAAAATATTTGTTGACACCGACCCCGACGAACGATTGATACGCAATATTCAACGCGATACCATCGACCGCGGACGAACGGTTTCGATGGTCGTAGATCGCTATTTGGAGGTGCTTAAGCCCATGCACGAACAGTTTATCGAACCCACTAAACGCTATGCCGACCTAATTATACCTCAAGGTGGTGAAAACGAAAAGGGTATTGGCATATTGTGTCGCTATATTGAGGGGCTTGTACCGTTGGAATAGCGTGGCGGTATTATTGCTATAGGTCAAGAAAATAGCAAAAGTAAAACTTTTTGGTGTTATTTTTTGCAATTTCTGTTCTTTTATTGTATCTTTGTCACGTATTAGAGAAAACGAAGTTATAATTAAAAACAAGTTAAGCTATGATGAGATTTATACTTGCATCCTTGTTGATGCTTACATTGGGGGTAACAGTTTTTGCAGGTGATAACAGACAAATCAACGACTTGAAGACCCAACAAAAGGCGTTGAAACTGCAAACTAAGCTTACTAACACTCAGTTGGAATACGAAAAGGAATTGGCTTCGCTGGAAAGCTTACGCAAAAGAGCTGTAGAAATCAATATCGAGGCCAACTCTTCTGTGGTTACTGGCTTAAGCACAAAAGACGCTGCTGCCACTGCAAAGGCTGCTAAAGATAGAGCTAAACAGCTGAAAGAGGTGGCTAAGATAAATAAAAAGCTTGCCAAAGGCGAAAAGAAGATAGAAGGTTTGCAGAAGAAAATCGAAAAACTTCAAATCCAAATTGATAAGCTGAAACAAAGAGTTGAATTTGTAAGATAATGCATAAAGGCGTTAAAACGCTTTTGCACTACAATAGAAAAGGGCAGGGTGAGAACATTTCTCGCCCTGTTTTTTTTGTATTCTTCGCAAGTGCCTAAGGCACAGCAGGGTAGTTGGCAGGGTGTTAGGTTCATAATTTGTGCGTAAATAGTGAGGCTTCACCGCAGTTATATTCTTTCTTAGGCTTGAAGTTGGCTCGATGTTTAGTGCGTGACAGGTGCGTTGTTGCCTGTTATTAGTACACTCTTACCCCGGCATACTTGCCCGTTTCAGTCTTTTTTTATAATTTCGCAGTTGGTTATAGCGACTTCATTGCACTAGCAAGTAGTCAGTATAGAGCAAAACATGATAGACAGAGCAACCGTTGAGAGAATACAAGAGGCAGCCAACATCGTGGATGTGGTGTCCGAATTTGTAACCCTTCGTAAGGCAGGGGCGAACTATAAGGGATTGTGCCCGTTTCATAACGAGCGCACACCGTCGTTTATGGTGTCGCCAGCTCGTGGCATTTGTCACTGCTTTGGTTGTGGTAGGGGAGGCAATCCTGTTACCTTTATCATGGAACACGAACAAATGACTTACCCCGAGGCATTGAGATGGCTAGCCAACAAATACCATATTGAGATACAAGAACGCGAACTGAGCGACGACGAACGACGTGAACAGAACGAACGCGAAAGTATGTTCATCATTAACGAATGGGCGGCAGCCCACTTCGAAGAGGTCTTACACAATCATGAAGATGGTATTGCTATCGGCATGCAGTATTTTAGAAGTCGCGGATTTAGGGATGATATCATTCGGAAGTTTAGGTTGGGCTTCGACCTTAACGACCGCGAGCAACTGGCCCGCACGGCAACCGACAAGGGGTATAACGTGGATTTCTTGGTGAAAACTGGGCTTTGCTATCACACAGACGATGGTCGTTATGTGGACCGCTTTGCTGGGCGTGTTATCTTTCCTTGGTTTGGTGTGAGCGGAAAGGTGGTGGGGTTTGGCGGAAGACTGCTTGACTCGCGCACAAAAGGCGTTCAACAAAAGTATGTTAACTCGCCCGACTCGGACATTTACCACAAAGAACAACAGCTTTATGGTATTTTTCAAGGCAAAAAAGCCATTGCCAAAGAAGATTGTGTGTACATGGTGGAGGGATATACCGATGTGGTCTCGATGCATCAGTGTGGGGTTGAAAACGTTGTAGCTAACTCTGGTACTGCTCTTAGCATACATCAGATACGCACATTGCACCGTTTTACGTCTAACATCGTGCTGCTCTACGATGGTGATGAGGCGGGCATTCATGCTGCCTTGCGCGGAACTGACATGCTGTTGGGCGAGGGTATGAATGTTAAGGTGTTGCTATTTCCCGATGGAGACGACCCCGACAGCTTTGCACGAAAGCACAACGCGGAAGAGTTTAGGCAATATATCGCCGACAACCAAACAGACTTTATTCAGTTTAAAACGCGTGTTTTGCTCAATGGAGTTACCGACCCCACACGTCGTTCTGAGGCAATATCGTCTATCGTGCAGAGCGTTTCGGTTATTCCCAACCCCATACTGCGCGATACTTACCTGCACGATTGTGCTCAACGATTGGGAGTGGCCGAGGCTACGCTCATCAACAGCATGAACAAATATATACGCGAAAGCCGAGAAAACAGGTCGACCGAAACGGCAAGAGCCGATAACCAGCCTGGACTTGCCACTCCCAAACCCATCATTGAGACGGTTACACCCCTGCAACAAGCTGCTAAGGTGGAACGAATGTTGGTGGAACAGGTGGTGAGATTTGGCGAAAGAATTGTGTTGCGCAATGTGGAAGACGAAGAGGGAAACTTGCTAAACCTCACTGTGGCACAATATATTCAATACGATTTTTTGCAAGATGGCTTGGCGTTTCAGCATCCAATATTTAATCGCATATTGGAAGAGGCTGCTGAAAGAAGCCTGCAACCAAACTTTAAGGCCGAGGCTTTTTTTGTGCACCATGAAGATATTGAGGTGAGCAAAATTGCTACCGAACTGTGTATGGACCCCTATCAATACCTTAAACTGAAACAAGTAGAACCTGTTCGTCCACTCGACGAGGAAGAAATTCGACAAAAGGAGAAGGAGAAAGAGGAGGAATTACGCCAACGAACTGTGCATTTGCTACTTGATTTCCGACTTGATTATGTGGAACATCGACTCAAAACGCTGCAATCTGAGATTGCTCAAGCTGCCAACGAACCCGACAAGATGATGCAATTGATGGCCGAATTTAAAGATATGCAGGTGATTAGAAACGAGTTGGCGCGAAGGTTGGGCAGCGAAATATTAATTTAAACTTGCTTCAAGGCTGTTTGCCAGGCTTGGGCGAGGTTTAGGGAGTTTGGGTTTTTGCTTGTAAGCGGTGATGGCTGTTGGGGCTTTGCAAATGGTGAAATACTTGCTAGCACGCATAAAAACGTGCCACGGCATAGATTGGTAATCAATAAAAAGGCTGCATGTGGGGCGAAACATAAGGCCTAGTTTCAGGGCAGTGCCAGTTCTAATGGGGGGATTTGGATTGTATGTTTTGATAAGTGGTAGCACAACCGATAGCGATTTAATCTAAAACAAGAAACAACATCTATCGCCCAAGGCATCTCATAGAAGTTTTTCTTGAACATTTTTTTTGATAATCATCTATTGATGATTTGTTAATTTGGTAAAGATATTTTACAAAAGGATGTTTAATTTTTGCTCATTCTAGAACAGAAAACCTTGTAAAAGCTATATAAAACACACCTGAGAGATAAAAAAACAACCCGGATTTAGACGTTAGCTCACTCAGTTTTTTGCCATTTACTATGCTTTTGCATTTCTCTTTCGAGAAAAGTTGCGCCAATTTTCTATTCGCAACGACAAGAAAATGCAACAAAATACTTGTTGTGAACTTGCAATATGCATAAAAGCGAATTGCGTTTTGCACCAAAACGCTGCGCATTTAGCATCAAAACGCAGTGCATTTAGCACCAAAACGCAGTGCGTTTAGCACCAAAACGCAAGGTTATTTGCTGCAAAACGCGATGCTATTTGTAGCAAATAGCACTTGAAATAGGCGAAAAGTGGTCTAAAAATTCGATTTTATAAGCTATTTGCCTGTTGCGGATGCAGGCTTCATAGTTGTATTTGATAATACGAATAATTATACCTTAAGGGTGTTTTTTGCGCTAAAAATGGTGTGTTTTGCGTATTTCTTCTTATAACTTATTGCTAATCAAGATGTTATAAACTTTAAAAATACGCGAGAATATACGCCCGAGGCTCGGTGTTTTCTCGCCGTTGGCACTCATAATGTTAAATTTCAGTACAAATATTTTACAGTTATGGTGGCGTGCTTCACTGCGCAATTAATTGGTGGCAAGTGTTGTTTGATGTTTATATGCTTTTTAGGGATTAACTTGGGTTTAAGTGAGTGCGCTGCTAGGGTGTGCGGTTGTGTGCCTAGTGGTGGGTTATATGCTGGCGTTTGATTTGAACAAGAGGGGGCCAAGGGCTAAATATAAACAGCGAATAATAACGGCAAGATGCACACAAGCAAAGGCAAAATGCACTGGAGCAATGAAAATAAATTAAAAACAGGTGATAAGCGGTCTAACAACCAATTTGGTTTAAGTGCAGAGATAAGGCGTATGGGCCAAGGATAAACACGAAAAAGGGTTGTTAAGCTCTTGCAGTTGTACTTACCAACAATCGCCTAACAACCCCATGTGTGATAAAACTTACTTAACAATGTCCCATCCCATCACCGCAGAAACAAGCGGTGCAAGGGTCATACAGATTTTTTGTTGTCCCGACAAGTTGGGATGATAGTTAGACCCAAGGTCTTTTTCAACCGTGATAATCCCTGGCATAAACTCTGCAAAATGCACATCTTTGTGCGATGCCATGCGCTGTTGCAGCACTTTAAAGCTTGCAGAAAGATAAGCGCCAGCCGAATGCGGGCGGATACAGATAACAGGCACAGGGCCATATTTTTTTCTAACCAGTTCGATAAGTCGTGCATAAGCCCCTACGTATTGTTCAATGGTGGGTGTGATGATGGGCGAATAATCGTTTGTACCCAGGTTAATCAATACTAAATTTGGGCGATAGGCTTTGAAGTCGTAAGGAGTGGTGCCATGATGGTCGAAGAGTTGCAGGTAGCGTTGCGACATATTGCCTTTAGAAATCTGCACACTGTCGCCCCAATTGCGTACCATGCCACGGCCCGAGTGGGCGGTTAGCACATAGTCGGCATCAAAATAGCGCGCCAACAGGCAGGCATAGGCTTTGTTGCAGTTTTCGGTTTCAAGTTTAAAAGGCTCTGTGGCCTTACTTCCTTCTGAACCATAGCCGCAGGTGTACGAGTCGCCAATAACCTCGATGAGGCGTTTGGGAGCATCAACGGCATGCAGCGACGCCCCTTTGGGCAAGATAAAGGCATGCACCGTGGTGCATCCGTATTCGCCTTCGGTGCACTTTTGCAGTTCCAATTGGTGTTGTACGGCCTTCAAGCCTGTTGCTAGTACTATGCGTTGAGGGGTGTTGCCTTTCACCTTTATTTTCTTTACCCACTTGCCATCGATGAAAACGTTGTGGTAGCTCTCGCCTTCGTCTGAGATAAGTACACTTATTTGCGTGCCCGAGAAGCCCGTGCGGAGGTGCGTTCCCACCCAGTCGTAGCGCACAGTGCCCGAGGTGGAGTTGTGTTCCACACGCCCAATGTACTGAATGGCGTTGTGGGTGGCCTTAATTTGATTGTCGTTGGCGGCTTTCAGGGTGAGCGTGGCTAGTGCAGACCAGATAAAGAACAGCGCAGCAAGCCTCTTTTTCATCACGCTTAAGGTGCGTGTAGAAACAGTTGTCATTGTTTTATCGTAAGTTGCGTTGGTGTTGCAAATGGGGTTCATATTGATGTTATGTATTTGTTTTGTGGTTATTGACTTGGTATGCATTGAAACAAACATTGCCTGGAGCTGTTTTAAACAACCGCAGGCAATGTTTTTTGTTTATCAAGAAAGCCTAGCTCTTAGGATGGCGAGAGAGAGTTGAACGAGCATTGTGCATGCCGTTGATATTCTCGCCATGCTTTCTTGCAGATTAATTTTTCACCACCTTGCGTGTTTTGCCTTGAGCATCTTTAATGATATACACGCCTTTGCGGTTGGTGTTGTTAACGCGAACGCCGTCTAGAGTGTAGATTTCAGCTTCTTTGTTGTTTTCAACGCTGGGCAGGTTGTTGATGCCAGTGGTAATATTGATGGTGTAAATGCGGTATTGGCTTAAGTCGCAGCTTACAACAAGGATGGTGGCTTTGCCGTTTTCAACCTTTTTTGCCACCTTCATGCCTTGACCTAATGTTGGTACTTTAATGTCGTCGGCCGTGATGTTGGCTAAAGAATAGTTGTATTCTGTGACATCTTGGTTGAAGTTAGGAAGTAGCTTATCCTTGATAAGAATGCCCTGAATGCCAAAGTTATATATCAATTCCATATCGTCTACATACAATTCATCGCTTCCGCTGCCTTCTCCTGGCTTGGCATTGGTAGAGAAAGTAACGAGGATGGCCTTGGGCTCTAAGGCGTTGTCGGCACCATAACCAAAGGGAATAGAGTAGCGATACCATGTGCCTTTGGTGTCGGCAATCTGGTTGGTGCTAGCCTCAGCCACTTTATTGGTGTAAGTTTTGTCTTCGGGTAGTTGGTAACGAGTGCCGTCGGTGATTACTGCACTGGCAGTGGCATAGGGTGCATTGGGAGTGGCTACGCCTTGTTTAAACTTCACCCAGAATGTAAGCGTGTCGGGACGGCCAATCAATTCGGCGTAGAAAGGGTCGCCATTTGTGTCTTTGTCGTTGTTGGCGAGGTCGAGGAACGAATGGTTCTTGGCGTTAGAGGCGTTTGATGAACCTGCATTCAGTCTGCCAGTCGTCAATGTGCCGTTGGCAATAATGGTAAAAAATATCGACCTAGACTTAATTAAGACGCTGCTTTTGCCCTTAGAGCCAGGACGTGTTTCGGTGCTGCTAATAGCCGATTCGTTTTGTGCAAAGCTTGCAAACGAGCCAGTAACGGTTTGGAAAGAGTGCCAGCGTTTGGGCTCTTTGCTATCACCAAACACCTCGAAATCGCTGTTGGGCACTTGGAAACCTTCGCCAAAGAGCACCTTAATGGTCATTCCGCCAAAGTCGATGGCGATGTTGGCGTTCAGCTTGTCGGCTGTTTCTTGAGCAATCAGGTTGATGGGTACATTGCCAAGTCCGTTAATGGGCACAGGACTATTGGCTTGCAGCAAACGCACATTGCCCACAGTGTAGGGAGTGGCAGGGATGTTGATTGTGCCAACATTTACTTCTTGGCCACCAATATTCATGGAGAAGTTGGCCAAAGAGAGTTTGTAAGTACCGTCGCCTTGCTGGTCTACGTCTATAGAAGCGGTCTTGTTACTAAGTGTTTCACCATTAACCATGACCACAAGTTTTCCTGTGTAGCTTTTAGCAAATGCCGTGCAGGCAGCTAGTGCAACGAATAAAGAAGTAAAAAATCTTTTCATACTATTAAGTTGATGTGGCGAATACCATTCGGCTCGCCCTATTAAACAGAATGCAAAGCTAAGCATTTTTTTTGATATGGCGTATTTTCTGTTTAAGTTTCAATGTTTTATGTGCCATATTTTATGTAACTTCGCAGTATGAAACTTGGAATGTTATTGTTTTTGCTCATCCCTATTATAGGGCATGTGTATGTGTTTTGGCATGTTTGGAACATTGTTCCGCTAAATAATTGGTATAAGGCAGCATTGCTAGTGTTGCTTTCTATGGGTGTTGTGGCCTTGATATTTGGCTTCAGCGTAGGCCTTAATATCGTGCCGTTTAAGTGTGCTACGTGTATTTACGAGTTTGGCACATCGTCTATCTTTGTGCTTTTGTATGCCGTGATGCTGTTTCTTCTGCTCGATTTGGGCCGATTGGCGCGCCTTGTTCCAAAGCATTTTTTATATAACAGCTGGCCAGGAACACTTGCCGTGGTGGGTGTGTTGGTGGCTGTCTTTGTGTATGGCAATATTCATTATCACCATAAACAACGCCAAGAACTTAACCTCAATACTTCGAAGAATGTGAGTAAGGCATTGAAAGTGGTGATGGTGTCCGACCTGCATTTGGGTTATCACAATCGTAGGGCTGAATTTGCACGATGGGTTGACTTGATAAATGCAGAGCGCCCCGACCTTGTGCTCATTGCTGGAGATATCATCGATATCAGCATCCGACCACTGGAGGAGGAGAATGTGGCCGAAGAATTTCGCCGCATAAAGGCTCCTATCTATGCTTGTTTGGGAAATCACGAGTATATGAGTGGGGAAGAAAAGGCTGAGAGATTTTATCGTGAGGCTAGAATTAACCTCTTACGCGACAGCGTTGTGCAAGTGATGGACCTAAATATTGTGGGAAGAGACGACAGAACCAACCGCCGAAGAACTTCGCTTAAAGCGCTGATGGGGAAGACAGATCCACAAAAATACACCATCTTGCTTGACCATCAACCTTACCATCTGGAAGAGGCACAAAGGGCTGGAGTGGATTTTCAGCTTAGCGGGCACACGCATTACGGACAAGTTTGGCCTATCTCATGGATTGAAGATGCGATGTATGAGAAAGCTTACGGCCCACTAACGAAGGGAAACACGCGATACTTTGTTACTAGTGGAATGGGTATTTGGGGCGGAAAATTCAGAATTGGCACACGAAGCGAGTATCTTGTGGCTACCATAACGAAGAGTTTTTAACCATCGAATAACTGCTTGTATGGAGATGATAAGGCAGACGCTGAACGATGGAAAACGAGGGTGAAAGCGAGAATGGAAAACGAATTTAAGCTAACTAAGGGGCATTTGGAAACATGGTTTGCGCAGTTTAACCGCGATTATTTTGAGGCTAAACTGCCGCAACCTAAGCTTGCGCTTTCGCATTCGAAAACGCAGTTGGGGGCAATGCGTTTTAAAAGATGCATTAAAATGGGAAAGATGGAAACCTTCGACCATAGCATCCGTGTGAGTATCATGTTTAAACAAGATGAGCTGGGTTATAAAAATGTGCTGCTACACGAGATGATACATTATTATATTGCCTACAACAATATTCAAGATACTTCGCCTCATGGGGTTGTTTTTAGAAAGATGATGAACCAGCTTAATAGCGAATATGGTTGGAGTATGAAGGTTTCTGAAAGCGGAAAAGCATTGCAAGTAGCCCAAGAACGTCTACCCAGGAGCGAATTTCTGGTGTTGGCACTGGTGCTTAGCAATGGAAAGCGATTTCTGTCGGTGGTGACGCCTGCTAGTTTTCGAAAGCTTAACCAGCAGGTTAAACGGGTAAAAGAACTTGAAAGTTATGGCTGGTATGTGTCTAGCGACGTGTATTTCAATGCTTATCCTCGAGTGAGAACCCTGCGAGGAGTGGAGGTGACCCCTGATTTTTTTGAAAATATGCTGAAAACAATGACGAAGCTGGTGATTTCTGAGTAATGATTGTGCTTTGCTAAAAAGATGTTTAACCGTGCTATGTACGCGTAAAGCCCTTTTAAAGCAAAGGCGAAAGCAGGCGGATGAGCGACTCCCATAGACGGGCAAAGAAAGGGCGATGGGCGAAAATCTCAGGACTATCCAGCACAATGCATTCGGCTTCGTCGGCTAAAAACACCTCTTTCATTCTTAAAGCCATGTCGCGATCGTAGAAAAACACATTGGCTTCGAAGTTGTTTTCAAAACTTCGGAAGTCAACATTGGTTGAACCACATGTGCATAGGATCAGCCTAATGTCAACTCCAGCTTGTCGAGCAGTGCGCATAGCGAAGAGTATAGGTTCGGTTGGCAGGAAGTAAGGCGACTCCATATAAACGTATTTCTTGGCTTCGAGCAATATGCGCATGTAGCCTTGCATGATGTCGGGCCAAGGCGATACGGGGCTGCAGGTCACCACTTGCGCAATACAATTGTTGCGAATGAGTGGCGAAAGCACTGGATAATAAGCCTTATCGGTGATAAGCGTGCGCGAGACGAAATACCAATCCACCAAGAATGCGCGCTGAATGCCATACACAGCACCGCCACGAAGGCGCAAATGGGTGTCGCGCCACTCTTGTTTGCGTGTTCCTTTAACATATCGCAAGGCCACATTCATACCGCCAATATATCCCGTTTGTCCGTCTATGATGCAGAGTTTGCGGTGATTTCGGTAGTTCATCTTGCTGGTGAACATGGGAAAACGCACAGGCATGAACGATTGAACTTGAACACCACCATGCATCATGCGTTCGAAAAACTTGCTTTTTACGCTCCAACATCCCACGTCGTCGTAGATTAATCGTACCTCAACGCCCTGCTGTGCCTTGTCAATGAGCGCATCGGCGATGAGTTGACCCAGAGCATCATCTTTAATAATGTAGGTGCCAAGGTGAATATGGTGGCGCGCATTGCCTATTTGGTCAAGCAAATCCAAGAAAAAATCGTAACCATTGGTAAATATTTCCACCTCGTTGTCTTTGTAAGGGAGAGCCAAACTAAGGTTGGTAAAGAGGTTGATAAGTTCTTTGTGGGCGTTGGGCAGTTGCAATTCGCCTTGCTCGGCATATTCAAGCATGCTCCGTTTGGTGAGTCGGTCCATGCTTCTTTGACTGATTAGTCTTTCTTTACGGGTGTTTTGTCCGAAGAAAAAGTAGAAAATAATGCCCACTAGGGGCACAAAAGTAAGCACAAGCAACCACGCCATGGTTTTTGCGGGTTGTCTATGGTCCATCAATACGCGCACCATCACACCTAAGGTGATGATGATGTACAAGGCAATGATAATGTTGTGGACGTATTGCATAGGCTCGCTTGTGCCACTAGGCAGTTTATACAACTTTTATTTAGCGCCCTTTAGACTCTCTAGACTGTGCGTTCGGCACTGTCAAGGCCACGTGTTAGTGGCGTTTGGGCATCGTTGTTCTTGTTCTTGTATGAGGGTTCGTCTCGTTTTTCAATTCTTTCTGTATGCGCAAAAATACACATTGTTTTTAGAATTACAAAATAATCGTGGTATAAATGCGTGTGGTAAAGAGGTAATAGTGATGGAGAGGGGCGTAATCGTCCCGTTCTTTTGCGATTGGGTTCTGTGTAATTGGTTTTTGAAGTATTTGTTTTTGTCGCAGGGATGAGGTAAAAATACAAAGCAATTCAATTTTTTTGTAGTATGAATTTGATTACTTGTAAGAACAAAAAGGTGTGATAAACTTTACTAATGTGTAAATAAATATGATTGTGGAGAGGGTAACGAGTGGGTATTCTGTTGGAAAATGGTTGCTCTAGTGGTGGTGAACAAAAAGCTATTGTATGTAATGGTCTATCTGTTAATAGCACTTGTTAGTATGTTTTGTTTAGCTTGGTGGCTATTCTCTATTAATGAGAAATAAAAAGTTTTTAGAAATAATTGAAAAAATATTACTTTTCTTTTCGCTGTTCTTTACTTTTTTATTAACTTTGCAGTCGAGATGGAAATGTAAACACGTGAAAGTAGACCGTGAGATGTTATGTGCGTGTAGATAATAACTGTTACCAACTGGCTATAGTAAAGGCTGAGGGCAACGCTTGATAAAGCGTTTGATAAGATGCTTAGAGGAAAACTTTTGACAGTTGAGTGAAACAGATATTAATAAGGAGTAAGGCTCCCATGAAAACACAAGCAAATACCAGAACAGCACATTATATATATAGCAACATTTTAGTTTTACAGTCAGGAGACAAAGGTGCATGGTTTGTTCCTAGCATAAGTATAAGGCAGGGATGGTATCATGTGGAATAAGTTCCCAGTGGGGCTGCAAGCAAAATGTTAACGATGAATACCAAGGAAAATTAGATAATTTCTTTCGTGTTATTGGTACAGTGATTTAAGGTCGTGTGTAATGCTCACCCCCGAAGCTAAATAGTAAAGGGATGGCATGACGCAACGAATGGAGGTTGATGTGAGACTTTCATTGCACTGTATTAAGGAATAATGTTCGCTCTAAACGCGTAGAACATACATATCTTTGAAATCAAAATGTGGTTAATATGCGGGTAAGACAACCGACATGAGAGAAAAAGAGAGTATAAAGGTGTTGTGAGTAACAACAACAGTGGTACTGCTAGGGTGGTGACAAGAGGCATCGCTGCCTGATGTAACTGTTAGTTGAGAGGAATGCTAACAACCCTTTGGGCATGGACGAGCATGTGTTAACTCGTCCATGCTTTTTTCTTTTTATGAACTTTAATGTTTGTAAAAAGAAGAGCTAGCGCTTTCTTTTATGTTCTTCGACATGTTTATGTAAATAATTTACATTTTACTTGCGAATTTAAAGATTAATATCTAACTTTGCCATGCGTCTGATAAAGATGTATATGCATAAGTACTTGTGTGTTATTATGTTTAATTGGGCGTTACGTAGTTTGTCCTAAGTGAAGGATTAACGATATCTAATATAAGGAGCGTAAATATTCTATACATGATAGTACCAATATGTATAAAATGTTCAATGGAGACTTTGTACCTCTCTACTGAATGGTGGGACATGAAAACTCGATGTTTAAGTGACCATGAAAACATAAAGCTCTAAATGAAATAATGAAGACGACGAATAATCGGGCTTAGTAACAGTTGGCGTTTGAAGGTTTAACCCAAGGCGCTAGGTGGAGAAGTTGTTGCATTTAAAATGCGTTATGCTATCGGGATGGTTTCCTATGGATAGCACAATACCTCCTTTTCTTCACCTAAAGTGAGTAACCCAATGAAGGTTTGCTAGACTTATGGCTTCTGCAGGCTGAAAATCGGTTGTACATGGCTTAGCTTTAAGTTGTTTGTAATGGCTATCAAGCAATTTAACTGCTACTATAGTGTGGCCAAAATGCTTACATTCGCTGCAGATTGTTACATTGTTCCGATTAATATGTTCGCCTCTCGACCATACACATTCATTGTTCTCGCTCGGATAATTGGGCGGACAACTAGTTGTTCGAACCAGGAAACAGAGATTAGGGAATACAGAATTAGCAAACCTTGCCATAGCTTATGCTTGCATTTCTTCTGAAAAAACTGTCGCTAGATGGTGTGAAGAGATATTGAATAACTAGCCAAGGGATGTAGTGGAAGATGAAAAAGATTTAATGGAATGTTTGGGAATGAATTAACCCAGCGTTGAAATGATTGAATGTGAGGTAGGGGATTTGCCAGAAGTTAACACTGATGGCAAATGTGAGAGATGGCGAAATGATGGTGTCGGCGTTAGATTAACAGCAAAATGATGATGATAATATGGAGGCGCTTGCCCTTGATGGTTTTGTCTTCAATGAGCTTTTAACGCCTAACCATTAACGGTGTAACGTTCTGAAACATATACATTGTTATGCAGAAACGTTGAAAAAAAGGAATAAGGGATGCATTATGCACCCTAACCCAAGGAAAATCCATTTGTGTAAAATGGAAATTGGGCTTGTGAAAGTCTGTGATGGTAACAAAAGAATGATTTAAGAAAACTGATTTTTTAAAAGATGCAGTCTGTTTGAATGCACATTGGGACTGCAGTCTTTATGCAACTGTTCGCATCTACCACTGCCCAGCGGGGTGTGTTGGATTAAGCTGTACCTACATTTGACTCTCTAGGGTGCGGACAGGGAACACATACATAATCCTAATAACCAAGAGAACACAGAAGACCACTGCGACGAGATGTCTCAGCGGTCTTTTTTATGTGTTGGTCTGAGCTTTTCTAAACTTCATCGGCCATGTGTTGATGCTCTTCGATTGCCTTTCTGCACCATGTTGTCTAGTGATTAGAGGTATTGAAGGCGTTGAATCCTACCAACTGACGTGTGAAAGTCTTATTACAAATAACATGATAACCTTGGTACAAATGATAGAAATCATCATTATGAGCAATCTGTAACGAGTTTATCCCTCATTGGTAGCAAGATTATCTGTGTGGTTTAGTTAGGCTGGCCTTGCCGATGCCGTCCCATTAGATAGTACGTGAGGTGGTATCAACGTCTAGATCCATTGTCACTAACTACTGATGACTTTCTGTTTGATTGCGCGTGCAGTGGTTTGTGCAACCATTCGCTTCATGATTAGCATGTTAAACGCATTCTTGTGGCTCAAAAAACGGTCCTTAGAGAAAGAAAATGTAGTCTATGGGTTAGATAATGCGTTGCACCTCGTGAATGCCGTCGATGTCTTTCAACTTATCCACAATCTCTTGCGTTTCGTTTCTGTCGTGCACACGTAGGTCGATTGTTCCATCGAACACACCCTCTTCGCCTGATATAACAAGCTTTCGCATGTCAATATTCAGTTGTCCAGAGATAACATCAGCCACATCTCGCAGTAGACCATGGCGGTCAATACCCCTAATTTCAATGGTAGCATCGAAGAGCATCTTACCATGCATGTCCCATTTTGCGTCGAGTATGCGGTTTCCGTAGCTAGATTTCAGTCTGTTGGCAACAGGACATGCGCGTTTATGCACCTCAATACGGCCCTTGTTATCGATATATCCTAAGATATCGTCACCAGGAATGGGGTGGCAACACGTTGGGAAAATGTATCGTTCGATAGACGTTTCTGTGATGATACAGGGCAATTTTTTATTAAAGTCTTTGCCAACCACCAGCAGGTTCTTTTCGTCTTTTCCCGTCTTATTGCGTCGTTTCTCGCGTCCCATGAAGGGCATGCGTTTTAGCCAGCTGAAACTACCATTGCTTTTCTTCTTTCCTAAAATCTCATCGAGGTCTTTTTCGCCCAAGATAACCGTGCGGTCGCCTAGATGCTGAAACAATTCTTCTGGTTTTTGCAGTTCGTGTAGTTCGCAAAGCTTGTCTAATATCGACGTGGTTTGTTCTAATCCATGCGTGTTGAGCCATTCCTTTAGGATGTTCTCGCCTTGTTTTTGTAGTTCGCGGTTAGCCCTTCTAAGTATGGCTTGAATCTTTCCACGCGCTTTAGCAGTAGATACGAAGTTGATCCAGGAGGGATCAACGTGCTGCGATTTAGACGTTAGAATTTCCACTTGGTCGCCACTTTGCAGTCGATGACTAAGCGGGACGAGTTTATGATTTACCTTAGCGCCGATGCAATGGCTACCAAGGAAGGTGTGAAGTTGAAAAGCAAAGTCGAGTGCGGTACATCCAGCAGGCAGCATTTTGATTTCGCCTTTGGGTGTAAACACGAAAATCTCCGAGGCAAAGAGGTTCAATTTGATGGCATCTAAAAAGTCCATTGCATCGGGTTGTGGGTCGTCGAGAATTTCTTTGATGGTTCTTAGCCAATCGTTTAGTTCGCCATCGTCCTCAGTAACCTCTTCGCCCTCCTTATATTTCCAGTGAGCAGCAAAGCCCTGTTCGGCAATTTCGTCCATACGGTCGCTTCTAATCTGCACTTCAATCCATCGTCCTTGTTTGCTCATCAGCGTAACATGTAAGGCTTGATACCCGTTGGCTTTCGGGTGGTTGAGCCAATCTCGGAGTCTATCAGGGTGCGATTTATAGAGTTGACTTATCTTTACGTATATCTTAAAGCTCTCGTTAATTTCCTCTTCACGATTTTTTGGTGTGAAAACGATGCGTACAGCCAGGATATCATAAATCTCTTCGAATGCCACATGTTTGGTTTGCATTTTGTTCCAGATAGAGTAGGGACTTTTGATGCGTGCCTTTATCTCGTATTGAATACCTAGAGGGTCGAGTGCTTGTCGTATAGGGTCGGTGAATTGTTGGAAAAGAATATCGCGTTGTTCTTGAGTAGAAGCCAGTTTTGCTTGAATGATGGCGTATTCTTCTGGGTGTTCGAACTTGAAACTGAGGTTTTCAAGTTCGGTTTTAATTTTGTTTAGACCAAGTCTATTAGCCAATGGCGCGTAGATATAAAGCGTTTCGCCTGCGATTTTGTATTGTTTGTTAGGCGCTTGGCTTTCAAGCGTTCGCATGTTATGCAGTCGGTCGCATATCTTAATGAGTATAACACGGATGTCGTCGCTCATTGTTAGCAGCAGTTTCTTAAAATTTTCGGCTTGTGCAGAAGCTCTATCACCGAATATTCCGCCAGATATTTTGGTGAGTCCGTCTACGATTTGTGCGATTTTTGCGCCGAAAATATTCTCGATATCTTCAACAGTATAGTCGGTATCTTCAACCACGTCGTGCAGCAATGCAGCGCAGATACTGGTGGAACCCAGTCCCATTTCCTCGCACGCGATTTGAGCAACGGCGATGGGGTGCATGATATAAGGTTCGCCCGAGAGTCGTCTCACACCTTTATGCGCCTCTCTTGCAAAGTTAAAGGCTTTGGTGATGATTTCTTCTTTTTTTCGGTGTGGCGAGGCCATATAGGTTTCTAGCAGGTGTTTGAACGCCTTGTTCACCATCTGTTCTTCTATTTGTTCTCTTTCTTTATCTCTCGTAATTTGGTCTGACATATCGCTGCAAGTTATGTAAATGAACCTATTGTGTAATGAAAATGAACGTTTATTAGCTGTATGGAGTTTTAAAATCGGGTGTTCAAGCATGCGTTAGGCATTGCTGCCAGTGTTTATGTGCAGTGTTGTTATCCCGAAATATCGTTCTATTTGTTTGTTGGGTGTTGCCCGTTTGGTTTTATTGTTGCCTGGCGTGTAACGTCAAAAGGAGTTCGGCCAGACGTGTTGCATAGCCAAGCCGTGTTTCCAAGGCCTCGGTTGTCTATCTGACAGAACTCCTTTCATGTGCTAATCCTTAGTGATAAAGGGCGTTGTATGCCTTTATTTCACTTTTAGTTTCTTTCCTGCTCTGATGCTCGAGCCACTGATTTTGTTCAGCTTTTTAAGCTTCTGCACGGTGGTGTGGTTGCGTTTTGCAATTTCAGAGAGTGTATCTCCGTCTTTAATCATAATGCTCTTTCCACCTGCGCTATTGCGTTCGCGTCGTTCGCGTTTGCGTCTTTCTTTTTTCGATTCGTGTCTTCTGCTTGAACTTCTGCTTGAACTCCTCGAAGAAGAATAAGAAACAGGAGCTTCGGCCACCTCAACTTCTCTTCTCTTAGTGGGTAAGTCTTCGCTGCTGTATGCAAATATCTCTTCTTGTTTGTCGATAAACTTGTTTACCATGCTAGCGGGCAATCGAAGCGATGCAGGTGCAGAAGCTCCACACACAATATCTTTACGGTATTGAGGATTGAGTGCCTTTATTTCGGCAACATCTATGCCTAGCACGCCAGCCACTTGATTAAAGTGTATGTCGTGATTAACAACCACAGTATCGGTCTTTATCGGTAGAGTAGCCGTCATGGGGCAGATATTGTGTTCGCAATAATAGTTCATGATGTAGTTGGCTGCGATAAATGCCGGCACATATCCTCTTGTTTCTTGTGGCAAGTAAGGATAAATCTTCCAATAATCCTTTTCGCCTTTAGCTCTATGTATAGCTTTATTGATGTTATCAGGACCAGCGTTGTAGGCTGCAATAACCAAATTCCAGTCGCCGAAGATGCGATAGAGGTCGCTAAGATAATGAGCGGCGGCGTAAGACGACTTTGCGATGTCGCTACGCTCATCGATTAGCGAGTTTACTGTTAGACCGTAGTGTTTTCCAGTGGCCAACATAAACTGCCAAAGACCAGTTGCGCCAACTCTTGACACGGCTCTAGGGTTAAGCGCCGACTCGATAACGGGCAGGTATTTCAGTTCTAGAGGCAATCCGTAAGCCTCAAGAGCTTCTTCGAAGATGGGCATGTAGAAGTTGCTAGCCCCCACAACATAGCTCACCGAGCGACGAAGTTTGCCACTATAGCGGTCGATAAACTTCTGTACAACTTCGTTATAAGGCATTTCGATAACCGATGGTATTCTACTAAGCCTGTCGATATACACCTCTTTGGGGAAAGTGGGATTCACGTTAGGCATGTTACAATCGGTTGCAGGCCTGAGATATTTCTCCGCATTGTATTGTTTGAGCAGACTATCAAGTTCGTAGGTCATGCCCTCTGGCAAGTCTATCACTTCGTTTTTGCCGTTTGCTGTAGTCACGGTGATTTCCTTATCGTCTTTGTTTTGCTGTGCGAATGCGGTTGTTGCACAGCCCAACATCACGGTGATTAGCAGAAAGTTAACTCTTTTCATGCTGTATTTCATTGTTCTTATTGTTCAATACTATAGGTGCTTATGTGCGATTGTTGTGTATCAGAATGTGAGACTGCAGTGCAAACCAATGGCCGAAGGTTTAAATGCCATGCCCGTTGCAGGGCTATTCATTACGGCAGGCTCAACTCGAAGCGACAAATCATCAGATATATCGAATTCGGATAGCGATGCATCTACATAAGCATCAACGATAGAGAGGGCATAAACGCCTAACAAGCAGAAGAAACTAAGGTCGCGCCAACGGCGGTATTTGTCTTTTCTGCTTTTAAAGATGTTTTGGTATTGCGTTTTGTTCTCATCGGTAATTCTTGTGCCCAAGTGCAAAAACTGGTTGTAGCTTTGTGTTGTTGGGTCGGTGTCCATGATGTCTTGGTAGGCTTTTGAGTAGTCGCGAAACATCATATTGTTCCATTGCATGGCGTAGACACAACCCACAAAACCACCATATACCAATGGTAGTTTCCAGTATTTGCGGTTATATATTTGTCCTGCTCCAGGCAGAACGATGGCCAGCCACATAGCTCGTTTGGGATTTGGGCGCCATGCATTCCAGTCTTTTTTTTCCTTATGCTTCTGTGTTTTTGGCGCGAGCATGGTGTTGAGGCTGTCTTGTTGGTATGCGGTCTGGTTGTTGTAAAGTGTTGTTGTGAGCGTGTCGCCCTGTTCTTGGGCATTCTTTGGGCCATCGAAGTGTCCTTGTGCCATGGATGCAATGCAGCCAAAGGGCGACAACAAGGTCATCGTCAATAACAATTTACAAATCTTCACGCTCATTTTATCAACTTTATGTTTATTCTTCTTTCAGTTTGTCGAACGTGGCCATGATACGTGCCAGTTCTTCTTCGTTGGCAAAGGGGATGCTAATCTTACCCTTACCTTTAGGCGAACAGGTCATTTGCACCTTGGCATCAAGAAAGTCGCAAAGCCTTTGTCTAATCCTAGTTACCTCTTCAGACATAGGTGTTTTTGTGACAATAATTTTCTTTCCGCTCTGAATGTCTTCGCCATTTTTCAGTTTTTGGGCCAGTTCTTCCACTTTTCTCACCGAGTAGCCGTGTTTTTGTATTTCGCGGAAGAGTTTAATTTGCAGCGACGGACTGTCTATGGCTAGCAGTGCGCGTGCATGTCCCATGTCTATTTCTTTTTTTTGCAGAGCCATTTGCACTTGTGCCGGAAGTTTAAGTAGGCGCAAATAGTTGGTGATGGCTGTGCGGCTTTTTCCCACTCTCTCAGAAACGCGTTCTTGTGTCATACCCTCTGCAGAAAGCAGATGTTCGTAAGCCAAAGCAATTTCGATGGCATTAAGGTCTTCGCGCTGGATGTTTTCCACCAGTGCCAGTTCCATAATGCTTTCGTCTTTGATGGTTCGGATGTAGGCAGGTATAGCTTGCAGTCCAGCCAATTGGGATGCCCGCCAACGTCTTTCGCCGGCAATGATTTGGAATTTGTTTTCCGCAACCTGTCGCAGGGTAATGGGTTGGATGATACCAATTTCGTTAATGCTATTGGCAAGTTCTTGTAAAGCCTCCTCGTCAAACTCTCTTCGAGGCTGATTGGGGTTAGCCTCAATCTGCTCAAGTGGAATTTCGTTGATGGTGGAGCTACCTTGTGGGCGCACGCTTTCGGTTGAGATCAGTGCGTCGAGCCCTCTGCCTAAGGCGTTAAATTTCTTATGTACTGCCATTTAGAAATATTCGTTTTGATTGACATATAGACAAGTCAGCGATGTTTTTTACTTGCTAAGCGCCTCGGTTTTAGGCATCTCGTCGAGCTTGTAGTCCATGTCTTGATAGTTGTAGGCAAGGCGTTTTCCCCATTTTCCAAGTTTTGCAAGGATGCTGTGGGAAACGCCTTGTCGTTGTTTTTACTTTTTGTGGCACACGTGGTATGTCTTTGCGCTTTGGTTTTATTTACCACG
>QWCO01000276.1_pt1 | contig 26211 bp, 28 predicted proteins | sample 1972611 | NCBI WGS metagenome assembly QWCO01 (sample SAMN09866706, study PRJNA288562) | Human oral metagenome isolate term1_saliva, whole genome shotgun sequencing... | reverse complement strand
GACTCATGGGATTTATTACTTCCGCATCATTGCTGCGCGATAAAGTAAACAATAGGGTTTCTCAAAGTTTAATTTCAGAACGAGTTAAAATTGATTCTGTAAAAATGAAAAGTATTAAAAAGCTAGAAGTTGATTCTTCGGTGGCAGTTTTCTATCATATTGCGGATGAGCCAAAAATTGAATTCACACATTTTAATTTCGAAAAAGATAATCTTGAAACGAATTTTGATGGCGAAACTTTAAAACTAAATTTGAACAAAGTTTCAAATAATGCGCGTTATTTTTATGGCGGAAATCAGGAAGAGGTTCATATTTATGGCCCAGAGTTAAGTGAAATTAATTTGAAATCGAGTTCACAAGTAAAATATTTTGCAAAAAATGCCGAGAAAATTAAGGTGGACATTTCAAAAAATGGGTCTGTTAATTTCGAAAATTCAGCAAAAATTGATAATTTAGAAGTTTACGCGGGCGAATTTAGCAATTTTTATGCGAACGGAATTGACGCAAAGAACTTAAGCGTAAATAGTAATGGTGGAAATTTGGAATTGAACAAGGTTGAAAATGCGGACGTTAAAACAAATAAGTGTAATTCTGTGGTTTCGAAAAACACGCGATTAAAAATGCGTGCTGAAAAAGTTAAAGTAAATGGTTATGATTTCAATGAAAATACAAAAGGTCAGTGTTTGTATCTTGAAAACCCAGATGAGGATCAATTTTAATTAAAAGGAGCGATATGATTGAAGTTCGAAATATTTCAAAAACTTACGGTAAAAAGAAAAATAGTTTTCAAGCTTTAAAAAATGTAAGTTTTAAAATTCCAAAAGGCGCAAGCGTGGCGATTATTGGAAAATCAGGAAGTGGAAAATCAACATTGATTCACGCGATGAGCGGTTTGGATGCACCAGAAGAAGGTGAAGTTTTGATGGATGGCGTGAATATTCTTTCAATGAAGCAGAAAGATATTGATAAATTTCGTTCGAAAAAAATGGGATTTATTTTTCAAAGTTTTTTCGTGCAAGGCAATGAAACTTGTTTCGAAAATGTAAGTTTGCCGCTTGAAATTGCCGAAGAGCCAATTTTTCGGCGAAAAGAGATTATTGAAAATGCCCTAAAAGCAGTTGGCTTGGAGGATAAAATTAAAACACCAGCTCGTGATCTTTCGGGTGGGCAAAAACAGCGTTTGGCGATTGCGCGGGCGATTGCGAATTCGCCAGAAATAATTTTTGCGGATGAGCCGACTGGAAATCTTGATTCGATCACAAGCGCTAAGATTGAAAAAATGCTTTTCGAATATAATAAGAATTCTAAAGCGACGCTGCTAATTGTTACGCATGACGAAGAATTGGCAGAAAAATGTGATATTCGAATTCGAATTAAAGACGGAAAAGTTGAACAGATTGAAGGAGTGAAAAATGCGTAGGATTGATATTATTAGACGAGCTGGAAAGAGTCTTCGTCTAGCAAAGAAACGAACAATTTTAACAAGCCTTGCGATTGCAGTTGGGGCAACAACAGTGGCGGTCGCAATAGCTGCAGCGAAAGGTGGAAACGCATATGTTGAAAGTTTAGCTAATAAAATCGGTGACCAAAGAGCCTTAACGGTAATTCGTGCTGTTAAAGCTCGAGATCCATATGCACCGAATAAGATTTCAACAACACGTGAGGATTTTGAAAAAACTCAAGCAGAAGAAAGTATTAAATCACGAATAATTAGCAAAGAAGATCTAAATAAAATTTCGAAAGTAAAAGGTGTTCGAAAGGCTTCACCAGCAATACCGGTAAGCGCCGAAACAGTTCGAATAGAAAATGGCGAAAAATATGCCGTTGGGGTTGCAACTAAAAATGACGAGCAAGAAATGGAGCTTTCGGCTGGAAAGCTTGATAAAAATAACCAAATTGATGTTGGTAAAATTGTTGCGCCAAAAGCTTATGTTGAAGTTCTTGGCGGCAAAAAACCCGAGGATATTGTAGGCAAAAAAGTTATCTTAGAATTCAAAGATTCGAAAGGTCAAATTTTTGAAAAAACTTTCGAAATTCAAGCAGTTGATGCTGGAAAAACAGAGACAACTTTTAGCTATAAAGGTAATTTCTGGATAGAAAACAGTGACGGTTTGGCAATTGCTACCAAACAGAATGATGGGGATCCTCAATTTTATAGTTTGAGCGTAACAACAGATGGAAGCCGGACGGTTGATGAAATTAAAAAAGATATTTTAGCTCTAAATGGTGGAAGTTACTATAATGTTTCAACTTTTGCGGATGATAAAGCTATTGTTCAAGCAGGGATTAATGCGATATCGGCTGGACTTGCTGGATTTGGGTTTTTAACTCTTTTGGCGGCAGTTTTTGGAATTATAAATACTCAATACATTTCAGTCTTGGAGCGAACTTCGCAAATTGGCTTAATGAAATCACTTGGAATGCGTAAAAGTGATGTTTCGAAACTTTTCAGATACGAGGCAGCATTAATTGGCTTGATTGGTGGAATTATTGGAATTGTTGTTGCTTATGGAATAACTTTCTTAAACCCAGTAATTAAAAATGCCTTAAAACTACAAAATACAGCTGGGGTGGATACAAATCTTCTTCAGCCGAATTGGTTGGCCTGGATTTTATTGGTGCTTGTTTTGATGATAATTTCAATTCTTTCGGGATATCTTCCAGCGCGAAAAGCTGCAAAAATGAATCCAATCGAAGCTCTTCGAACTGAATAAAATATTGAAAATTGGCCTGTAGAAATGCGGGTCAATTTTATTTTTTAGAAAATTATAAAAAAGTCTTGATATTTCGAAAATATTCATGTATAATATAACTATTATTCCGGCATAGCTCAGTGGTAGAGCGGTTGGCTGTTAACCAATAGGTCGCTGGTTCGAGCCCAGCTGCCGGAGCCAAGAAAATCTCCCGAAAATTCGGGGGTTTTTCTTTTTATTTTTTTAAGACTTTTTTAAGTAAAATATGATAAAATTAAAATAGAAAAGAGGTAAAGATGAAATTTGATAAAATTATAATTGGTTTTGGAAAAGCTGGAAAAACGCTAGCGGTTTTGGCAGCAAATAAAGGTGAAGAAGTTGCTCTGATCGAAAAATCTTCAAAAATGTATGGCGGAACTTGCATTAATATTGCTTGTATTCCAACAAAAACTTTAGCGGTTGCGGCAAGCGAGAATTTAACTTTCGAAGAAGCGATTTCGCGTAAAAGAGATGTTGTTAAGCGATTAAACTCAAAAAACTATCACATGTTGGCTGATAACGATTCGGTTAAGGTTTTTGATGGCTTTGGCTCATTTTTGGATGAAAATACGGTTTTAGTTGAATCAAATGGTGAAAAACTTGAGCTTTCGGCCGATAAAATTATCATTAATACTGGCGCAGAAAGTTTTATTCCTAAAATTGAAGGAATTGAAGAAGGCTTGCAAAATTCAAAAATCTTCACAAGCACAGAACTTCTTGATAACCAAGAAAAAATTGATAATCTAGCAATCATTGGTGGTGGATTTATCGGTTTGGAATTTGCTTCAACCTTTGCAAAATTAGGCACAAAAGTTACAATTTTTGAGAAGTTTGATAAAATATTAACTAATGAAGATGACTCGATGCAAAAAGCGATTTTTGATTTTCTAGTTTCGCAAGGTGTTAATTTTGAATTTAATGCAAATATTGAAGCTTTCGAAAATACTGAAAATGGAATTCTAGTGAAAAATAATGGCGAAAATTTTGCGTTTGATAAGGCGTTGGTTTCGGTCGGAAGAAAACCTGCAATCTCGAAATTGAATCTTGAAAAAGTGGGAATTAAAACGCTTGAAAATGGTGGAATTTGGACGGATGAAAAACTTCAAACTTCAAATCCAAGAGTTTGGGCGGTTGGTGATGTGCGCGGAAAAGAACAATTCACGTATGCTTCTCTAGATGATTTTCGAATTTTGCGCTCGCAATTTTATGGTAATGGTGAATATTCTTTAAACAACCGCAAAAACTTGCCAAATTCAGTTTTCTTGCAGGTTCCATTTTCGAAAGTTGGTTTAACTGAAAAGCAAGCCCTAGCAGAAGGTTTCGAAATTAAGGTGAAAGAAATTCCAGCTGCAGCCGTTCCGAAACTTCAACTTGAGTTTAAGACAACGGGACTTTTGCGAGCTGTAGTTGATGCGCAGACGAATAAAATTTTAGGCGCAGCTTTGTTCTGTTACGATTCGCCAGAAGTGATAAACATTATAAAAACTGCAATTGATGCTAATCTAGATTATACAGTTTTGCGAGATCAAATCTTTACACACCCAACTGTTGCGGAAAGCTTAAATGACTTGTTTAATCTTTAGATTTGCGTTGGCGCTAAAAATTTGTTATAATTAAACAAAAGCATAATAATTTTTAAAGGTGGGAAATGAAACCGACGATTCTATCGATTGGAAATGCAACAAAAGACAGTTTTCTAGATATTCAAGATCAAAAAATATACAAAGATGAACTTAATGATTTTCATTATGATTTAACTTTTGATGACTCTACTTTGAATTATAAAAAGAAAGCTGGTATTTTTGGCGGTACAATTTTAAGCGAGAAGATTTTTACTGCCGCTCACTTCAAGGCTTTTTCAAATGCTAATCCAAAAGGGATATCTCAATTTGAATATAGTGAAATTAACGATTCTTTAGTTGAACGGTTTATCGTTTCATATAAGGGTAAGAGCTTTATCTTAACAAGTAATCCGCGCGAAACAAAATGGAATTCTCCACCTTATGCGCCAGACTTAATCTATATCGCGGATACAAACTTTTCGGAATCTTATTTGATGGATTTTCGAAAATATCTATCTGAAAACCAACAAATCGAGCTGGTTTATAACATTGCCGATCTAGATCAAGACTTATCAAGGGAACTTTTTGTTCGAGCGAATTTAGTTTTCGTAGATTTTCGAAAACAAAATTTAAGTGATCTAATCGACTATTCCAATTACCAAACCGTTGTGGAATCTTTATTAAAGGTCGGTGTTCGTAGTGTGGTTATTTTTGATGGAGCTAAAATAGTTGTTGGAAATAAAGAAAAAATTGTTAGCGCGGAAGCCGATTTTGGATTGAATTCTTTTTATCAGAGTAATATTTTTCAAGCTGCTTTTGTGGCTGAAAACTTTTCGAACGCTTCGAATTTAGAAGAGAGTTTGCGGCTGGCGCTAACAATTGCGAATAAATCAGATTTTAATGATGTTCTAAAACCTTTTTACGCGCAACAAATCCTAAATCGTAAAAACTATGAATTACCAGTTGAAATCATAAGTGATACACCGGATATTGAAGGAAGATTACATAAAGTTGCGTCAAGTCTAGTCGCTCGACCAAAAGGAATTTTTGCAGCAGATGAATCTGGCGGAAATATCCATAAAAAGTTTGAAAGTATTGGCATTGAAGATAATTTTGAAAATCGCCGAGCTTATAGAGAAATGTTCTTTAAAACTCAAGATATCGAGAATTATTTAAGCGGAATTATTCTATTCGAAGAAACTGTTGAACAAAACACTTCTGAAGGTATTAATTTTGTTGAATATTTGAAAAATCGAGATATTTTAGTTGGGGTTAAACTTGATGGTGGACTTCGACCTTTAGCTGGTTTTGAGGACGAGACTATTTCTGTAGGTTTAGATTCTTTGGATCAAAAGCTTGAAAAATATTCAAAAATGAATATTGACTTTGCAAAATGGCGAGTTGCTTTTGAAATAAATAAAGAAAAAGGAACTCCGAGCGATGCTGCCATTGAGGCAAATTTACGAATTTTGGCTCAATATGCGAAAGCTTGTCAAAAATATGGAATTGTACCGATTGTAGAGCCAGAAGTTGTTTATTCAGGAAATCATACGATAAAACAGTGTCGTGAGATTACTGAAAAGATTTTGAAGAGTTTGTTTAAAGAATTAGAAATCTTTAAAGTTGATCTTGCTGGAACAATCTTAAAAACAAGTATGGTTCTTGCTGGTTCTGAAAATGAAATTCAATCATCTTCAAGAGAAGTTGCACGCGAAACTATTGCGGCCTTGAAAAATTCTGTTCCTAAAGAATTAGCGGGTGTTGTATTCTTGTCTGGTGGCCAAACACCGACTCGAGCAACAGATAATTTGCAAGAAATTACAAATCTTGGTCCATTTGATCGGGGAGTTACATATAGCTACGCTAGAGCACTTCAATTGCCTGCATTGCAAGCTTGGGCTGGTAAAGCTGAAAACGTTTCTCAGGCACAACTATTGTTTCTTGAACGTGTTGCAGCAAACTCGCACGCACTATATAAAAACTAATTTTCGAAAATATAAAACGCTCAGTTTATAAATTGAGCGTTTTTCGTTATTTATTTTTTATGGTTGGTGATTACTGCAAAAATTCCAACTGCGATACCGCCTACAGGATAAAAAATTCTTGCTGAAGACCAATCATTGGTGATAAAACTATAAGTTAGATAAATCGCTGTAATCGACATCATTGTAATAGCCGCGAAAAGGCCAATTTTTCGATTTTTCTCTTTATTTTCACTTTCGATTTCGTTAAAGTTGCTAATTTTAGCAAAAATAGAATTACCATAGGTCGATATAGAAAGTCCAATTCCAAGTAAGAGCATAAAAATCGTTGATGCAGTCCTTCCGCCAAGATTTGTAAAATTGTAGATAACTTGATGGCTAGCTATAGCAATGAAGATTATCGAAACAAGAGCCATTTTGCTAAAGCTTTCGATACTCTCAGCGTTTTGAACTTCCTTTTTCGAAAAAACTTCGTTAATTTTAGTATTAGATTCGGTAAGATTCTCAATTGCTGTTTTATCAAAGTTTCTAGCGAGGATAAATAATGGTACTGCGATTGCTAGTGACAACATTAGAACGATACCGGAAAGTATAGAGAAGTCTGGCATCGAATCTGAGAGTAGAGATTGTCGCATTTTAAAATCATATCCTGAAGAAAAAGTAGCAAGTGCAATTCCTGAGAATAAAATAAAAATTCCTAAAGATCGGATTATAGCAATTTTTCTATAAGTTTTATTATAGTCTTCTTTATCAAAATCTATTTTCTTGGTTGAAATTTCACCAGTTAACTCATCCAAACTAACATTGAAAAGATTACTTATAGCAACCAACTTTTCAAGCTCTGGTGAAGATTTTCCACTTTCCCAGGCTGAAACTGATTGTCGCGAAACTCCAATTTTATCGGCAAGTTGTTCTTGCGAAATATTTTTTGAAGCACGTAGCTTTTGCAAATTTTGACTAAACATTTTTTGTCCTTTCATATTAAATATTATACACTAATTATATAAAAAAGACTCAATTGCAGCTACCAAGTTTGCTTTATATTTGCAAAAAATATTGCTAAAATTTTTAACAAAACAGATTGATTTTATGTTAAATTTGCTTGCATTAGTAAAAAATGATTAAATATAAGCTTTTTCAGGAAAATGAAGTTGGACTTTTGCCAATCTATTTTTAACTTTCCAATCAATAAAATTAACGCCGATTGTTTCGAAAATCTCTTTTGCAATTTCTGAATTTTTCGAAAAATTAATTTCTGGCCCATAAAAATCGAATTCTAAAAAGTATTCAGAATCATCTTTAAAAATAGAGTAATAAAATTCGTAATGATAATCTGGAAATTTTGCTTTTTCGATAATCATGATAATTTAACTATAAAATATTTTATAAAAAAGAGCAAGTTTTGGCTTACTCTAGGCGGATTATGATTTTAGCTCGTTATAAAATTTCACTATTTCGTCATAAGATTGTTTGTCGTTGGGCGAATTTAATAGGTGGCTTATTATATAGTCGGCGATTTCGTTCAACCCAATTATACTAATCGGTGAATTTTTATCGTAATCTGAATGTAGCTCGGTTGAAATTTTCGAGGCTATTATTTGGGCTTTTTCCGCATCTTGATTATCGAGAGATTCTTTAAGGCTATCTAGCCAACTGTTGTAGAGTGTTGTTTTGTTCATCATTTTACTCCCCTTATATATTATAAAATATGACTGCTCAAAAATGAACAGTCATTGCGACAACTACCGCCAGGATCCACGATCTCCGTTTTTGCCAGTATTGCCATCTTTGCCGTAGTGGTCGTGATTTGGTTGGACGCCAGCATTTTTATCCCCGTAGAAATCAAGAAAATTATTATGACCGCTAGCAATTAGGGTTTGACCTTCTTGATTACCCTGACCGAAGGATACTGTTACTGGATTGCCGTTAGAGTCTGCGGCATGGACTGGTGCTGACCAGCTGCGATCTCCACCACTTCCTTCACCTTGACCCATTCCGAAAGTTGCATCGTTGTCGTTAGTTGGCATTTTTGCCACCTCTTTCTAAAAAGTGCGACCGAATAGTTCGGTTAACCTGATATTCTACTACAATTTTCGAATTCAAGGATATTTTATCATTTTTTTTTTACTATTTGTCAAGACTTTTTATCGAAAAAATGTTAAAATAATAAAATGAACACTAAACTCGCCGAAAAATTGAAAAATCTGCCAAATTCTGCTGGCGTTTATTTTCATAAAAATTCGAAAGACGAAATTATTTATGTCGGAAAAGCAGCGAATTTAAAGAATCGTGTTCGGCAATATTTTCAAAATTCACGTGGTAAAGATTCGAAAACGCAAGCTTTGGTGGCAGAAATAGCGATGACCGATTGGATTGAAGTTGAAACTGAAATGGATGCGCTTTTTTTGGAAAGCGAGATGATTAAGCGCTATAAACCTCAATATAATATTCTTTTGCGGGATGATAAATCGCCAACTTATGTGCGAATTGGCTTTCATGATAAAATTCCACATATCAGTTTTACCAAAAATCCGCTTGATGATTCGGCGGAATATTTTGGGCCGTTTTATAATTCGAATGCGGTAAAAAAATCAGTGCGGTTGCTTCGAAAAGTTTTTCCGTACTATTTGAGCGAAAAGATGCCAGCAAAAAATAGTTTAGATTTCCAGATTGGATTAACGCCAGGGCTGGAAAATTTCGAACAAGATTCACAGGAATTTAATCAAAAAAAGGCTGAATATAAGCGCAATTTACAGCAACTCGCAAGGTATTTGAAGGGCGAGCGAAAAATGCTCCAGCTTGAAATTGAAAAAGAAATGTTTGATTTTGCGAGTGAACAGAATTTTGAAATGGCGGCAAAAAAACGCAATCAGTTGCGGGATTTGAGTGAGCTTGGTAAGCAGGTTATTTTTTCGAATGAGGAGTTTTTGGATATTTCTAAAGATCATGCGCTTTCGAAATTGGCAGAAATTCTTTCTCTTGAAAATCCTCCGCGGCGAATTGAGGCTTATGACATTTCGCATACGGGGGGTGAGAATAACGTGGCTTCGATGGCGGTTTTTTCGAACGGTTTAAGCGATAAGCGCGAGTATCGAAAATTTAAAATGACTACTGGTGGAAATGATGATTTTTTACATATGAAAGAAGTTTTGACGAGGCGATTTTCGAAACGTAATGAAAAATGGGCACGGCCAGATTTAGTCTTGATTGATGGTGGAAAAGGCCAATTGAGTGCGGCGTTAGAAGTTTTGCCGAGCGATATTTTGGCAATTGGAATAGCTAAACGTGATGAGGAAATTATTTTTGATACTAGAAACACTAATCTAAAAACGGATTGGCTTAATGAAAATTTAACTAAAAAAGGTGAAGATTTTTCGGTTTGGCGTGAAGGCGATTTTCTGGTCTTGAATTTACATTTGTCGCAAAGTCATTCGCATGGACATGCTCGAAATTTACTGGGCGAGAATAATTCTGAATTTAGCGATTTAACTAAACTTTTTCAGCGAATTCGTGATGAATCGCATAGATTTGCAATTAATTATCATTCGAATTTGCGTACAAAAAAACAAACGCAGAATATTTTAGAAAAAATTGATGGAGTTGGCGCAAAAACACGAGCAAAATTATTGCGTAAATTTGGTTCAGTGAAGCGAATTCGTGAAGCTCCGGTTAGTGAGATTTCGAAAATAGTTGGCGAAAAATTAGCTGAAAAAATTAAGCAAAATTTGTAATTTTTGAAAGTTTTTGATAAAATAGACATAAGAATTATGGTGGGTAAAGGCAGGATTAAAAAACGTCTTAAACAGATACAATCGCTAAAAAATTGGCAGTTGTTTATTTTGCTTTTGCTTGTTATCTTTGTTGACTTGACTGCATTGAGATTGAATAATGTTGGAATGGTTCGCCGGCGAGAAGCGGTTGAAGCGGCAGATAAAGCTGGTGATGTTGAAGCTGCTAGAAAGGCGACAATTGAGTTTGCCAATTATGTTTATGCGCATATGAATAGTGGTGGAATTTTGTATAGCGATAAAGCGCATTGGTTTAAAATTAATAGAGAAGTAAAAATTGTGTGGGCGAATATTTACGAAAGTGATATGAGGAAAGCAGAACAAATTGCACGTGAGGCCGAAAGTAATAATCCTAATGGGAATATTTTTAAAAAGGCAGAAGAAACTTGCAGACCAAGATTTCGTGGTGGTTATTCTTTAGCTTATCAGCAATGTATTCTAGATGAACAAAATAAATATCCCGCAAGCAATCAGGGGCAAATTAAAGCTAAATACCCAAATATTACAGAATATACCTACAGTTTTATTACGCCAATTTGGTCGCCAGATTTGGCTGGCTGGACCACTTTAATAGCATCAATTTTAATTTTTATGATTGCGATAAAAATGATAACAATCACAATTCTTAAGCTTGTTTTAAAAAAATATGTACCAAAAGTATAAAAACACTTGACACCACTTAAAAACTAATATACAATGAAAATATATAACAGTAGTAATGAAAGGATAGAAATGGCTTATAGTCAAACAAATTCAAAAGGAATTACATATTATTTGCACAAAAGTGAAGTAACTTTGCGTGGCGGAAAACCACAAACAATTTACTTCTTTGCTAAAAAGGAAAAAAACGATAAAGGAACACCTTGTGATCTTCCGGAAGATCGAATCGTAAAAGAAAATCCACGAAATGGATTCTTGACGGTTTCTCGAAAGAAATAATCGATTTACAAAACCGCTTCTCATTCAGGCGAAGCGGTTTTTATTTAATTTAAAGCAAAAATAAAAACGCCAGTTAGGCGATTTTGGTAGGGGATGCTGGGTTCGAACCAGCGACCAATCGTGTATGAGACGACTGCTCTAACCGCTGAGCTAATCCCCCGACTATTTAATTTTATCATATTTTTTGATATAATTAAATAGTGAAATTAAACTTAAACGATTTAAAAGCTAAAACTCGCCGTGCGAAGTATTATTTTTCGAACGATATTTTAACTTTGAGTAATATTATTATGGTGAGTGTAATTTTTATTTCTGTAATTTGGGTTTGGGGAAATATCACAGCCATGGAGAAGAATTACGCAATTCAAAAAAAGCTTGAACTTAAACAACGCCAAGCTTTGATTGATGAAATTAGCTACAAAACACTTGAATACGAACAGAAATATCTAAAAAGCTCCGAATATCAAGAGCTTGCTGTACGTGAAAAACTTGGTCTTGCAATGCCGGGTGAACATGTTTTGATTCTTTCAAAATACCCGGAAGAGCAAAAAGAAAGACGGACTGAAGCTCTAAAAACTTCAAATTTTACACAATGGATTAACTTTCTTTTCGGTGGAAATGCTCAAAAAGCAATAAAATAGCCAAAAAATCTTGACTTTTTAAAATTCGTGTGATAAAATATAAAACATATATAGATATCGCGGGATGGAGCAGTCTGGTCAGCTCGCTTGGCTCATAACCAAGAGGTCGTAGGTTCAAATCCTACTCCCGCAACCAAGAAATTATTTTTTAAAAGCACTTTTCTAAATCGGAAAGGTGTTTTTTATTTTTTAAAATTATCCTTAAATATATAATAAACAATGAAAAATCAAAAATTACTAACTTTTATTTATCAATAGATTTCGAAAACAAATGAATTATCGATGATGAGATAAAAAACCACCTCATTGAGATGGTTTTTATATAATTTCTGGTAGTAGCGGCGGGGATTGAACCTGCGACCTTAGGCTTATGAGTCCTACGCTCTAACCAACTGAGCTACGCTACCATAATAAGTCTATTTTAACATATCTAGAAAAAAAATTCAATAGAAAAGCTCCCAATTTTAGGAGCTTTAGTTTTTACATTAATTCGTCAAATTCGTCAAAACGAGAAATTCTTGCATCAATAAAATTTCGAAGTTCTTTTTTAGTTCGGTGCCTATCCCATGAGGCCATTCGTTCATGTTGTGCCATTTATATTTCCTTTTTTGTTTTTGGTTGATATTACGTTATTTATAATAACACAAAAAAATATAAAAGTCAATACCTTTTCGAAAAAAACTTAAACATTTTTCTTGATTTTCGCTTGTGCTTATAATATAATTTAAATGAAGCTTATGGAAATTTGGATGATTTTATTAGTGGTAATTTTAGCGGCAATGGTGCAGGCTAGTTTTCATTTGAGTATTAGTGTTCTAACACTTTTGAGTGGGCACACTTTAAGCAAGAAGAGGTCGCATTTACAACTAACAAAGCTATCTATGTCTTTAGTTTTTGGATCAGTTTTTGCAACTATTCTTATTTTTTCAACTTTTGCATATTTTGCCGGAATATTTTATGATATTGCATTTTCGAAAGTAGCTTGGGCGGTTTTGGCTGGTATTTTAGTTGCTTCTGGGATTTCTACTTGGATTTTTTATTATCGAAGAAGTGAAGGTGCACAAAATGGCACTGAACTTTGGGTTCCTCGTTCGATGGCAAAGTTTCTTAACGAGCGAGCAAGTAAAACTATTCATTCGGCTGAAGCTTTTTCGCTAGGAATTGTGAGCGTTTTGAGTGAAATCTTGTTTTATTTTGCGTCTTTGGCGATTTCGGCAATTTTAGCCTCACGTATTTCATTAGCCCACCAATTTGCTATTTTAGTAATTTATGTTTTAATTTCTAGTCTACCAATTTTTAGTATTGCTTGCATGATTTCTGGTGGATATCCAATTTCAGAAATCCAAGCTTGGCGAAATAGAAATAAGCGTTTTATGCAATTTTCTGCAGGTTTGGGAATGATAATTTTAGCATTTATAGTTAGTGTTATAATTTTTACACCAGAATTTTTAGGAGTTTCGCTATGAGGATGGTTGTAAAATCTGATGGAGAAGTCGAGAAATTTAATTATAAAAAATTGCAAAAATCCTTGAGCGAAACTTTTTTGATTGTTAGATCTCCAGAAGGGCAAAGTGATGAATTTGTTCGAAAAACCCTCCTCGAGTTTGCAGATTGGCAAAGAAATAAGCCAGAAATTACGAGTGGCGATATCCGTAGACAGGCTGGAATGATTTTGCATAAAATTCACCCGGAAGCTGCATATATTTATAAAAATTTCAAGAACATAATTTAAGGAGTATAAAATGTCTAAAAGAAAATTTGATTTTGATTTGATTGTTCTTGGGTCCGGGGCGGGTGGTTCTGCGGCGGCGAATATTGCGGCGAAAGCTGGGTTGAATGTTGCTATCGTTGAAAATGACTTTTTTGGTGGTGAGTCACCAAATTATAGTGATATTCCGCGGGCGGCAATTTCGAAAGTTGAAAAAGCTTTTTTTGAGGCGAAAAGGGCTGAAAAAATGGGTTTACGCTCAGCGAGTTTAACTTACAATTTTCCGATGATTTCAGCTTGGAAGAAGATCGCAGTTGAGCGAACTGGTGCTCACGATAATCAAAAATTTTTCGAAAGTCTGGGAGTCAAAACTTTTCGCGCTGAAGCGAGGTTTTTGACACCGAATGAGGTTTCGATTAACCAGAAACATTATTCAGCAAAGAATTTCTTGATTGCAACTGGTTCGAAAATTTCAATTCCAGATATTAAAAATATTGAAAACGTACGATATTACACACCAAAAACGATCTTCAGCATTACTCGTCCACCAAGAAGTATTTTTATTGTTGGTGGTGGGGCTGAGGCTGTTGAGATTGCTCAAACTCTGGCTATTCTTGGTACAAAAGTTTATATTAGCGAAGTCTCGGCACGAATTTTACCAAAAGAGGATGAAGAGGTTGGGATTACGCTTGAAAATATTTTGGTTGAAGAAAACCAAGTTTATGTTTTGCCTCAAACTCGTGTAGTGGCTGTACAAAAAGATGGATTAATGAAGCGAGTAATTTTTCAGCGTGGTGGAACAGAAAAATTTGTTCGTGTTGATGAAATCTTGGTTGTTGGCGAGAGAGTTCCAAATGTGGATATTGGACTTGAAAATGCACACATTGAATATTCGAAAGATGGAATTGTGGTTGATGAATTTTCACAAACTTCAATGAAACATATTTTTGCGGTCGGGGGTGTGGTTAACCCGAATGCTCAAACGGCGGAGATTTTACTTGAAAGTCGAACGGTTGCACATAATATTTTACATTCTCGATCAAAATTGGCGGTTAAATTTCCACTCGCTCCTAGAACAATCTCAACTTGGCCAGAAATCGCTGTAGTTGGACTAACTGAAGATGATTGTTTAAAGAGAGATTTGAAGTATAGAACTGCGATTGCTCCACTTAATTTGATTGCAAAAAGTAATGTTGAAAATTTTAGTAGTGGATTTGCTAAAATTATTTGTGATAGGAAGGGGAAAGTTATTGGCGGAAGTATCGTTTCGCCAGATGCGATAAGCTTGATTTCGCAAATTTCTTTAGCTATTCGGAACGAAATGACCGCTCATGAATTAGCGGAAATTCCACAGCCATTTTTGAGCTGGAGCGAGATTATTCGAGTAGTAGCTCATAAAATTAAATAAAACTAAAATGCCCAAAAGTTAAAATGGGCGTTTTTATTTTTGAAGTTTGAATTTTTGAGCAAAAAATGGTAGAATTGGTGTAGATTTACAGATAAAAATTAAGGAGAACTATGGCTGGTCATAATAAATGGTCAAAAATTAAACGGCAGAAAGGTGTAAATGACGCAAAACGGGGCGCGATTTTTACACGAATTGGAAATCAAATTGCAATTGCAGCTCGTGGTGGTGCTGATCCAGACATGAACCCAAGTTTGGCACTGGCGATTGAAAAAGCCCGTGCGGTGAATATGCCAAATGTGAATATAGAGCGTGCGATTGCTCGGGCGGCAGATAAAAACTCTGCGGTGCTCGAAGAAATTACTTACGAAGGCTATGGTCCAAATGGAATCGGTTTAATTATTGAAACTGCAACCGATAACCGCAATCGAACTTTCCCAGAGGTTAAAACTGCGCTTGTTAAAAATGGTGGCCGGATTGCTGACGCGGGTAGCGTGATGTTTCAGTTTACTCGTAAAGGTGTAATTTTGGTTGAAGCTACTGGCGAGGACGCATTGCTTGAAATTCTTGACGCTGGTGCCGAGGATGCTATTGAAGAAGATGGCGAAATCGTGGTTTATACCGATCAAAAAGATTTAATGAAAGTTCGAAAAGAACTAATTGAAAAAGGTTTAACCGTAAAAGAAGCAGAGCTTCAATATGTACCAAATATGGAGGTTGAAATCACCAATGATGAAACTCGTGCAAAAGTTGAAAAACTAATGGATGCGCTTGATGATGTCGATGACGTGGTGAATGTTCATACAAACGCTAAATTTTAATTTTAAAGGCTCTGAAAGGGGCTTTTAATTTTAAGAGTCTCGATTTTGTTATATGGAAAACATGTTTAATTTAATTTTTAATTCAGATATAAGCAATTTGGTAAAAACTAAAATTTATAATTATTTTGAAAAATACAATAATTCTTTTTTGCAATATTTCCCAAAAATGAGTGATGTAGATATTTATTTTTCACACGCTCAAAAGTCTAATCCGGAGATAAGTAAAAACCAAAAAGTTTGGGGTGTTGCTCAGCTTAAAGATAATTTTATGGAGTTTGTAATCTTCGAAGATGATTTTTTTGAAGCAGATTTTGTTCAAAATATTTTTCACGAGCTAAACCATGTGTTTCGAGGTTTTTATGAACGTAATTTTTGGTTAATGGTAGATATTGTCACTGAAGGTTTAGCAGTGAGCTTTGAGAAACAAGTTAGAAATGAAACTGGTATTTTCTGGGAAGATAAGCCGTTTTATTATTTCGAAAATGAAAAAGCAATGATCTTAAAGCGACTTGCTGAAGCGATTGATATTTGTGAAAATAAAAAAGATTATAATTATAATGCATGGCTATATAATTTTAATGGTGAAAATCCTGATTTTCCGCACAATTTGGGCTATAAAATTGGTGATTTTTTGGTTGGTGAATATTGTAAATTCTATAAAATTAAACCAATTGATGCTGTGCGAATTTCAACGGTGGAGTTTATTAAGTTTGCCAAAAAGGAGATTTTAAAATGCGAAAAATAATTTTGGGAAATTTCAAAAATAATAAAGTTTTCCGCAAGAAATTGCGCTCAAGCTATAAGCAAGCGATGCGAATTTTACGACCACAATTTGGTGAAAATAAAGGTTATGACTTGGTTTTTTGCCGAAAAATTTGGACTTATTCAGACGATGGGATTGATTTTTATAGAAGGCAAAATCATGCTGCTTTTGAAATTTGTGAGATTTTTAGAGATATTCGCAATATCGATATTCGAAACGCGATAATTCGAGCTATTGCAAGTGAGAATTTGCGAAAATTGAATTTTCAAAACGAATTTTTAATGGATATTTTGGCGGTTGGCGGAGGATTTTATTTGGCTGGAATTTCAAAAAATATCAAACTTTCGCCAGAGATTCGAAAAGATTTCTTAGAATTTTCTAAAAATGCTAAAAACTATGATTTTGACAAATATATGAATGGCGAAAATGAAATTGAGCAGGATTTTCTTGGAATTTTTGCAGCTGAAATTATTTCAAAAATTGTTAAAAATCGAAAATTAAATGAAATTTCTGAACAAGAAATCTTTGACGAAATCCAGAAAATATAGTATAATTTTAAGATGAATAATCTTGAATTTCTTGTAAAAAACTACCAAACACCGCCCGAAGCAATTTCGCTAGTTGAAAATTCTCGAGTTTTATTACTCGCAGGAATTTCTGGCGCAGGGAAAGACACAACTAAAAAATATCTTTTGAAAAACCCAGAATATCGCGATATCGTGAGCCACACAACGCGCGCTCCTCGCGAAAATAATGGTAATCTTGAACAAGATGGCGTTGAATATAATTTTATTTCGGAAGAAAAAGCCGAAGAGATGCTTAAGAAACGTGAGTTTATCGAAGCAAAATTTGTTCATGGCAAGATCTACGGTACAAGTGTTGCAGAAATCGAAAAAGCGAATCAAAACAGACAGATTTCTGTAACGGATATTGATATTCAAGGAATTGCAGAATATAAAAAAATGAGCGAGCACGTAGTTGCAGTTTTCATTTTGCCACCAGATTTTGAAACTTGGCGAGCACGTTTTGCGAACCGATATTCAAGCGCAGAAGAATTCGAAAAAGATTTCGAAAAACGTTTGCCAGAAGCGATTTCTTCATTAGAACAGGCGCTCGAAGTGCCGTATTTTCACTTTATTTTAAATGATGGTTTTCGAAATACGGCGCGAATTATTGATCAAATCATGCACCAAGATGTTGAGTTTAATTATAAAGACATCGAGGTACGTGTGCGAGCAAGAAAACTTTTGGAAGATATTAAGAGTAAATTTTTAGAACTGCAAAAATAATCTAAAAGAAAAAACCCGCATTTTTTGCGGGTTTAGAAGAGTTATTATGGTTTGTAAAAAATCCCCCGATCCATAATCTTATCGATTTTTATATTTGGTCCAGCAACTAACTCGGTATTTAAAATTAATACAGGGATTTTAGCAAACTTAATGCTATTAAGAGATTTATTTGTTAAGCCTTCTTTAGCATCGATCTTCCATCCCTCCGGTAAAATAAGATTTCTGAGATCTAAAGCACTGAGTAGAAGTAAATAATTTTCTTTGTTAGAATTTTCACCAAAAATCAGTACTTTTTTAGGGTTTAACCTTATTAGCTCATCTTTAAGCTCTCTAAAGTTTTTAATCTCTTTGATCATTTTTCTCACTCTTCTTCCACTCTTATTGGTGAAAGCCTTTCATTATTTTGGCGGTTTTCATTTCCGCAGATGAGCTTTTAGATATTAAAAACCTATCTGCGAAAATGAAAATCTAGAAAAATGAATAGATAATATTCCAGATAACTCTTCTTTAAAATTTACTTCTTAGTATTCTACTAAGACATTACAATTATAGCATAAATATAATAAAAAGTCAAGTATTCTACAAAAACCTATAATGAAAACTATAAAAAACAGAATTAGCACTCTATTGACCTAAGTGCTAATTTGTGATAAACTTAAAATATGAATATTACACCACGACAAACGCAAATTTTGGTAGCAATTATTGAGCAATACGCCGAAGTTGCCAGCCCAGTTGGTAGTGTCACTTTGGCGAAGCTTTTTAATGTTTCAAGCGCAACAATTCGTTCTGAAATGGCAAAACTTGAAGATCTTGGTTTAATTACGCAACCGCATACTTCGGCTGGTAGAATTCCGACCGATAAGGGATATCGTTTCTATGTAAATCGATTAACAGAAGAAAACCAAGGTGGAGATGAGCAAATTTTACTCAATGCAAGCAATTCAAAAGATAATCTAAGAGGTTTTCGTGCAATTTCTTCGCGGGTTGCATCACAAAATGATCGTGCCGATCATGCGATTCGTTCCGCGGTGGATTCTTTAGTTGAGATTACTGGTAATCTTGGCCTTGCAACGATTGGCGACCAGCTTTATATGAATGGAATTTATAATCTTTTTTCACAGCCAGAATTCGAAAGCGGTGAGGCGGTTCAATCTGTTGCGCAGCTATTAGATAACCTTGAGCCTTGGCTTCGTGAAGTTGCGCCAAATGAACCGTTGAACGTTTATATTGGCAGCGAAAATCCAATCGGTAAAAGTTCAGGCGCAAGTTTGATTATTTCGAAATTTGAAAGTCCATTTTCAGAAAATTCTTACATCGGAGTACTTGGGCCAACTCGTCAAAATTACGGAAAAGTGGTTCGATTAGTTCAAAAAACAGGTGAGCTTTTAGAAGAAATTTTGTAATTAATAAGTTAGTGATAAAGTTGTAAAACATGCAATTAAGATTTAAGGAGGAGATATGGAAGATAATAAATCTAATTTAGAAAATAATTCTGCAAAAAATCAAGAAATTTCGAAATATGAGAAGAAAGGTGGATTTCTTAAGAAAGATTCTAAAGCGGAAAAACTTCATACAGAAAATTTAGAGCTAAAAAATGATTTGCAGCGCACGCGAGCAGATTTTGAGAATTATCGTAAAAATGTGGAAAGTCGGGCTTCAAATGCACAGAACTTGGGCGAAAAGAAAGCTATTTTGGCGTTAATTCCAATGGTTGACGATATTGAAAGAGCAATTTCACACCTGCCAGAAGAATTAGCGCAAAATGCTTGGGCGCAAAATGTTGTAAAAATGAGTAAAAATTTGGAAAAAAATCTTTCGAAACTTGGAGTTGAAAAGATTAATTCTACTGAAGGAACTATTTTTAATCCTGAACTTCATGAAGCGATTCAGTTTGATGAAGACTCTGAAGGCGAAGAAGAAGTTATTGTTGAAGAGCTTCGAGCTGGCTATACTTTAAAGGGTGAGATTTTGCGAGCCGCAATGGTTAAAGTCGGACGAAAGTAGTTTTATTTGTTGACATATTCTTGGCAATATGATATTATTATATACGTTAATTCGTTTCGCCTTATTCTAGAAGGTTGGGACTCGCGGGTTAGCATAATAATATAAAAACTAGAGTCTGTACTTTTTGTTTAGTCATAGTAGGATTCGTCCTCAAAACCGTCTAGTATTAGGCGGTTTTTTTAATTTTAAAATCTTTAAAATTAAGCATAAATATGATAAAATATAATGTATGAATAGTGGGCAAAATCTTGAAAATATTAAAAAGTTTATTCGTGCAACAAATTATCTCACGGTAGCACAAATTTTTTTGCAAAATAATTTTTTGTTAAATCGTTCTCTGGAATTTGATGATATTAAACCCCGACTTCTTGGGCATTGGGGGAGTTGCCCGGGCGTAAATCATGTTTATGCACATCTTTTAAATATTCAAAAACAGCTAGAATTTGCAAAAAGTGGTCTTAAAACTGCTTTTATGCTTGGCCCCGGACATGCTTTTCCAGCACTTCAAGCGAATTTGTTTATAGAAGAAACACTTTCGAAAGTTGATAAAAAAGCCACGCGAAATGCCCAGGGGATTGAATATATTTCGAAAAACTTCTCTTGGCCAGGCGGTTTTCCATCGCACGCCAGCCCATTTACGCCTGGTGTAATTCTTGAAGGCGGTGAACTCGGTTATTCATTATCTACAGCTTTTGGTGCTGTTTTAGATAATCCAAATCTAGTAATTACAACTTTAATTGGTGATGGTGAGGCTGAAACTGGAACGATTGCAGCCTCTTGGCATTTGAATAAATTGATTGATCCGGTTGAGAATGGGGTTGTTTTGCCGATTTTACATTTAAATGGTTATAAAATTTCTGGCCCAACGATCTTTGGTTCAATGAGTGATTTTGAGTTGATTCAATTTTTTCATGGAGCTGGTTGGGAGCCTAAAATTGTCGATGAATATTCCGCAGAAGATTTTGATTTGGAACTTTCGAATGCGTTTTCGAATGTGTTTCGAGACATTTCGCGAATAAAATTTGGGAGAAATAATAAATTTATTCGGTTGCCAATGATTATTATGCGAAGCAAGAAAGGCAGCTCGGGTGCAAAGGAAAATAACGGTCAAAAAATTGAAGGAAACTCACTTGCGCATCAAGTACCTCTTTTGAAGGCGAAAACAGATAAAAACGAGCTTGAAAAACTTGAAAATTGGATGAAATCATATAAGTTTGATGAGCTTTTTGATTATGAGCGAGGTGAATTTAAGGAATGGCTTAATGACTTTTTGCCAGAAAATTCAAGCAGAATTGGCCGAAATCGTTTTATTGATTCAAATTTGAATTTTAAAGAGTTGAAATTGCCGGAAAATACTGAAGGACTAGGCGAAAAATCTCTTGCAATGAATGCTGTTGGTGGTTTATTAGAGGAAGTTTTCGAAAAAAATCCTGATAATTTTAGGTTTTTTAGCCCAGATGAAACCTATTCGAATAAACTAGATGCAATTTTTGAAGCAACTTCACGTTCTTGGCAACGAGAAATTAAACCTTGGGAAAAGGATTTGGCGAAAAATGGTCGAGTGACGGAAATTTTAAGTGAAAACTGCTTACAGGGGCTTTTGCAAGGATATATTTTAACTGGTCGGCATGGAGTTTTAACTTCTTATGAAGCTTTTGCGCCAATTATTTCTTCAATGATGGATCAATATGCGAAGTTTTTGGCACAATCTCAAGAGGTAAAATGGCGGGGTGATTTAGCAAGTTTGAATTATATTTTAACTTCAACTGGCTGGCGCCAAGATCACAACGGTTTTTCACATCAAAATCCAAGCTTTATTGATGAGGTTTTGCGTCGCGAAAATGGAATTGGGCAGATTTTTTTACCAGCGGACGACAACTCTGCAGTTGTGTCGATTTCGAAAATGCTAAAATCTCGAAATAATATTAATGTTTTAGTCGCGGGAAAAATGCCAGAACCAAGATATTTTTCTCTTGAAAGCGCACGAAAACAGCTTGAAAATGGTGGAATATTTATTTTTGATAGTTGGAAAAATCAGAAAATTACAGATTGGGATTCAATTTCAGGAGATGATGAACCGGATTTAATTTTGGCGGCAAGTGGCGATTATGTCTTCAAAGAAACGGTCGCGGCACTTCAAGTTTTGCTTCATGATGTTGCGCAAGTTAAGATTCGCTTGGTTTATGTTCAAGCTCTTTGCGGAAAAGGAATTGGAACTTTCGAAAATACACTTTCGAAAAGTGACTTTGTGAAGATTTTTACTAAAGATAAGCCAGTTATATTTGCTTTTCACGGATACGCTAAAACTCTCAAATCAATTTTATTTGATTATGAAAATCCAGCGCGCGTTCAAATTAATGGGTATGAAGAAAAAGGCTCAACAACTACACCGTTTGATATGCTTGCGAGAAACAAAGTATCGCGATATGATATTGCGGTGAGGGCCTTAAATTCAGTTAATAAAGGCGATGAAGTTTTTGAGAGCCTTGCAAAAGAATATCGAAAACGCCAAGATGATGTTTTACGCTTTGCGCAAGAAAACTCGGTAGATTCGCCAGAGATAGAGAATTGGGATTATTTGAGATTTTTCTAATTGATCGAAAAATATAGCATTAAAAAGAAAAATCTCATCATTTTATGATGAGATTTAGATTTAAGAAGGGTCTGCCCAGTGATATCCAGAGCTACCACAGTTATTACAGATATAATTATATTTTGTAAACCCGTAAGAAGCTGTGAATAAGTCTGGCCCAGAAATTTTAGCAGGTGAAATTTCTATATCGCCCGCTCCGCACTTTGGACAAGTGAACTTATGCATCACTTTGTCTCCTTTCTATTATTTCGAAATTTTCTTTCGAAGGCTAAAATCAGTTATCTTTAAATAAATTTAATCTTCGAAAGAAAATTTTGTGAAAGAACTATCAACATTCCAATTCTTAGGATGCCAACTTGTATGTACCAATTATACTATATTATTTTGAGTATGTCAAGAGACTATTTTTACATTAATATTGTAAATAATACAACATTAGCACTCTTGACTTGTGAGTGCTAAAAGCGTATAATCAAAATATGAGCGTGAAACGAATTGCGAGGCGCGCTTTATATAATAGTTAATAACTTTCGAGAAGCTTTCTGAAAGATCCGAATAGGATAAGAAATTCGAAATTGACTAGGAAAGCTATCGAACGGATAAATTTAATAAAGAAAGAAGGAGAAAATGGGAAAAATTATTGGAATTGACCTTGGTACAACCAACAGCGCTTTTGCGTATATGGTTGCAGGAAAACCTGAGGTTATCACAAACGCAGAAGGAAATCGAACTACTCCATCAGTTGTAGCGATTAATAAAAAAGGTGATCGTTTGGTTGGCCAAGTTGCTCAACGTCAACGTGTAACAAATCCAAAAAATACAATTTACGGTGTAAAGCGTTTGATTGGCCGAAAATATTCTGATGATGAGATCCAAAAAGATCTTGGAATTATGCCTTACGAGATTGTTAAAAAAGGTAGTGGTGTGGCTGTAAAAATGGGTGATAAAGAATATACACCGGAAGAAGTTTCAGCAATGATTCTTTCGAAAATTAAAGCTGATGCTGAAGCTTTCTTGGGCGAAAAAGTTACCGAAGCTGTGATCACTGTTCCAGCTTACTTTGATGATAGCCAACGTCAAGCAACAAAAGATGCTGGTAAAATTGCCGGTCTTGAAGTGAAACGAATTATTAATGAGCCAACTGCAGCCGCACTTGCTTATGGCTTAGACGGTAAAAAAGACGAAAAAATTGCTGTTTTTGACCTTGGTGGTGGAACATTCGATGTTTCAGTGCTTGATATTGCTGATGGCGTGTTTGAAGTTCTTTCAACAAACGGTGACACACACCTCGGTGGTGAAGACTTCGACAACCGAATTGTGAACCACTTCTTGGATGAATTTAAGAAAGAAGAAGGAATCGATCTTAAAAATGACTCTGCTGCGATGCAACGCTTGAAGGACGAAGCCGAAAAATCTAAAAAAGAGCTTTCTTCAACAACATCCTACGAAGTGAACTTGCCATTCTTGACGGCTGACGAAGATGGTCCAAAACACTTTGAATATACTCTAACTCGAGCAAAACTTGAAGAATTAGTTGCTGATCTGATTGAGCGATTGGCTGAGCCTGTTGAAAAAGCTCTAAAAGATGCAGATCTAAAAGCTAGCGATATTGCTGAAGTTGTGATGGTTGGTGGTATGACCCGAATGCCAGCTGTAGTTGAAAAAGTTGAAAAAATCTTTGGTAAAAAACCAACTCAAGGTGTAAACCCTGATGAAGTTGTGGCTGTTGGTGCTGCAATTCAAGGTGGCGTTTTGGCTGGAGATGTTAAAGATGTGCTTCTTCTTGACGTTACACCTTTGACTCTTGGAATCGAAACTGCTGGTGGTGTTCGAACGCCAATGATTGATCGAAACACAACTGTGCCAACTTCGAAATCGCAAGTTTTCTCAACTTATGCTGATAATCAGCCACAAGTTGAAATTCATGTGCTTCAAGGTGAACGTGAAATGGCTGCCGACAACAAATCTCTTGGAATGTTTGTGCTTTCCGGAATTGCGCCAGCGCCACGTGGAGTGCCACAAATTGAAGTTACTTTCAATATCGATGCAAACGGAATCCTAACAGTTACTGCTAAAGATAAAGGAACTGGTAAAGAGAATAATATCACAATTCAAAACTCAGGAAATATGAGCAAAGAAGATATTGAAAAAGCTCAAAAAGAGGCGGAACTTCACGCAGATGAAGACAAGAAAAAGCGCGAAATAATTGATGCGAAAAACCAACTCGAAAACGCTATTTATCAAGCTGAAAAAATGCCAAGCGAATTCAAAGACAAAATTTCGAAAGAAGATGAAGAAGCAATTTCGAAAGCGGTTGAAGAAGCTAAAAAACACCAAAATGCTGAAGATAAAGATGAGCTTGAGAAAGCTTCGAAAGATCTTCAAGATGCAATTATGCCAATTGGTGCTAAATTATATCTTCTCACAAAAAAGATAATGACGAGCCAGTTGAAGGCGAAGTTATTGATAAGAAATAATTCGAAAATCCACCTTTCGAAAAGTAAAAATGCTCAGGTTGAACTGGGCATTTTTGCGTATTGATTTTTTAATTTTATCTAGTATAATTAATTTGTGCTCACCCGATGCTCGCACTTTTAGAAAGAGGTATTCTATGGCAAAAAAGATATTTATGATATTTATTTCTGGAGTGGTTATTTTACTTTTGTTTTTTACTATACTACTAAAGCTTATATTCGTGATATTATTTTCCATCTTAATGATAGCTTGGCTGGTAATACATTTTTTCATTGGTTGAATCTTTTTGATATAGCCCCTTATTATAATATCCCTCAGCAATGGAGGGGGTTTCGACAAGGAGACGAAGGGCTAAATAGCTTTTATAAGGGTGAGCTATTTAATTGAGGATATTTATATGAAGTTTATTGATAAAAATGACAAAAAACTCATTACTATTATTTTGACAGTAATTATATTTGGATGGTTAGCTTATTTAACTTTTGAAATTAATCGAATTGACAATAATTTAAACGGCTATATTGAGAGTGTAATTAAAGAAAATTCGAAGAAAAAATCGGAATAATTTTTGATGAAAAGCTGGTTTGGTGATATAATATAGGGTATGGAAAATTTCAATCCGAATAATCGAAATGAAAATAAAGAAACTGGCTGGGAAATTACAGCGGAAGACCAACGAGCAGCGATTGAGGCACAAATTCAAATGCTTGAAGCACAGAGGCTAGATCTTGAAAAACAAATGCGCGAGGAACTTCAATATATGCGCGATGCTAATAGGGATGAAATGGATAATCAAGACATTTATGAATCGATGAGTGGTATTTTTGAAGATAAAATGCGTGCGTACGATTCGAAATTTTATGAAATTGACGTTCAGATTCATGGGCTGGAATTTAAGCTAAAAAATATTGAAAATAATAATTAGCACTCTTGCACTTCAAGTGCTAATTTGCTATAATATATTATATGAGCAAAACAGATTATTATGATATTTTAGGTGTAAAGAAAGACGCTAGTGCTGATGAAATTAAAAAGGCTTTTCGAAAAAAAGCGGTTGAACTTCACCCGGATAAAGGTGGTGATGAAAAGGCTTTCAAAGAGGTTAATGAAGCCTATGAGGTTTTAAAAGATAAAGAAAAGCGCCAGCGATATGACCAGTTTGGCCATGCGGGAGTTGGTGGAAATTCTGGCGGGTTCTCAGGAGGAAATCCTTTCGAAGGTTTTGGTGGATTTTCTGGGCAGAATGTTAATTTTGATTTTGGCGGCGGATTTGGAGATATTTTTGATGGAATTTTTGGTGGTGGATTTTCGCAAAGTCGTAATTCTCAAGCTAAAAAAGGCCGCGATATTGAGGTTGAGCTAATTTTGAATTTTAAAGAGGCGATTTTTGGCACGGAAACCGAGATTTCATTAAATTTAGATGATGAATGTGAACATTGTGAGGGTTCTGGTGCTGAACCTGGTCACGGAATGCGAAAATGTCCAGACTGTAATGGGAGTGGCCAG
>QWCO01000826.1_pt1 | contig 27032 bp, 24 predicted proteins | sample 1972611 | NCBI WGS metagenome assembly QWCO01 (sample SAMN09866706, study PRJNA288562) | Human oral metagenome isolate term1_saliva, whole genome shotgun sequencing... | reverse complement strand
TACTGGTGGTGGAGGAATGGTTGTTGGAGATAATGAAGAACTAGTAGAAAAAGTTAGATTTTTATCTTCACAAGCAAAAAAAGATACTTTGTATTTTATTCATGATGAAATAGGTTATAACTATCGTATGTTAAATTTACAAGCGGCTTTAGGAACTAGCCAAATTGATCAATTAGAAAGTTTTATTGAAACTAAAATTAAAAATTATAAGATATATAAAGAAGAACTTGAAAAAATAGAAGGTTTAGAAATTTTACCTTTTGTAAAAGGAATTAGAGCGAATCATTGGTTCTATTCTTTAAAAATAGATAAAGAAAAATATGGAATAGGAAGAGATGAATTACTTCAAAAATTGGTTGATGCTGGAATACAAACAAGACCTATTTGGGGATTGATACATCAACAAAAACCATATTCAGCTTGTCAAAGTTATGAAATAGAAAAGGCTCTTTATTATTATGATAGAATTTTAAATTTACCTTGCAGTTCTAATTTAACTGAAAAAGAAGTTTACCAAGTTATAGAAAAAATTAAGGAGTTCAAAAAATAATGTATAGAAAATTTTTTAAAAGATTTTTGGATATTATTATTTCGTTGACTTTTATCTTGTGTTTTTGGTGGTTATATATTGTAATTGCTATTTTAGTAAGAATGAAACTAGGAAGTCCAGTTTTATTTAAACAAGATAGACCAGGTTTAAATGAAAAAATATTTAAAATGTATAAATTTAGAACTATGACTGATGAAAAAGACAAGGACGGAAATTTATTATCAGATGCAGAAAGATTAACAAAATTTGGAAAATTTTTAAGATCCACTAGTTTAGATGAAATACCAGAATTATGGAATGTATTAAAAGGAGAGATGTCATTAGTTGGTCCTAGACCGTTATTAGTAGATTATCTAGGTTATTATACTGATGAAGAAAATAAAAGACATAATGTAAAACCAGGAATAACGGGGTGGGCACAAATTAATGGACGTAATGCATTATCATGGGAAGAAAAATTTAAATTTGATACTGAGTACGTTAGTAGTATAGGGTTTTTATTTGATTTAAAGATAATATTTTTAACAATAAAAAAAGTTGTCAAGAAAGAAGATATTTCAGATTTTAAAAACGAGAATAAAGAAGAAAGATTTGATGATTATAGAAGAGAACAAAGGGAGAAAAGATAGTGGATATTTATTTTGATAAGGATTATCTAAAAAATAGTGAAAAGATTGAGAATGGAAAATTAGATTTTTTTTTCTATGAGGATAATAACGGAAAAGGACAAAATATTTTTATAAAGAGGGAAATAAAACAAAATATAGTCGAAAAATCTTTATATGATTTGATAACTCCTTATGGATATGGAGGTCCTTTAATCGAAATAAAACAAGAGAAAGGTAGAGAAGAATTTATAAAAACATATTTTGAAAAATATGAGGAATATTGTAATAAAAATAATATAGTGAGTGAATTTGTTAGATTTCATCCCTTAGAAAAAAATTATGAATATAGTAAGAATTTTTATAATGTAAGTTATAATTCAAATACTATCTTTATAGATTTAAGTTCTGAAGAATTAATTGAAAGTAATATCATTAGTAAAGCTCGAAATATGATAAGAAAAGCAGAAAAAAATCATCTTATGTTTGAAGAAGATAAAAATTTAGAAACAATTGAGAATTTTATAACATTATATTATGAAACAATGAATAAAAATAATGCTTCAGCTCTTTATTACTTTGACAAAAAATATTTTTATGATATTTTTTTATTAAAAAATAAAGTGAAACTTTTTAATGTAAAATATCAAGATAAAATTATAGCAACATCAATGATTTTAATAGGGGAAAAGTGGATACATTACCACTTGTCAGCTAACACAGAAATTGGTTATAAATTGGCAGCTAATAATTTTTTGTTATATAACATAGCAAAATGGGGTCATGGAATTTTAGACTTTTATATTGGAAAGAAAATTTATAATAAAGAATTATATGAAAAATTAGTAGATGAAAAGATGTTAAATAGTAAAGAGAAAGAAAGTACTTTTTTCCCATTATACAGATTATAAATAATACAAACAAATTCAGAAAATAAAAAAGAAAATTAATAGAAAATTATTTTTCAGTATTTTACTAGTCTGTATTTTATTTATATTGAAAATGTATTTTTTCAAAAAGGATCATATATAAACTAGCTAACTACGATAAATTAACTAAATTTTGGAATTTTTTATATTTTACTAATTTAGATAAAATTTTAAAATTTTTAAAGGAATTTTTACTTTAAATATGAACCATTTAAATAAATAAAAATAGAAATTAGAAGTTAAGTAATTTTAGAATAACAAATATATAAAAAGTAATTTAAAAAAAGTAAAAATAGTGAAAAGAAAACAGAAATTTTATTACTTTAAATCTACTAATTAAGTGAATTATGATAATGTTGTAGAAAATCATACACATTTATCGTGATATTGTCAAGAGGAAACAAAAATGTGAGAAAATGCTTTATTAAATGATGGAGTTAAAGTAGGTAAGAATCTCTCAATAAATTTTGATGTTTAGGTTACTAAATATATATTGAGAATAGTTGAGTAGTTTATAGAGATTCGTATAAAAAGATAATAGAAAAATACTGGTTGTAAGCAAAGAGGTGGAGAATGATTAAAAAAAAAGTATTAGTTTTAGCAAGTATATATGGTTTTTTAGAGGCATTTGAAATTAATGATATAAAAATACTACTCTTATTAGGTTACGAGGTACATACAGCAGCTAATTTACATGATACTACAATAGGTAGTGATTATACTACAAAAAAAATTGATGAGTTGGAAGAGGTAAAAAAACATTTTTTTGATATACACAGAAGCCCTTTTTCATTAAAAAATATAGGAGTATTTTTTAAATTAAAAAAATTGGTTGAAAAAGAAAAATTTGATGTTATTCATTGTCATACACCAATAGGTGGCGTATTAGGAAGATTACTAGGGAAGGCATGTGGAGTAAAAGTTATTTATACAGCACATGGGTTTCATTTTTTTAGAGGAGTTTCTAAAAAAAATTGGTTGTGTTATTATCCTATAGAATATTTCTTATCTAAATATGCAGAGATATTAATAACAATAAATGAAGAAGACTATAGTTTAGCTAAATTAAAATTTAAGTCTAAAAATATTGTTAAAATAAATGGGGTAGGATTAGATACTAAAAAGTTTTATATAGAAAATTTTGATAAAAAGAATTATAGAGAAAAATTAGGATTAAATGAAGAGGATTTTGTTATACTGTCAGTTGGAGAATTAAGTGATAGAAAAAATCATATTATTGGAATAAAAGCAATTCAAAAATTAAAAAATGAATATCCAGAAATATCATTTAAGTATTTAATTGTAGGTAATGGAGTAAATTTAGAAAAATATCAAGAATATATAAAGCAAAATAATTTAGAAAATAATGTAAAACTTCTTGGCAGAAGAAGTGACATAGTTGAGTTAAATATGAGTTCAGATGCCTTCTTATTTCCTTCTAAAATGGAGGGACTTGGTATTGCTTCTCTTGAAGCAATGTCAGCTGGGTTACCATTATTAACTTCAAATATTCACGGGATAAATGACTATTCATTTAATAATGTAACTGGCTTTTCGTATAAAAGTAATGATATAATAGGTTTTGCTAAAGGAATTAAAATTTTATATGACAATAAGGAATTATGTGAAAAATTCAAAAATTTTAATTTAAATTTTGTAAAAAAATTTGATATAAAAGAAGTAGAAAAGAGTATGAGAAATATTTATTTATCGTTAGAAAATAATAAAAATTAAATTATATTTATACATGGAGGAAATATGGAAAATTTAATAAAAACTAATAAAATTGCAGTTGTTGGGATGGGATATGTAGGCTTACCATTAGCAATAGCTTTTTCTGAAAAAGGTTATAATGTCATTGGATTTGATGTTAATGAAAAGAAAATAAAAAAATATTTATTAGGATTGGATCCTACTAACGAAGTTGGAGATGATAGAATAAAAAATAGTAAAAATATTGAATTTACAAGTGATGAAAAGAAACTTCAAGAATGTAATTTTATTATTGTTGCTGTTCCAACTCCTGTATTAGATAATAAAGCTCCTGATTTAAAGCCATTAGAAGGTGCTTCAAAAGTAGTAGGGAGAAATCTTAATAAAGAAACAATAGTAGTTTATGAATCAACAGTGTATCCAGGAGCAACAGAAGAAGTGTGTGTACCAATTTTAGAAAAAGAATCTAAATTAATGTATGGAAAAGATTTTAAAGTAGGATATTCGCCAGAAAGAGTCAATCCAGCAGATAAAAAAAATACTTTAACAAAAATAGTGAAAATAGTTTCTGGTATGGATGACGAGAGTTTAAATAAAATTGCTCAAATATATGGTAGTATTATTGAAGCAGGAATACATAAAGCAACTTCTATAAAAGTTGCAGAGGCTGCTAAAGTTATTGAAAATTCACAAAGAGATATAAATATTGCTTTTATAAATGAATTAGCTATGATTTTTGATAAAATGAATATAGATACTTTAGAAGTATTAGAAGCAGCTGGAACAAAATGGAATTTCTTACCTTATAGACCAGGATTAGTTGGAGGACATTGTATAGGAGTAGATCCATATTATCTAGCAAATAAAGCAGCTGAAATAGGTCATCATGCAGAAATTATTTTATCTGGAAGAAGAATAAATGATAATATGTCAAAATTTATTGTTGAAAAAACTTTAAAGAAAATGATAAATAATAATATGAATATCAAAGGTTCTAATTTATTAGTAATGGGATTAACTTTTAAAGAAAATTGTCCAGATTTAAGAAATTCAAAAATTAATGATATAATAAAAGAACTAAAGGAATATGGGGTAAATGTATTAGTTACAGATCCAGAAGCAAGTAAAGAAGATGCAATGCTAGAATATGGAGTAGAATTAGTTGATTTAAATGAAGTTAAAAATTTGGATGTCATTGTTGTTGGGGTAGGACATAAAAAATATAGAGATATGAATCCAATAGAATTAAAGAAGTATTTTAAAGAAGAATATAAAAAACCATTACTTATAGATATTAAATCAATATTTCCAAAAGAAATATTAGAAAAAAATTTTGATTATTGGAGGCTTTAAAATATGAAAAAGATGTTTTTTTATGCAAATTTTAGAGTTTATGATGAAACTGTTGGTATAACTCAAAAAGTAAGAAAACAGATTGAAGCTTTTCAAGAGCTAGGATATGATGTAATTTATTCAGGTTATTTAGAAGATGGTGTAGCCATTTTTGATAATACTGGAAATATTTTAGCAAAAAAAAAATATTTTTTTAAAAATGAAAGGATTAATCATATTTTAAGAAGATATATGTTATTGTTATTATGTAAAGATTATTTCTCAAAAAATGAAATAGAATTAGATTATTCTTACTTAAGATATCATTTTTTTGATTCTTTTTATATAAATTTATTAAAAGTTCTTAAGAAAAGATCTAAAAAAGTTATAATTGAGGCACACTCATACCCTGTTTTTGTAAAAAAAGATAAATTTAATCCTATTAAAATTTTGGATGAGATATATTCAAAAAAGGCTCATAAATATTGTGATTATATAGCTTCAATGACAAATTTGAAAACTATATATGGAATTCCAACTTATGAAATAGAAAATACATTGAATATAGATGATTTTAAAATAAAAGAATATAAAAGATTAGAAAATAGATTTATTTTTATTAATGTAGCTTTTGAAAATATAACACATGGACTTGATAGACTTATAAAAGGAATAAGTAATTATTATAAAACAACCTATAAGATAACATCTATTGATATAGAACTCTTACTTATAGGTGAATACAGTAAGAATACTAAGAAACTAGTGGAAGATTTGTCTTTATCAGAAAAAGTAAAGTTTCTAGGTAAAATGAAAAGGAATGAAATAGATACTTATGTTGATGAAGCACATTTTGCAGTAGGCTCTATGGGAAATCATAGAGCTAACTCATACTATGGTTCAGCTTTAAAAACAAAAGAATATATTGCAAGAGGAATTCCTTTTGTATATGGTTGGGAAGAGAGAGTATTAATGAGTTTTCCATTTGCCTATAAAGTTCCTTTAAATGAAGAATCAATAGATATAAAAGAAATATTAGAATTTTATAAAAAAATTCAAAGTAAAACTCTCTCTAAAGAAATTAGAGATTATTTAGTTAACCATAATCTAACATGGAAAGAGCAATTTGAAAAAATGATTGATGAGGTGAAAAATGAGGATAGTTTTTAGTATTTTACATTATAAAAATTTTGATGTGACAAATAATTGTGTGAAATCTTTACTTTCTTTAAAACAGCCTACTAATTGCCAAATAGAAATAGTTTTAGTCTTAAATCCAATTTCTAAGGAAGACGAAAGTATTTTATTACTTGAGAAAGAATACAAAGCCAATAAAAATATAAAATTATTAAAAAATAAAGAAAATTTAGGTTTTTCAGGGGGGAATAATATAGGTTTTTTGTTCTCAAAAGAAAACTTAAATCCAGATTTTTTAATAGTTATGAATAACGATATTCTTATTAAAGATAAAGATATATTGAAAAAAATTATGAAAATAGATAATTGTGATATAATAGCACCTAAAATTATTAATTTAGAAGGAATAAATCAAAATCCTTTTAGAGAAAAAAAATTAAATAAGAAACAAGTACTAATTGAGTGGTTAAAAATTAATTTGTTATATTTTATATATCATTTTAAATTTTTAGCTAAATTGTATTTAGAAATAAAAAATAAAAAGAAAAAGGGAGAAGATAATAAAGTTATAAAAAATTTCTACAACATAGTCCCTCATGGATCTTTTATAATTTATAAAAAAAACTATATAGAAAATGAAAGATTTGCTTTTGTTCCTGGAACTTTTTTATATGCTGAGGAAGATCTTCTTGCATGGTATATAAAGAAAAAAAGATATATAACATATTATGATGAAACAATTGAAATACATCATTTAGAAAGTGTATCTACATCAAAAATTGATAACAATATAATTAGAAATTTAAAAAAAGTTTTTAAATATAAAAAAGATTCAATAAGTCTATTATTAAGAAAGGAATTTTTAGAATAATGTTGTTAATACTATATATCTTAATAGTTATTATTAATTTTATGTATATTATTTTAAAAAAGAAAAATAATATGTTAATTTATTTAAGTTTCTTTTTAATATTTTTTATATTATTAGGAAATTCTAAAATTCCAGATTACAGTATATATGATGGAAATTATATAGGAAATACAAGTAGAGATTATATCATTGAAGAATATGGGTACAATTTCCTAGTAAAATTAGGTCGAACTTTATCCTTATCATATTATAATTTTAAAGCTTTAACAATTTTATTTTCTTTATGTATTATTAATATAGTATTATCAAAGTTAAAAGGAAATAAACATTTTTTTATATTTTTTTATATGATATCTAATATATTTTTAGATTCTGTACAAGCAAGAATGTTTATAGGACTCCCATTTTGTTTATTATCTTTTTATTTTCTTTCTAGAGAAGAAAATAAAAAGGCAATATTTTTTATATTTTTATCTCTTATGATTCATTATATCTATACATTTTTTTTTATATTTATTCTATTTTTTTATATAAATCAAAGAAACAAGAGAGTTTTAAATTTTTTTATAGAAATGTTTTTTTTATTAAATTTAGTTATAGTATTTTTTGCTGAAAAATTAAATTTTCTAAATAAATTTTCACCAGGAATCTACAAAAAAATTCAAATGTATACTAGAGAAAAAACGAATCTGTCAATTATTGTTGTTATTATTTTTTATTATTTAACTTATATTATTTATAAAAAATATCTTAAAACTCTAAAAAAAGAGGATAGATATGAAAATACTATAAAAGTCTTTATAAAGATTTCATCAATAGTTATTCCCTTATTTTTTTTGAATATGAATTTTTATAGAATTTTGAAAATAATTTTATTTTTAACTATTATTTTATTTTCTATTCAATATAAAAGAATATACAGAAAATATTCTTTTCTTTTATTTTTTTTCTTTTATTCAACATACTGGGTATTTTTCGATATGTACTCATCAAAAATTTTAGAAAGAGTATTACTCCCTTTATTTTTTAATAGGATATAAATAATTTATAAAAAAAATTATAAGGAAAGCACAAATTTTTTTAATAAAAATATAATACTTCTGAAAGGTATAAACTAAAGTTACAATTATTAATTTGCAATAGTTGAAAGGAGATGTATGATATTTATTTTGTATTTCAGAAAGGAGAAAAATGAAAAGACAAATATTAAATCTAGTAAGAAGACTTTTCTTTTTGTACAGTGAGAAAAAAAGGAAAAGTAAAAATTTATACAGATATATAAATTTTGAACAAATTGAGAATACTCCAATAGAAAAGATAAATAGAATAATATTTATAGTACCAGGAATTGAGAAATATAGTGGGGGTCATACTTCTATTCTAAGATTAGGAACCCAATTATCAAAAGAATATAAGATCTTATATGCAAGTTATATTAAAGAGAATGAAAATGATATGAAAGATGCTGCTTCTTTCAATTTAAAAGATTACAAAGGTGAAATTTTTAATTTAGAGAACATAGATACAACAGATAATGATATATTAATTGCAACCTTTTGGGAATCTGTATATTTTATAAAAAAGTTAAAAGGCTATAAAATGTATTTTGTTCAAGATTATGAGCCATATTTTTATGCTTATGGAGAGGATTATTTATTAGCTGAGGAAACATATAGATTAGGATTCCATGTAGTCAGTCTTGGAAAATGGAATATAGAAAAAATTAAAAAAATGGGAGATTATAAAAATACAATTTTAAATTATATTGATTTTCCATATGAAAAAAAAGAGTATATTCCAGTTATAAGAGATTACAAATCGTACAAAGAGAAGAGAAAGATAAAAATTGCTGTTTATGTAAAAGCTTCTTTGAAAAGAGCACCTTATTTAATCGATAGCATATTGGGAAATTTAAAACTAAAGTTAAAAACTCAAAAAAATATTGATTTAGAGGTGACTTATTTTGGAAATGAAAGTTACTTAAAATTAGAGAATGGAGAAAGTCTTGGAAAATTAGATAAAATATCATTAATGGAGCTATATCATAATTCAGATTTTGGAATGTGTGCATCTTTAACAAATATTTCTTTAGTTCCTTATGAAATGTTAGCAACAGGCCTACCTTTGATAGAGTTTGAAGAAGGAAGTTTTAAAGATTTCTTTCCAGAAGAAACTGCTATAATAACAGATTTTAATTACGAAACATTATATAGAAAACTGTTAATGGTATTATCAGACCCTGAAATCTTAGAACAAAGGAATAATATAGCATTTAAAATTATGAAAGAATTATCTTGGGATAATTCAGGAAAACAGTTTATAAGTATAATAAAGAAAAAAGTTCTTAAATAGAGTAGGAGAAAATAATGAAAAATTATATATATCAGTTTATATACCAACTAATAAATTTAATATTTCCATTAGCTACTTTACCTTATGTCTCAAAGATTTTAGGAACAGAAAATATGGGCTTGTATACTTATTCATTTTCTGTAATTTCATATATGATTTTAGTTTCTGATTTAGGAATAAAGAGATTTGGAAGTAGAGAAATAGCTTATTTTAGAGAAAATAATAAAGAGATTAATAGAATTTTTTTAGAATTGAATATACAAAAATTAATTTTTTCATTATTAGTATTCCTTATATTTTATATATTTTTTATTTTTAATAAATATGAAAATATATATTTAATTCAAGCTTTATACATTTTATTAAGTTTTTTAGATCTCTCATGGGTATATGAAGGATTTGAAAATTTTAAAAAAATTGCTACAAGAAACTTATATATAAAAATATTACTGATGTTGTTAATTTTTTCATTTGTTAAAACAAAAGATGATCTCCTTCTATATACAATTATAATGTTGGTTTCAAATACTGTAGGAAATATTATATTCTGGTATAAATTACCTTTTAAGTTAGAAATAAGTACAATAAAAAAAATAAAACCTTTCAGAAATATAAAAGGAACTTTTTTATTATTTTTGCCGCAAATAGCAATTTCTATTTATACAAGCCTAGATAGAATAATGTTAGGAAAAATGACAGAAAAAAAATATGTAGCTTTTTATGATATAAGCAATAAATTTGTTATTTTATCAATGATAATAATAACAACAGCAGGAACTGTTTATTTACCTCAAATAGCTAATTTATATCAAAAAAAAGAAATTACTAAAATAAAAGATACGATAAAGAAAGTTTTAAATATATATATTATAATATCATTACCACTTATATTTGGAATTATATCGGTATCAGAAAAATTAATAAAACTTTTATTTGACTATCGTTTTTATGATACAATATTTTTAATAAAATTAATGTCAATAATAATTATTTTTTGGACTTTTAACAATATAACAGGAAGTTTTGTTTTAATACCCATGAAAATGGAAAAAAAATTGACTTTAACAGTTTTTATAGGATGTGTGATGAATATAATTTTAAATTTTATATTGATACCAAAGTATAAAGCCATTGGAGCTGTTATTGCAACAATATTTACAGAAGGGACAGTAACATTATTACAAATATATTATTCTAGACATTTTTTTAAATTCAATATAAGTACATTTTTTAAAGCATTGTTATCTTCAATAATAATGTATATAATTTTATTAAAGATAGATAATCTATATTATAAAATTATTTTAGGAATAATTTTATATTTTTTTATGTTAGCTTTATTAAAAGAAAAAGTTTTTTTTAATACAATAAATGATATTAAAAAATTTATAAAAAAATTAAGAGAGAAATTATAATTAAATTGTAGAAGGTGAGATTTTAGAATGAAAGGAATAATATTAGCAGGTGGAAGTGGAACAAGACTTTATCCAATAACAAAAGCTATATCAAAGCAGATAACCCCAATATATGATAAACCAATGATTTATTATCCGTTATCTGTATTGATGTTAGCAGGAATAAGAGAGATTTTAGTTATTTCAACACCTAGAGATGTAGTTGTTTTTGAAGAACTATTAGAAGATGGTAGTAATTTTGGATTGAAGATTTCGTACGCTATTCAAGAAAAACCAAATGGTCTAGCTGAAGCATTTTTAATAGGAGAAAAATTTATAGGAAATGATTCCTGTGCACTAGTATTAGGAGATAATATATTTTATGGACATGGGTTTACAGGAATGTTAAAAGAAGCTTTTTCAAAAGAAAAAGGAGCAACTATATTTGGGTATTATGTAAATAACCCTAAAGATTTTGGAGTAGTAGAATTTGATGAAAATGGAAAGGCTATTTCATTAGAGGAAAAACCTGAAAATCCAAAATCAAATTATGCTATACCAGGATTATATTTTTATGATAATACTGTTGTAGAAAAAGCTAAAAAAGTTAAGCCCTCTAAGAGAGGAGAGTTAGAAATTACAACTCTTAATGAAATGTACTTAAAAGAAAATAATTTAAATGTAGTAAGTTTAGGCAGAGGAATGGCTTGGTTAGATACAGGAACTCATGATGCTTTATTAGAAGCATCAAATTTTGTGAAAACAATTCAATCAAGACAAGGAGTTATGGTAGCTTGTCCTGAGGAAATTTCTTATAGAAATGGTTGGATAGATAAAGATAAGATTAAAGAATTAGCAAAACCATTATTAAAATCAGAGTATGGGAAGTATTTATTAAACTTAATAGAAAAATAGTAATTGTAAAAAGATAGATTAGATTGTTTAAAATTAAATACAAAGGTAATTCGAAGTACTTAAATAAATACTCAAAAATTGATAGTTTTTTATATATAAAAAGTTAATAAAAAAAGAGATTAATAAGATATGAAAGTTTTAATAAAAAAGAGGATTTATAGAGAGGTATTTATGACTAATAAGAATAATAATAAGGTTAGAGAGAAAGTTACTAAAGCTGTTATTCCTGCTGCAGGTTTAGGAACAAGAGTCCTTCCTGCAACAAAGGCTTTACCAAAAGAAATGCTTACAATAGTAGATAAACCTTCATTACAATATATAGTTGAAGAACTTGTTGACTCTGGTATAACAGATATTGTAATAGTTACAGGGAGAAATAAAAATTCAATAGAGGATCATTTTGATTTTTCTTATGAATTAGAAAATACATTAAAAAATGATAATAAAATAGAACTATTAGATAAAATATCTCATATTTCAACTATGGCTAATATTTATTATGTAAGACAAAATATGCCACTTGGTTTAGGACATGCAATTTTAAAAGCTAAACCTTTTATAGGAGATGAGCCTTTTGTTATTGCTTTAGGAGATGATATTATATATAATCCTGAAAAGCCAGTTAGTAAACAAATGATAGAAAAATATGAACTTTATGGAAAGAGTATAATAGGATGTCAAGAGGTAGCAATAGAAGATGTATCTAAGTATGGTATAGCTAAACTTGAAAAAAAATTAGATGAAGCTACCTTTGAAATGCTAGACTTTTTAGAAAAACCTTCTATAGAAGATGCACCTTCAAGAATGGCTTGTTTAGGAAGATACCTCCTTTCAGGAAAGATTTTTAAATATCTAGAAGAAACAAAACCAGGAAAGAATGGAGAAATTCAATTAACTGATGGAATACTTGCTATGATGAAAGATGGAGAAGAAGTTTTAGCATATAACTTTACTGGTCAAAGATATGATATAGGAAGTAAAGTAGGACTACTTAAGGCAAACATTGAATTTGGACTTAGAAATGAAGAAACAAAAGAAGATATAAAAGAGTATCTTTTAAATTTAGATATAGAAACAATAAAGTAAGAGAAAGCACTATTTATACATAATGGTGGAAGGAAGGTATCTATGAAAACATATCTAGTAACAGGGGCAGCAGGCTTTATAGGAGCAAATTTTTTAAAATATATCTTAAAGAAATATGAAGATATAAATGTTATAGTTGTAGATGCATTAACTTATGCTGGAAATCTGGGAACAATAAAAGAAGAATTAAAAAATAGTAGAGTTAAATTTGAAAAAGTAGATATTAGAGATAGAAAAGAAATTGAAAGAATATTCTCTGAAAATAAGGTAGATTATGTTGTTAATTTTGCAGCAGAATCACATGTGGATAGATCTATAGAAAATCCACAAATATTCTTAGAGACAAATATATTAGGAACTCAAAACCTATTAGATAATGCTAAGAAAGCTTGGACAGTATCAAAAGATGAAAATGGATATCCAGTATATAGAGAAGGAATAAAATACCTTCAAGTTTCTACTGATGAAGTATATGGAAGTTTATCAAAAGATTATGATGAAGCGATAGATCTTGTGATTGATGATGAAGATGTTAAGAAAGTTGTTAAAAATAGAAAGAATCTTAAAACTTATGGAAATAAATTCTTTACAGAAAATAGTCCAGCAGATCCAAGAAGTCCTTATTCAGCTTCAAAAACAGGAGCAGACCACATTGTTATAGCTTATGGTGAAACATATAAGTTACCAATAAATATAACAAGATGTTCAAATAACTATGGACCTTACCATTTCCCTGAAAAATTAATACCTTTAATGATAAAAAATATTTTAGAAGGTAAAAAGCTTCCAGTATATGGAAAGGGAGATAATGTAAGAGATTGGCTATACGTTGAAGACCATTGTAAAGGAATAGACTTAGTATTAAGAAATGCTAAAGTTGGAGAAGTATATAATATAGGTGGATTTAACGAAGAGAAAAATATAAATATAGTTAAATTAGTAATAGATATATTAAAAGAAGAAATTACTAATAATGATGAATATAAAAAAGTTTTAAAAACAGATATATCAAATGTTAGCTATGACTTAATAACTTATGTACAAGATAGATTAGGTCATGATATGAGATATGCAATAGATCCATCTAAGATAGCAAAAGACTTAGGATGGTATCCAGAAACAGACTTCGAAACAGGAATAAGAAAGACTGTTAAATGGTATTTAGAAAATCAAGAATGGGTTAATGAAGTAGCTTCAGGTGATTATCAAAAATACTATGAAGAAATGTATGGGAATAAATAGTGAGATAGATGGAGGATGAAAGATGAAAAATATAATTGTGAGATTATTAGAAATAGGAATAATCAATCTAAAGAACGTAAAAAATGGAAAAATAAATTTTTTAAACTCCAACATAAAAGAAACCTTAACATTACAAATAGGAGATATTCTAGGAATTTATGGACAAAATGGCTCTGGAAAAACGACCGTAATTGAAGCTCTATCTATATTAAAATCTATTTTAGTGGGAATGCCATTAGATGATGACTTAAAGAATTTAATAACTTATGGAGAAAAGAATATCGAACTTTTATTCAAATTTTATATTGAAATAGAAGATAAAAAATATATAGTAGAATATAAAATTGTTATAGGAAAAACAGAAAACAATACTATTGAAATTTTAAATGAAACTATAAAATATTCAATTTATATAGAAGAAGATAAAAGATGGAAAAATACTCAAACTTTAATAGAAACTCCATTTAGTGAAGATATTATAAAATTGAAAAAATATAATAAAAATTTCTCTAATGAAATAGATTTATTAAAAATACTTGTAATTCAAGGGATATCTAAAAAAATGAGAGTCTCATCAATATTCTCAGAAGAGATTAAAGCCTTTTTAAAAGATAATACAGATTTAATCTATATTATCGAAGCTTTAGAATACTATGGAAATTTAAATTTATTTATTGTTTCTAATAAAGAGATTGGAATGATAACTTTAAATTTATTATTACCATTAAAAATAAAAAATTTAAATTCTTGTGGTGATCTACCAATTCAAATAGATAAAAACGAAAGTATTATTGTGAATCAATTAATATATCCAAGTGTAGAAAACGCTATAAACGAGATAAATATAGTTTTAAAAAGAATCATTCCAGATCTTCAATTAAAAATTGAAGAACAAAGAAAAGAAACACTTCCCGATGGGAATACAAATATAATTGCTGATTTACGTTCAATTAGAGAGGGAAAACCAATTTCTTTAAGATATGAATCAGAAGGAATTAAAAGGATAATTTCTATATTAGGAGTACTTATAGCTGGATATAATCAACCTTCTGTTTGTTTAGCTATTGATGAGTTAGATTCTGGGATTTTTGAATATTTATTAGGAGAAATATTGGAGGTATTATCAAGTGAAATAAAAGGACAATTGATTTTTACTTCACATAACTTAAGAATTCTTGAAAAAATAGATAAGAAAAATATTGTATTTTCAACAACTAATCCAGAAAATAGATATATAAGATTTAAGTATATAAAACCTAATAATAATTTAAGAGATATGTATTTGAGAGAATTAATTATTCAAGAACAAGCTGAACAACTATACAAAGAAACAAAACAATCTGATATAAAAAGAGCTTTTTATAGAGCAGGTGTTACAAATGAAAAAGAAAGCTAAAAAGGTTATATTGTTTCTAGTTGAAGGAGCTTCAGATCTTACCTCATTAGAATTTATAGATAATATAAATACAGATGAAACTATTAAATTTCAGATAACAAGTGGAGATGTTACTTCTAAATTAAATATAACTCCACAAAACTGTAGAGAAGAAATCAATAAAATTCTATTATCTTTTTTAGAAAGAAGTAAATTAAGAAAAACAGATATTATTAAAATAATTCATATATTGGATATAGATGGAGTCTATATACCAGAAATTAATATAATAGAAGATAAGAATAAAAAAAAATTTCTATATACAATTAATGGAATAGTAGCTCCTTCAAAAGAAAATGTACAAAAAAGAAATGAAAGTAAAAAACAGATTGTGGAGAAACTCCTAGTTACTTCTAAAATTAATTCAATACCATATGAAATGTATTATATGTCTTGTAATTTAGAGCATGTTCTTCATGATAAATTAGAAGATATATCAGAGGATGAGAAAAAAGAATTGGCTAATAAATTTGCAGATAGATTTTATGAAAAAGAAATTGAATTTATTGATTTTATTAATAATAAAGACTTTAAAGTTTTAGGAGACTATAAAGCCACTTGGGATTTTATAAAAAAAGATTTAAACTCTGTAAATAGATACAGTAACTTTTGGTTATTTTTTGAAAATCTAAAATAATGAAAGGGGGCTTCTATGAAAAAAGGAATAGGTTTAGGAATAGATGATTTTAAAGAAATAATAAAAGAAGATTGTTATTATTTTGATAAAACAAATTGGATAGAAGAACTATTAAAAGATAGGACAAAAATAAAATTGTTTACTAGACCAAGAAGATTTGGAAAAACTTTAAATATGAGCACATTAAAGTATTTTTTTGACGTAAAAAATGCCGAAGAAAATAGAAAATTATTTAAAGATTTATATATAGAGAAATCAGAATATTTTAAAGAACAAGGACAATATCCTGTAATATTTATCTCATTAAAAGATTTAAAGAAAAATACTTGGGAAGATGCCTTTTTTGAGTTAAAAGCACTTTTAAGAGAAGTGTATGAAGAACATAGTTATGTTAAAGAAAAGTTAAGTGATATAGAAAAAGAAGAGTATGATAAAATTCTAATGAAGACAGAAGATGCTGAGTATGGAAGAGCATTAAGGAATTTAACAAAATATTTGCATCATTATTATCAAAAAGAAGTTGTACTGTTAATAGATGAATATGACAATCCTTTAATAGTTGCAAATACATTTAATTACTATAAAGAAGCTATAAACTTTTTTAGAGATTTCTTCAGTACAGCATTGAAAACAAATCCATATTTAAAAACAGCTGTATTAACAGGTATAGTTCAAGTAGCAAAAGAAGGAATATTCTCAGGATTAAATAATGTAATAACTTATAATATTTTAGAAAATAAATTTGAGACATTTTTTGGATTAAATGAAGAAGAAGTAGAAGTAGCCTTAAAATATTTTGAATTAGAATATGAAATAGAAGAAGTAAAAAAATGGTATGATGGTTATAAATTTGGAGAAAAAGAGATATATAATCCTTGGTCTATCTTAAATTATCTTAGAACAAAAGAATTGAGAGCTTATTGGGTAAATACATCAGACAATGCTTTAATCTATGAGAATTTAAGTATTGCTAATATGGATGTATTTAATTGTTTGGAAAAGCTATTTGAAGGTAAAGAGATAAAAAAAGAAATAAGTCCATTTTTTACTTTTGAAGAATTGGAAAGATATAATGGAATATGGCAATTAATGGTCTATAATGGCTATCTAAAATTGAATCAAAAATTGGAAGATGATGAGTATTTATTGACTATACCAAACTATGAGATACAAACATTTTTCAAAAAAGGCTTTATAGACAAATATCTGATTGGTTCTAATTATTTCAATCCAATAATGAGAACTTTACTAGAAGGTAATATAGAAGAATTTGGAAGAATGTTAGAAGAAATATTTTTAATAAATACAAGTTTCCATGATTTAAAAGCTGAAAGTGTATATCACACTTTTTTATTAGGAATGTTAATCTGGTTGAGAGATAAGTATGAAGTTAAATCAAATGGAGAAAGAGGACAAGGCAGATATGATATCTTACTTTTACCACTTGATAAGAAAAAACCAGCTTTTGTATTTGAATTTAAAGTATCAAAAACAATAAAGGGATTAGAAAGTAAAGCCGAAGAAGCCTTAAATCAAATAAAAGAAAAACAATATGATGTAGGTATCAAGGAGTCAGGAATAGATAAAATCTATAGAATAGGACTAGCATTTAAGGGTAAAAAAGTAAAAATAAAATATGAATTAGCTTAATTGTTAGTATTGTAAATGGTATTGATGGAAGAAATTTATCAATACCATTTTTTTAATTGAAATAGTATCTTATATATAATACAATAAAAATATAGATAAAACATTAATTAGTAAAGCTAAGAGAGGAGTAAAATTATGAAGGTTGAAATAAAAAAAGATATCTATCAAGAAATACATGATTTACTTCATAAAGCTAGACAAAATATAATATCAAATGTAAATTCTACAATGACAAAAACTTATTTTCTAATTGGAAAAAGAATAGTTGAAGAAGAGCAAGATGGAAATAAAAGAGCTGAGTATGGAAAAAATTTACTATCTTGTTTTAATGAGAATAGAAAATATAAATGCTAGGAATTTCTATGAGATAGAAGCATTTGAAAATAATTGGAGTTTAAGAGAGTTAAAAAGACAAGTAAATTCATCTTTATATGAAAGATTAGTTTTAAGTAAAGATAAGGAAAAAGTTAAAGAATTATCAGTTAAAGGTCAAATTATAGAAAAAGCACAAGATGTTATAAAAGATCCATATATTTTAGAGTTTCTTGGATTAGATGAAAAAAGTGATTATTCTGAAAATAAATTAGAAACAGAAATAATAAATAAGTTAGAGATGTTCCTATTAGAATTAGGAAAAGGTTTTACTTTTGTAGGTAGGCAGGTTAGATTTACCTTTGATGAAAAACATTTTAGAATAAACTTAGTTTTCTATAATCGATTACTGAAATGTTTTGTTTTAATAGATTTAAAAATTGGTGAAGTGACTCACCAAGATTTAGGACAAATGCAAATGTATGTAAACTATTATGATAGATATGTAAAACTTCCTGATGAGAATGATACTATTGGAATCATAATATGTAAAGATAAAAATGATACCTTGGTAAAATTAACACTTTCAAAGGATAATAATCAAATATTTGCTAGTAGATATACAACAATCCTGCCTTCTTTGGATGAATTTAAGAAAATTGTTGAAGAATAGGTATTTTTCTATTTATTATAGATGTTTATAAAAGAATAGGAATTAGTATATCTATATATTTTTTTTGAAGTGGCAATCATTTTGCTATTAGCTGAATCAAGACCAAAGGAAATGATAGTTAGGGTTGTTAGGAATTTTTTGGAGTGATAAATATTTATAGGAGGATTTTATGTTAGAAATTGAAGATAGTATTTACAAAGAAATTAAAAGTATTTTAAAGCAAGTAAGAAATAACAGTATATAATGGGTATAGCTTTAATAAAAAATCTTTCAAAAAAGATGACAAAAGAATTTGGAAAAGGCTTTACAGTTGCTAATTTGAAGAATATGAGGAAATTTTATTTAATTTTTCAAAAAGGTCACGTATTGAGTGACCAATTAAGTTGGACACATTATAGATTACTTATGAAGAGTAGAAAATGAAAATTATGAAAATTTGATATTTCATAGCAATCAAGGATAGCAGTATTATTAATATTAAGAAAGATTGAAAGAGAAGAAGATAACTACTCAAAGTATGTCAAGAAAAGGAATTAGTTTAGATAATGGATTAAAGGAAGATTTCTTTGGATTATTAAAATTAGAAATGTTTTATGAACAAGGAGAAAGATACAAGACACTTGAAGAATTTAAGGGAATCAATAGAAGATTATATTATTACAATAATAAAAGAATAAAGGAAAAATTAAAAGGATTAACTCCTGCTTCTTACAGAAATCAATCCTTATTAGTAAATTAAATGCTTATTTGTCCAACTTTTTGGGGTCAGTACAAAATTTTAATGACATATAGTAATTTTTTTGACTATTTTAACATTTTAGCCTTTATTATCTTTTTTTAAAAAATCCAGTATCGCTAATGCTATTTTTAAAGATAATATAGGAGGAACTGCATTACCGATTTGTTTAAAAGCTGCAGTTCGAGAATACTCAAAATAAAAATCATCTGGAAAACTTTGAATTCTTGCGGCTTCTCTTACAGTAATAGAGCGATTTTGTTTTAAATCAGGATGAATATAATAATGACCATCTTTTGATATATGAGCAACAATCGTATGACTTATAGAATAATAATCTAAAGCTTTATATCTATCTAAAAATGAATTTGTATTAGAATGAGTTCGAAGCTCTATTGGTATATCAACATATCTTAAATTTTTTCCTTTTTTCTTAGCTTTCAATACTAATTTGTATATTTTTAAATCATTCTCATTATGTGGTCTCGCAATATGTTGAGTCAAAATATTATTTTTATTACGAATGTATTTTTTTACAAATTTACTTGAACAATTAGAAGAATATTTATTAGACATTTTTCCAGCTTTTATACTTGGTAAATCTTTAAATAGATCTTTTAGAGTAGGTGCTTCTTCAATATATTCATTTAAATAATCAAAAAAAGATTTTTTAAGTATTAAGTCTTTTCTATATCCAACAATGATTATACGCTCTCTTTTTTGAGGAACTCCAAAATCGCTAGCATTAATAATCTTATAGTTCACTTTATATCCAGCTAGATCAAAGTCATGAATTATTTTAGGAAATAGTAAATTTCCAGATATATCTTTAAAAGAGAGAAGCCCTTTGACATTTTCAAAGATAAAAAATTTAGGTTTATATTTATTAAGAAAATCTAAATAATATTTATATAAATAAATTCTTTTATCTGTAGATTTTTTTGCCTTATTATTTCCCCTACCAATAGTAGAATAAGCTTGACATGGAGGTCCTCCAATAATTCCATCTAGATCTTCATTCTCTAAATGTTTATCTATAAAATTAAATATTGAAGGTATAGTATCTTCGCTTATTTCTTTGTCCAAAATATCCTGAGTTATATTACTAGGTATTATAGAATATAGAGTCTCTCTTGAAATTTTTCCCTGTATATATTCAAAATATGGGGATAGGTTATTTATATTTTTTAAGTAATAATATATATTTCTCAATCCTAAAGAAGCACAAGCATCTTTGTCCATTTCTATATGGCATATAAATTTAAAATCTTTATTTCTAAAACCTTCTGTCAGGCCACCAGCACCAGAAAATAGATCAATTATATTTAACATAACCTGCAACCTCACCTTCTTTTAAAAACTTCATCAAAAAAATTTTTTCAAAATACTGTTTATGTTAAATGTTGGTTGACCTTGCCTTTGGTAATATGAACTAAATCTTGCAATAATATCTCTTTTAAAAGAATCTGTAATAGTTCCTATTTTTTTTAAATCTCTTCCTTCAAATGTATTATTTTCTTTATCATATTTTAAAGATATTAATAGTCTAAAATCTATAAAGCCACCATCAAAAAAGCTAACTTTAGGTAAAAAATGATATCTCATAGAGTTTTCATGTGAGTTTCTAGCCCATGAAGCTATTTTATTTTTGTTGTTATTTGAAATGTTAGTCTCATTTTTATATTGATTACAACACTGATCTATAGTTGAAGTAAAATTTTCTACATTTTCGTACTTTTCAATAGTAGCAAATAAAATATTTTCTGTTTTATTATTAGCTAAATCACAAGCTGGAGTTAATACAATTAATTTTTCATTAGTACTATTATCTTCATAAATATCACAATTACATACCCTATCGATTGGATTTGGAAACATATACATTTCTATAGGCTCAACATCTAAATAGCCATCATTAAACATATATTTATTATTTTACCAACTAGATACATAACGTATTATAACCTTTTCCTGAATTTCCTTACTTAAATCAGTAATCTCCTCATTCTTATCTATAAAGCATTCTGGTAATACATTCCAAAAGAAATCCTTAATATGTTCATTGGCTTTTCCTCTTGATCCAAATATGCTAAAAATAGAAGTGCTATAAAAGTTAATTAATTCAGTAATAACTTTGTCTAATGGAGGATTTTCTTTAGGATAACTTTTAATAATATTTTTATTTAATTCTTGAAACTTACTAGGAAAGCCTGTTCTAACAATTATTGGGATAATTTCTTTTTTAACAATATTTTTTAGTAAAATATTCCCAGAATAATCTTTATCTTCTTTATTATTATCTTCAATTCCTAATTTTAAATCTATAATCAAAGCATGAAAGTCTTCCTTATATAATAAAATCATTGCTTCCTCTGGTGTTTTAGCAACTTTAAATGTTACAGAAAAATTATCTTTCTCTGTATCAACATTCTGAATGTAACCTTTTTCTTTTAGGTTATTAATAATTTCACCTATACTATCTAGTGTTTTTAATTTTGCAAGAAACTTTAAATCAGTAATTTCACAAATATCTTTAATGTTATCTATAAAATAATTTTTATTAAGTTTATCAATAGCTTCTTTTAATTGTTGTTCTTGTTCATCATCATCATCAATCAATAAAATTTTAAATTCATTCATACAATTAACTCCTTTGTAAAGTTATTCTAAAACATGCTCCTTTATTAGATTCTATAACTTCTAACTTTCCATTATTTCTTTGTAGAGCCTCTCCTGATATAGCTAATCCTAATCCTGTTCCATTATCATCAGATACTCTTTTTTTACCAGAATATCCAGGTGTAAAGAGAATATTATCTTCTAAATCTTCTTTTGATATCCCTGGTCCATTATCTAAAATCTCAATATAGACTTTATTGTCATCACCATAAGAAAGAATTTCTATCAATCTAGATAATTCAGAAGAGTATTCTACCCAAAATAATGCATTTTCAATAATATTAGTTAATGCCATATAAAAATCATCAGCTATAATATTTGTATAAAGTTCTTCCACACTATTATGACTGATTTTTATGTCCTTACCTTTAGCAATTTCCTCAAAAATTTCAATAATATCATTGATTTGTTTTGTAATACTTATTTTCCTACATTTACTTCTTTTGTTAGAAGCAAGTGGATCAATACGTTTAAAGAAGTTACTCATTCTAATTGCTTCATTATTAAGTTTTTCCATATGATTTGACAATTTATTGTAATTAATTTCTTCTAATTCCTCACACATATATAAATTATATAAGAAATCTTTTATGGTAGGAATTCTACTTGTGTACCAAGAAAGTGGTCTTCTTCCTTCATGTAGTATAACACTTATTATATTACCAAGAGTAATATGTTTTTGGTATATTGCAATGGCATTTTTAACTTCTAGGAATTCTATTTCTTTTTCCTTTTCCAAAGTCTTTATTTCTTTATTGATTTCTTGATTTAATACTTTAATATGTTCATCAACCTTTTCAGGTGATTTTTTAAAATTTTTATAAGTTTTCTCAACTACTTTTTCAACTTTTTGATTAAAATGACTAAAGTCAAAAAGTTGCTCTATTGGTTCAGTTTTCTTTTTTACTATCTTTTGTCTATATTTAAATCTTTCTTTTTCTAATAAGTTAAGAGATAAATCAGCAATTCTTTGTAGTGTATAGAAGCTTGAATTTTCATACAATCCATCTCTAGCACTTTTTTCTTTTAATCCAGAAGATTCTTCAGATTCGATACTAATTCTACCACTAATTTGCTCAGAACCTATAGATAAACTTGGATTTTGTACACGTTTTGAATCTAAATTTAACCAGTCAAAACCTTTATCTCCATATGGTCTTATCCTAAAGTCATTTCTAAAAATACTGATACCTGATTGATCAACTAGTATATTTTTTATATCTGTTTTAGAAAGATTTGTATTTTGATTTTCATTTATAAAGTTCATTATTACTTCTATACCAGAGGGATCCTTATCATAAACTCTATAATCAACAATAATTTCACCACAAGATACAAAATTATTGAGTAAATTATCTGCAAAGCTACCTTTAAATATCTTTTCTTCTTTAGTATAAAAATTTGTGTATGTTAACTCATAAGTAAAGTTTGAATGTATTATTCCTGATAATTTATAATGCCAAGTATTTTTAAACTCTAATTGTGAAATCTCCTTACAAATATTCTTTTTATTATCACTAAAAAAATTTTCATAATAAACTTTTATTCTAAAATCTTTTATATTTAATAACAATTTAGATAATTCTTTTTCAATTTTCTGTGCTTCAATTTCACTTATTTCATCTACTAAGGTATTATCATATTCATTAGTGATAATAAGTTTAGTTCCAGTATTATCAGTTGTTTCAGAAGTTGTAATAGTAATTGGAATTTCACTTAATTTTTTTTCAGAATTAAATTTATTCCAATCAAAAAATGCTGTTGTTTTAAGACCATCTCTTATTGTAATCATTTCTAATTTATTACCAAGCAAAGAAACAGCATATCTACCAATACCTTTTCTACCTTGATAAATTCTTCCTTTAGGGCTTTTTTTCTTTTCTAATTTGTAATTTGTTGATGGTACCATCCATGCATTTATAACTGTGTATTGACTCATTCCATGCCCATTGTCTTCAACTGTAATTTTTAATTCTTTTTCGTTTTTTTTGTATGTTATTTTAACATAAGTTGCATCGGCATCATATGCGTTTTTTACCAGTTCAACTAGAGCTGCTGGAAGATCTTTGATTAAATCTTTACCGATAGACATTATAAGTCTACCTGTGGGCTCAAAATAACTTTTCATATTTATATCTCCTAACTACCTACAATCTATAAAAAATAATAGTTGTAAGTATGACTATAATTTGTATAGTAAATTTTAAACTTATTTTATCTTAGTTATTACATTTTTAATTTATTTTAAAAGATATTAGGTAAATAAATATAAATAATATTTTTTCTTAGTGATTAAAGGGCTTAGACTTTTTAAAATACCTTAGTTTTAAGATACTTAAATATAGATTTAACATCCTATCAATGCTGTTTAAGAGTATCCTATTCCCACTCAATAGTTGCAGGTGGTTTAGATGAAATGTCATAAGTCAATCTGTTAATTCCTTTAACTTCATTTAGAATTCTATTAGAAACTTTTTCTAAGAAATCATAAGGCAAGTGTGACCAAGTTGCAGTCATAAAATCTATAGTGTTAGCAGATCTTAAAACAGCAGTATATTCATAAGTTCTTTCATCTCCCATAACTCCAACAGATTTTACAGGAAGTAAAACAACAAAGGCTTGGCTAACTTTGTTATATAAATCAGCCTTTCTTAATTCTTCTATAAATATTGCATCAGCTTCTCTTAAGATATCAGCCTTTTCTTTAGTAACTTCTCCTAAGATTCTGATTCCTAAACCAGGTCCTGGGAATGGATGTCTATCAACCATATAATCAGGGATACCTAATTCTCTACCAACTTTTCTAACTTCATCTTTAAATAATTCTCTTAAAGGTTCAAGTAATTCAAATTTTAAATCTTCTGGAAGACCTCCAACATTGTGATGAGATTTTATAGTAACAGATGGCCCTTTAACAGAAACGGATTCAATAACATCTGGATATATAGTACCTTGTGCTAAGAATTCAGCACCTTCAATTTTTTTAGCTTCTTCATTGAATACTTCAACGAATTCTTTTCCTATAATTTTTCTTTTTGTTTCTGGATCAGTTACTCCAGCAAGTTTAGATAAAAATCTTTCTTCAGCATTTACACACTTAATATTCATATCAAAGTTTTTAGCATAAACTTCCATAACTTGTTTAGCTTCATCTTTTCTAAGTAGACCTGTGTCAACAAAGATACAAGTTAATTGTCTACCTATTGCTTTATTTATAAGTGCAGCAGCAACAGATGAGTCAACTCCACCAGATAATCCTAAGATAACTTGTTTATTTCCAACTGTTTCTTTTATACTTTTTACAGTTGATTCAATATAGTTTTCCATAGACCAGTTTTGTTCAGCCTTAGCTATTCCAAAAACAAAGTTCTTTAACATGTCAAAACCATGTTGAGAGTGAGTAACTTCTGGGTGATATTGGAAAGCATAGATATTCTTATCTTTATTTTCAATAGCTGCTATTGAAGAATCAGTATGAGCTATGATCTTAAAGTTAGGAGCCATTTCAGTAACATGATCCCCATGACTCATCCAAACAGTTGTTTTATTTGGAATATTTTTGTATAGACAATTGTCTTTATCATCAAGCTCTAATTCAGCCTTACCAAATTCTTGTTTATCTGCTCTTGCAACTTTTCCACCATGTAAATGAGTTATAAGTTGCATACCATAGCAAAGCCCTAAAATTGGGATATTTTGTTCAAATAATTTTATATCCAAGCTTGGAGCACCTTCAGCATAAACAGAAGCAGGACCACCAGAAAGTATAATTCCTTTTGGCTCTCTAGCTAAAATTTTATCAACATCTTCATGAAAGGGAACAACTTCAGCATAAACTCCCATTTCTCTGACCCTTCTTGCAATCAGTTGATTATATTGAGAACCAAAGTCAAGTATAATAATTCCACCTTTTTTCATTATAAAACCTCCACTATTAAATTATACTATTATATCATATTTTCTTTATAAAAAAAACGAAGATTAAAGAAGAATTTTATCTAAAGGTAATTTAGGTACATAATGAGTACCATTTTCAATAAAATATTTAGTATCATTCTCATCTTTTGAGTCAATAAGTTTTACTATATCTTTAGCTTCTCCTAAAACTATAACTGCTTTTGTTTCATAATCTTCAGGAACTTCTAAAACTTCTTTAAAAACATTTTTGTTGTATGACATAACTATACAAGCTCCATAGCCAAGCTCATTAGCAAGTAAAGCAATGTTTTGAGAAGCAATACCTACATCAAAATATTGTAAAAAATCAGGAATATTAACATCTTTTTTTGCTGAAATTAATATATAGGCTCTAGGTCTTTCTTCAAGAGTAGCTTTATCTTCAAGTTTTAATAGACCTCCTAAAGAAATAGCAGAAAAAAGTTTTTTACATTTCTCATCATCTACAGTGTAAGAGTATCTTAAAAATTGAGAATTCTTAGCTGAAGAAGAATATCTAGCTCCTTCTAGAATTTTTAAAATTTCTTCTTTTGAGATTTTTTTATCAGTGAATTTTCTGTGTGAACGAGTATTTTTTATCTTTTCAATCATAACAATAACCTCCTTAAAAATGAACTCTATGCTGAAATTATATTAAAATTTCGATATTTTTACAAGAAAAAAAGGAGTCATAAAACTCCTTTTACTTTTCTGAGTTAATTTTTAACAATATCTAGCAAGAAGTCCCTTACTTCTATAAGTAGGGGATGAATTGCTTTTTTATTTTCTTGAAATTGTTTCAAAAATATGATATAATTAAATCAGTTAAAGGTAATAAAAAAGGAGTA